>Ga0247669_1000027_pt1 | contig 97122 bp, 85 predicted proteins | sample CNK10_metaG_FD_182734 | JGI IMG/M metagenome (GOLD analysis project Ga0247669, IMG submission 182734) | Soil microbial communities from Purdue University Martell Research Forest, Indiana, United States - CNK10 | ecosystem: Environmental > Terrestrial > Soil > Temperate forest > Bulk soil... | reverse complement strand
ATGAAGAAGGTAAAGACGCATTCGGCAAGCCTGTCGAGCGTCAAGTAAACAAAAGAATTTACTCCATGGCAGGAGAACAGCAATGATTACGAACTGGCCGGCCCTTCGGAATGGCTGCCTGATCCTCACAAGCGTGGCATTTTCAACCATGCCCGCGCTTGCCCAGACGCAGGAGCCCGCCGTTCCCACGGCGACCGCTTCGGTCATCTCGAGCGTGGCGATCACGCAAGGGGCGCAGCGTAGCAGCGTACGGGTCGAAGGCGAAGGCCGCCTGGACGCACATGCGTCGCGCATGGCGAATCCCGACCGCGTGGTGCTGGACTTTGCGGGAACGCGGCTCGCCGTCCAAAGGACGATGATTCCCGGCGTTGCTGCTCCAGTGCGCGGAGTGCGGCTCGGACAGTTCCGTCCGGGCACGGTTCGCGTCGTGATCGATCTTTCGGAGACGACGCCGTATCAGATTTCCCGCGACGGCAACGCCCTTGTCGTGTTTTTTGAATCGCAGCCCGCGACGCCCGCAAACCTGGGCGCGGCGAAGATTTCGACGGAGAACCATGCTTCTCCCGCGAGTTTCCAATACAAAGCCAGTGCTCCCCGCGCGGCCTCCTCACATGTGAAGAACTTGCAAGTTTCCGCTCCTCGCTTCGCGTTGCCTGGCGAACTGACTCAGCCCTCAGTCGTCCTGGCATCGTACGGCGAAAAGCGGGAACCGGCTCGTCCGGATGGCACGGCCGCGCAACAGGCAGCGCAGCAAGCCAATACGGCAGCGTCGACAGTGGCGGGTACGGCGAGTCCGCAGGCGGCATCGTCGAAGTACACAGGCGAGCCGATTTCGGTGAACCTGAAGGACGTAGACCTGCGCGACTTCTTCCGGCTGATTCATGAAATCAGCGGCTTGAACGTTGTGCTGGATCCGGCGGTGAAGGGTTCGCTGACGATCGTTCTGGACGAAGTTCCCTGGGATCAGGCGCTGGATATCGTTCTGCAGAACAACGGGTTGGACAAGCAACTAAGCGGGAACGTGCTGCGCATAGCGACACACGAGACGCTCACCAAGGAAGCTGAGTCCGTTCGGCTTCTCGAGAAGGCGCAGTCTGATGCCGTTCCGCCGGTTACGGTGACGCGCGTCCTCAGCTACAGCAAGGCAAGTTCTTTGACCACAACACTGAAACAGTTCCTGTCCTCGCGCGGAACAATCCTCGCCGACGAGCGTTCGAACCAGTTGATTATTCGCGACATTCCCTCGGTTATCCCCGTGATTGACAACCTGCTGCACCAGCTCGATCGCAAGTCGCAGCAAGTTGAAATCGAAGCGCGTGTAGTGGCAGCTTCGCGGTCGTTTGCACAGGACATCGGCACGCAACTGGGCTTTGCGGGTACCACCACGCACGGACGCAGCGCGGTCGCCGGAACCTCTTCGGTAGGAACGAGCGACGTCAACACGGGATCGGCCCTTCCGCCGCCGCCAGTTATCGGCACAACGGGTACCGGAAACGGATTACCCCTGGCCGTCAACCTCGGTGCTGGCGTTCCGACGAGCGGCCTCTTCCTGGGCCATCGTTCGCCGAACTTTGCCATCGACTTCTTCATTACCGCAGCGGAATCGCGGGGCGTCGGCAAACTTCTTTCGAAGCCGCGCGTGGTGACGCAGAACAACGAAAAGGCCGTGGTCAAGCAAGGTACGAAGATTCCCATTCAGACCACGATCAACAACACGATTTCGATCACCTTTATCGACGCGGTGCTGAAACTGGAAGTCACACCGCAGATCACGGCCGAAGGAACGGTCTTCATGGACGTGCTGGTGGAAAACACGCAGATCGATCAAGGTATTCCCCGCGTGCAGGGTACGCCGGCATTGGACACGCAGTCTGCCGAGACCAAAGTTCTGGTCGAAGACGGCGGAACCGTGGTCATCGGCGGTATCATCATCTCGTCGCAGCGTGTGGACGTGAGCCAGGTGCCCATAGTCGGCAGCTTGCCCGTCATTGGACGCTTGTTCAAGCGGACCAACATCAACACGCAATCGCAGGAACTGCTGTTCTTCTTGACGCCGCGCATCCTCCCTAGCTAGTTTTCACGGGACGGTAGGGCGAACAGACAAACGGTTCAGAACTATCTAGAATCGGGGAGGCGAAAGCCTCCTCGATCTCTTTTATGACGACACCCAATGCCGCCCGGCAAGCCAAACTAAGGCAGTCGCTAGCGTCAGAGCGGCTGGACGCGCTCATAGTTACGCACCCGCCCGATTGGTATTACTTGGCAGGCTTTACGGGCGAAGCTGGCGCACTGATCGTTCAGCTAAACAAAATGACACTTGTTACGGACGGCCGGTTCATCGCCCAGGGCAGGGACGAGACGTCGGGCGTCCGGATAATGCAACACAAGGCGGGGCTGCATGCTGCGGTGGGAGAGTTCTTGCGCGGTGCGGGCATACGGCGGGCTGGATTTGATCCGGGCCAACTGACGATTGCGCAGCACAGCGTGCTTCGCAAGACGTCCGGGCGCCGTTGCAAGCTCGAACGGGTCGAAGGACTTGTTGCGAGCCTGCGGAAGCGAAAAGACGCGCAAGAACTGGCGCAGATGAGAAAGGCAGCCATTGTTGCGAGCGAAGTGGTGGAGCACGCCATCGGCTTGTTGAAGCCGGGAGTAGAGGAACTTGAGATTGCCGCCGAAATTGAATTCCAGATGCGCAAGAGAGGCGCATCCGGTCCAGCGTTCGAATCGATTGTGGCGTTCGGCGAGCGTGCCGCGCTGCCGCATGCGAGGCCTACGGCCAAGCGATTGAGGAAAAATGAGTTGGTCGTCCTAGACCTGGGTGCTATACTCGGCCACTATTGCAGCGATATTAGTCGGACGGTTTACGTAGGAACTGCTCCCAAACAGGTCAAGGAGTGGTATAAAGCCGTCCTGGAAGCGCAGTCGGCGGCGATTGCGGCGGTTCGGTCGGGGGCCACCGCCGGTGATGTGGACAGCGCCGCTCGCACAACCCTGGCGAAATACAAGCTAGACCGGTTCTTCGTGCACAGTACGGGGCATGGGCTGGGTCTGGAAGTTCACGAGGACCCGAGGGTGGCACGCGGCCAGAAAACAAGGCTGGAACCCGGTACGGTGATTACGATCGAACCCGGCGTTTACATGGCAGGTGTCGGGGGAATTCGAATCGAAGACGACGTTGCAGTTCATGAGGATCGAAGTGAAATCTTGACCCGCTCTCCGCGGGATTTCATCGAGCTTTAACACCTAGAACAGGCATGAAACGCAAAAATCCTTCGAAGTCAGCAGTACCCAAGCAAGCCGCAACTCCTGAGCTGGAGCAGATCGAGCAGATCCTCCGGACGATGTCGGAACACAATCTGGAGGAGTTCGAGTACTCCCGGGGCGATCTTCGGATTCGCGTGAAGAAACCTTCGCAGGGAATGATCCTTGCGGCGCCTCGGACATTGGCAGCGCCGGAGATCATCGTAGCGGGTGCCTCGGCTGCGGCGATGCCGGCTGGGCCTACGCCCGCGGTCTCGGAACCGCGCCCAACCGAGGACCTTCATCTCGTGAAATCGCCGATCGTCGGGACATTCTACGGCTCGCCGAGCCCCGGTGCGGAGGCGTTCGTCAAAATCGGCGGCCACGTGGATACCGGACAGACGCTTTGCATCGTGGAAGCCATGAAGCTGATGAACGAAATTGAATCGGACGTCAGCGGCGAGGTGCTGCGCGTCTTCGTGGATAACGGCCAGCCCGTTGAGTACGGGCAGCCGCTCTTTGGCATTCGGCCGAGTCGCAAAAAGTAGGCATCTCCCAACTCTATGTTCAAGAAGATTCTCGTAGCCAATCGCGGGGAAATCGCCCTGCGCGTGATTTGTGCCTGTAAGGAACTGGGAATCGGCACGGTCGCTGTCTATTCCGAAGCCGACAGAAATTCGTTGCACGTACGGTTCGCAGATGAAGCTGTCTGTATCGGCCCGGCCCGCAGCAGCGAGAGTTATCTAAATATTCCGCAGGTCATCAGCGCCGCGGAAATCACGAATGTTGACGCCATCCATCCTGGATACGGCTTCCTTTCCGAAAACGCGAACTTTGCGAAAGTGTGCGAAGCGAGTGAAATCACGTTTATCGGTCCGCGCCCGGAAATAATTGAAATGATGGGTGAGAAAGACCGCGCGCGGCGCGAAGTAAAAACTGCGGGCTTGCCGACGATTCCCGGAAGCGACGGCGCAATCGAAGGCGAAGAACAGCTGGCGAAGGAAGCGGCCAAGATTGGTTACCCGCTAATCTTGAAGGCGGTCGCCGGCGGCGGCGGTCGCGGCATGCGCGTCGTGCGAAAGCAGGAAGAGTTGCTTTCAGCGTACGAAACAGCGCGGAGCGAAGCCCAGCAGGCATTTGGCACCCCGGATGTTTACGCGGAGCGGTTCCTCGAACATCCCCGGCACATCGAATTTCAGGTTTTGGGCGACCAGCACGGCAAGGTTATTCACCTGGGCGAACGCGAATGCAGCATTCAACGGCGGCACCAGAAACTGATTGAGGAATCGCCTTCGCCGGGATTTGATGCGAAGCGTCGGAAGGAACTGGGCGGCCGCGTTGTGAAAGCGCTCGAGAAGATCGGCTACACCAACGCCGGCACCGTTGAATTCTTGATGGACCAGGCTGGTGAGATCTATTTCATCGAAATGAACACGCGCATTCAGGTAGAGCATCCCGTGACCGAATTGATCACCGGTGTGGACCTCATCAAGGCGCAAATTCGAATTGCGTCCGGCGAAAGAATGGAAGACGCGGCCGGCGAGATCATGTTTTCGGGTCACGCGATCGAATGCCGGATCAACGCCGAAGATCCAGTCACATTTGTTCCGTCGGCCGGACGAATTACGACGTTCCAGGCGCCCGGAGGGACTGGAGTGCGCGTGGATTCGGCGGCCTATGCCGACGCCGTGATCCCGCCATACTACGACTCGATGATCGCGAAATTGATTGTGAAGGGCCGTGACCGGACCGAGGCCATTGGACGTATGAAACGCGCGCTGGAAATGTTCGTGATCGAAGGGATCAAGACTTCGATTCCACTCCACCGGCGAATTTTGGCTGATCCGGATTTCGCAGCGGGCAAAATTGACACGCACTTTATCGAACGGCTGCTGGGAACAAACGGAAAATAGCGCGTATGAGCCTTGTGCTGCCGCCACTCTACGTGATATTAGACGGAGCATTGCTCACCACCTCTGAACTGGATATCGCCAAGCAATTAACTGACGCCGGGGTGCGGTTGTTTCAATATCGCAGTAAGCGCGGATCGTCGCGCGAATTGCTGCAAGCGTCGTTCGCGTTAGCCGCGGAGCTTGTGCCGGCGGGCGCGAGATTCTTTGTAAACGACCGCCCGGATGTGGCGTATCTGTCCGGCGCGAGCGGCGTTCACGTGGGGCAACACGATTTGCCTGTGGCGGAATCGCGTGCCGTGCTGGGTTCCGGCAAGCTTCTCGGCGTATCCACACACAATCTCGAGCAGTTTCGCTCGGCAGCGGTGACAGACGCGGACTACATCGCGCTAGGTCCCGTTTTCGCAACAGACTCAAAGGCAAATCCCGATCCCGTGGTCGGCACGGCTATGATTCGAGAAGCGCGGAAATTAACGCAAAGGCCGATCGTGGCGATAGGCGGAATTACCTTGGAACGCGCACGGGAAGTGATCGAAGCCGGAGCGGACTCGGTTGCCGTCGTCAGCGATATCTTGCGCGCGCCGAATCCGGCAAAGCGGGCGCGGCAATTCCTGGATCTATTGCAACCGTTGATACGACCGGCAAAGAATTGAGGCGAATCGTCCATGGCTGAACTCGAATCGCTGTCGGTGCAGGCGTCTGGAAAGGAAGAGCCGGGCTTCGTTCGCGCAATTGGCTTGTTCGATGGAACGATGATCGTCGTCGGCTCGATGATCGGCTCGGGCGTTTTCATCGTCGCGGCGGACATCTCGCGGCAGACGGGGTCGGCGGCAGGCGTAATTTTTGCCTGGATCATCACAGGTTTTCTGACAATTGCCGCGGCCTTGTCCTACGGTGAACTTGCGGCGCTTTTTCCGCGCGCCGGCGGGCAGTATGTTTATTTGCGCGAAGCCTATTCTCCGCTTTGGGGCTTTTTGTATGGCTGGACGCTGTTTCTGGTGATTCAAACGGGAACTATCGCGGCCGTTGCGATCGGTTTTGCCCGCTACCTCGGAGTTTTGTTTCCCTCGATTTCCCCGCAAGCCTGGATCATTCATCCGATTAATCTCGGTTCGAAATACGCCATCAGTCTGAGCGTTCAGCAGTTTGTCGGCATTCTGATGATTGTGCTGATTACGTTCTTGAACACACTCGGCGTGCAGCTCGGCAAATGGATTCAGAATATTTTTACGTCTGCGAAAACACTTTCGCTGGTCGGGTTGATTTTCCTAGGCGTCTTCGTCGGACGGAATCATGCGGCCATCGCCGACAATTTTTCGCATTTCTGGGCGGTGCGGAACGCGCAACCGATTGAACCGGGTGCGAATTTTCTGAAGGGCTTCATTCCCACGGTGACGGCGGCTAGCGGATTCTTCGGCTTGTTTGTTGCGTTCGGCGTGGCTCAGGTCGGTTCGCTGTTTTCTTCGGACGCATGGAATAACATCGGCTTTACCGCAGCCGAAGTGAAGAACCCGAAACGCGACGTGGCGTTATCGATGGCGTTCGGCACGGTGATCGTGACCGTTCTCTATTGCCTCGCCAATCTTGCATATCTGTTTGCGTTACCGCTTTCGCAGATTCAGAATGCTCCGGACGACCGCGTCGCTACGGCTGCCCTCAGCGCCATCCTTGGCTCGAAAGGCGCTGTGGTCATGGCTGTCGCCATCATCATCTCTACATTCGGCTGCAACAACGGGCTGATTCTCGCCGGGTCGCGCGTCGCCTACGCTATGGCGAAAGACGGTCTTTTCTTCCGCGCGACGGGAAAGCTTAACTCTCGAGCTGTTCCTGGAACCGCACTGGTCTTTCAGGGCGTCTGGATTACGGTTCTACTGTTGCTTAGGACGCGTAAACCGGATGGGACATACGGCAATCTCTACAGCGACCTGCTGAACTACGTTGTCTTTGCCGTCTTGATTTTCTACGTGCTGACCATCGCCGGCATTTTCGTTCTCCGCAAGAATCGGCCGAATGCCGAACGGCCGTACAGAGCATTCGGCTATCCCGTACTGCCTGTGCTCTACATTGTTGCGGCCCTGGCGATCATGTTTGTGCTGATTTTGTATCAAACGCAGACCGCGTGGCCCGGCCTGGTCATCGTGTTGCTCGGCGTGCCGGTCTACCTGCTTTGGTCGCGCAAGAATTCCGCGGCGTAAGAATTATTCTGTAGGGCGGAAGGGCCTCCGCCGCTACAATGACGGCATCCAATTTGGCTGAATTCGGATAGACACGGCAGGTCACTTTCTGAAGGAGGAGTTGCATGGGCAACCCCTTGTTTGCGACGAAGTCGCTAGACGTACTGATGAGAGAGGCGAGCGACACGAGCGAGCACAGCCTCAAGCGTGCTCTCGGTCCAGTCAATCTTGTCACGCTGGGAATCGGAGCGGTCATCGGCGCGGGAATTTTCGTGTTGACCGGTTCCGCGGCTGCGCTGTATGCCGGCCCCGCCATTGTCTTGTCGTACGTGCTGGCTGGAACGGCGTGTGTCTTCGCAGGTCTCTGTTACGCGGAATTTGCTTCGATGATTCCGATTGCGGGTTCGGCTTATACCTACGGCTATTCGACGCTCGGCGAGATCGTCGCCTGGATCATCGGCTGGGACTTGATTCTCGAATACGCATTCGGCGCAGCGACGGTCGCCAGCGGTTGGAGCAGTACGCTTGTGGCGTTTCTGCAGGACTACGGAATCAGCCTGCCCCCGCAAATTTGCGATGTGCCGGGAGCGGATTGGGCGCTGGTCGACGGCCGATGGGGACCTGCCGGGTCGTTTGGCATATCGGCGGCTCAATTGGCCCTCGTACCGCACGCGACGGCTAAATTCAATTTGATCGCGTTTCTAGCCATTATGGCGGTCACGACCATTCTGATCATTGGCATCAAAGAATCGGCCAATTTCAATACCGGCATTGTCTTTGTAAAGTTGGCGGCGGTACTGACCTTCATTGCCGTCGCGCTCCCGTTCGTGCTCAAGCACCCCGCGCTCGCCCATGACAACTGGAAAGTGTTTTTGCCGCCCAATGCCGGGTCGTTCGGGGAGTTCGGTTGGTCGGGTGTGGCTCGAGGAGCCAGCGTGGTGTTCTTTGCCTACATCGGGTTCGATGCTGTTTCCACCGCCGCTCAGGAAGCGAAGAATCCGCAGAAAGACATGCCGATCGGCATTCTTGGTTCGCTCGTCGTCTGCACGATCCTCTACATCATCGTTTCCGGCCTGCTGACGGCGACGGTGCACTATTCGCGTTTGAACATCGGCGCCCCCGTGTCGCTGGCGATTCGCGAAACGGGTGTGAGATGGGGCAGCTACGTGGTGAACGCTGGCGCGTTAGCGGGATTAAGTACCGTAATGCTCGTGATGTTGCTCGGGCAATCGCGTGTCTTCTACTCAATGGCCCACGACGGTCTGCTTTGGAAGTGGGCGGGAGACGTTCACCCGAAGTTCCGCACGCCGTGGAAGTCGACCGCGGTGACCGGCTTTGGCGCTGCGGTGTTTGGCTCACTCGTTCCGATTGGCAGTCTGGGGCAAATGGTGAGCATCGGCACGCTACTGGCCTTCGTCATCGTTTGTGGCGCGGTCATAATTCTGCGCAAGCGTCGTCCGGATTTGCCGCGGCCGTTCAAGACGCCCATGGTTCCATTGGTTCCGATACTCGGGATCGTCGTGTCCCTGGGGCTGATGGCTAGCTTGAACCGCGTTACGTGGTACCGCCTGGTTATATGGCTCGTCATCGGGATGGTCATTTATTTCACCTACGGCGTGAAGTACAGCAAGGTGCGGAGTGCTCAGCCGAAGTAGACGAAACCGGCCGTACTCGGAATCCGGAGACAACAATCGAGAAAGGCGGGTGGCTTAGTCCCGCCTTTGTTTTTTTGCACCCACTACGCACACTCGTCACAACTCCTCTCTTCGGGTAAAGTATTCTTTCTCTTTCTTACATGAGTCCCCTTCAAGTCCAACTCAAAGAGTTATGGCGGCGTCTCTCTCTCGCTGACATCCTCGCGGCGGGAATGGCGCTCGTTGGTGTGTTGCTGCTTTTATCTGGAAAATCCGGCAGCATTTTCAATTTTCTGAAATTTATCGCTTTGCTCTGCGCGGCTTACCTGACGGTGCGGTTCATCGGCTGGTGGCGCTCCAGGCTTCTCTGGAGCCTTCGCAATCGCCTGATCGTGGCTTATCTTTTCATTGCGTTGGTGCCGGTTTTGCTTACCGTCGTGCTCACGTTCCTTTCTGCAAAGCTTCTTTACACGCAACTCGGAGGCTATGTCCTTTACCAGGACATTCAGCGACGCATCGGCATGGTTGAAGCTGGGACGGAGCAAATCGCCGTTGCGCTGGAGAGTGTTCCGCCCGGGGTCTCGGAAGAAGCCGCCGAGAAAATTATCGCCGCGCAGGAACACGCCGTGTTTGACAAGGACCTTCCAGGTCTGACGATTGAATTTCAGGATCACCTTCCGCTGCTCGGCAAAGTCGCAAATGGGGCGAAGCGCGAGTTTGCCGGCTTGGTGCAAACTCAAACGCAGCTCTTCGTCGTCGGTCTGCGCGCGGCCAAAACACCGCACGGAGAACGATTCGTTCATGTCCGTGTTCCCGTGACTTCTGCTTTTGTTTCTAGCCTTGCGCCGGATCTCGGCCCTGTTGGCTTCACGCTTCTGGAGCCGCTCGCTGAAAATGAGGCAAGTCTGATCACCTACCAGGCCGGCACCACCAAATACAAAATCGCGATAAATATATTTGATCGGCGCAGGACTCTTAAGCCGGCTGAGGGGTTTTGGGACAGTGATGTGCTTGGAGTCACTCGCTTTGAGGCGGTCGCGGAACGCGGGGACGGAAGGGTCGAGCGCTCGTACCCCGTTCTTGCGAACTTCCACGCGCGCCCTTCCCAGCTAAACGCGCGCATGTTCTCCTCCGTAGGCGACCTCGGGCAGTCTTACGTTTATGGACTGGGCCTCGTCGCAATCGTTTTCCTGATTCTTGAGGTGGCCGCGCTGGTCACGGGCGTCGTCATGACGCGGCGCATCACTTCCGCGGTCGATGGCCTGTACAAGGCGACGCAATTCGTGCAGACGGGAGATTTTTCGCACCGGGTAAGAATCGAAAGCCGCGACCAGCTTGGCGTCCTCGGTGAATCGTTCAACCTGATGACTGGCTCCATCAGCAACCTGATCGAGGAGCAGAAGCAGCGTGAGCGGCTTGAAAACGAGATCTCCATCGCCCGTGAAGTGCAAAATCAGCTCTTTCCACAGAGGCTTCCGCTCGTGCCGGGCGTGCAGCTGGAGGCCATTTGCAAGGCTGCGCGCATGGTCAGCGGCGATTACTACGACTTCATTCAGTTGAACCCGACAACCCTGGCTATTGCCGTCGCCGACATTTCCGGCAAAGGAATTTCCGCCGCGCTACTCATGGCTAGTTTGCAGGCCGCTTTGCGCAGCCAGTTGCTCGCGCCGGGAAGCGAAAAGCTCAGCACGGCCGAACTCGTTTCGCGGCTGAATAATCATCTCGTGCGCAATACGGGCGACGACCGTTTCGCCACATTCTTCATCGCAATCTACGACAGCTCTTCACGAATTCTGCGCTACACAAACGCGGGCCATCTTCCGGCATTCTGTATTTGCGAAGGTGCTGCGGTTGCGCTCGAAGATGGTGGCATGGTGCTGGGCGTGGTCGAGGACTACGAATACGCCGAAGGGAAGCATCTCGTTCCGAAGCACGCGACGCTCGTAGGTTACAGCGACGGTTTGATCGAGCCGGAAAACGTCTACGGCGAGGAGTTTGGCATCCACCGCTTGCGCGACGCGGCGATTCGCCTGCAATCGGCTTCTCCCCGCGCGGTAGCACTCGGACTGATGCAGGCCGCAGACGAATGGGCGGGTACTCCCGAACAAGCCGATGATATGACGGTAATCGTTGCGCGGATGGAATAGTTGCCGCGAAATGCCTGCGCTATACTGTCTTTTCTGCGGCAGTTCACTTAGAGGCTCCGAATGGCTTTGCGCAATCGAGTCGCACTGATTACTGGAGGAACGCGCGGCATCGGCCGCGGCATCGCGCTGCGTTTGGCGCGAGATGGCGCCCGTGTGGCGATTGGTTATCGTTCGAATAAATCCGCCGCTCAAGCCGCGTTGCGTCAATTGCAGGCCGCGGGAGCGGATTGCGTCGCCGTCGAGGCCGATATCACGAACGCGGTGGGCGCCGAACAATTCCTGAAGACCGTGACGGATCGCTTCGGCCGCCTTGATGTGCTGGTCAACAATGTCGGCGATTTCCGCTGGGGCACACTCGCGGAAGGTTCGCTGGACGACTGGCAAAATATTTTTTGGTCGAACCTGATGAGCGTCGTTTTTATGAGCCGGGCCGCCCTGGCGCACATGCGCCGCGGCCGCTGGGGCAGAATCGTCAATTTGGGTGCGGTCGGAGCGGAACGCGCGTTCGGTCAGGCAAAAATTTCCGCTTATGCTTCGGCGAAGGCTGCGGTCGTCGCGCTTTCTCGTTCGCTCGCGCTTGAGGAAGCCAAAAACGGCATCACCGTCAATGTCGTGAATCCGTCCAGCATCGATGAGAAAGACCTAACTCTTGACGAAGCCCGCCGCATCAGAGACGCGCGGTTTCCCATTGGCCGTCCGCCGACGGTCGAGGACGTTGCGGCTGCCGTTTCGTTTTTCGCGTCCGAAGAAGCGGAGTACGTCACCGGCCAGGTTGTAAACGTCAGCGGCGGCTGGATGTTGTAACCTCATTTCCTCACGCCTATGAAAGCACTCACCGCAGCCGAAATGCGCGAAGTTGACCGGCTCACCGTCGAGCACCATGGCGTTTCCGGCTTGCAACTCATGGAAAACGCCGGTGGCCACGTAGGCAAGCGCATAAACAATTTCTTCGCGCAATGGCCTGTCGATCGCCCACGTCGCGTCGTCATTCTCTGTGGCAAGGGGAACAATGGCGGAGACGGATTCGTCGTCGCGCGAGGCGTGACAAAGGATGTGCACAACATCGAAGTCCGGGTTTTCCTTTTTGGACAGTTAAACGAACTTCGCGGCGATGCACTCAAGAACGCGCAACGTTGGAAAAGATCCGGCGGGTCCTTGTCCACTATTTCTTCGAAGAACGACTGGGACCAGGCCCGCCCGCAAGTCGCTGTCGCTGATGTCGTCGTCGACGCTTTATTCGGGACGGGCTTGCGGGGGCCCGTGACGGGTCTCCCTGCCCAAGCGATTCACGACCTCAATCGACTCTCGAACAACGCGACCCTGCCAATCCCGGCCTTCATTCTTGCCGTCGACACTCCGTCCGGATTGCCTTCCGACGGCGAAGTCGTCGCGGGCCCCGTCGTCCACGCCCACGAAACCATCACGTTTACCGCTCCTAAAATCGGCCAGCTTGTTTCACACGATTCGGCTTGCTGCGGCCAGCTTTGCGTCAAATGGATCGGTTCTCCCAGAAGCCTCGTCGAAGAAGCGGGCAAGGGAACGCTCCGCTGGGCAGGCCCCGACGAATTTGCCTCGCTCCCGCTCGTGCGCGCCGCCGATTCGCACAAAGGGAACTTCGGGCATATTCTCGTCGTTGGTGGCTCGACCGGAAAATCCGGCGCCGCGATTCTTGCAGGGTACGCTTCGCTTTGCACAGGCGCGGGCCTCACCACCATCGCTTCGCCTGACGTCGTCCAATCCGTCATCGCCGCCGCTCATCCCGAGTACATGACTGAGCCACTCGCTTCGACCAGTCACGGTTCGATCGCTCGTTTCAATCTCGCCTCGGGTCGCCTGGAAAAGATTCTCCCGGGAAAGTCTGTCTTCGCGATCGGCCCAGGTCTCGGCACCGAGTCCGAAGCGCAGGACGTCATTCGCCACCTCGTCAAGAACGTGCCGCATCCGATCATCCTCGACGCCGACGGCCTCAACGCGTTCGCTGGCAGTCTGAACGAGCTACGAGAGCGCAAGTCTGAATTTCTGTGCATCACGCCGCATCCTGGAGAAATGGCTCGCCTCTTCGGCATTTCGAACGCTGAAGTCCAAGCCGACCGAGTCAAAGCCGCCACAGAATCCGCAAGACGGGCGAACGCACACGTGATTCTTAAAGGGTTTCACTCCGTACTGGCCGCGCCGGACGGTCGCGTCTGGGTGAACACAACCGGCGGCCCAGCCCTCGCGAAGGGTGGTTCAGGAGATGTCCTCACCGGCGTCCTCGCCGCACTCACTGGACAATTCGGCACAAGCGATTGGCTTCGTACCTTGGCGCTTGGCGCTTATCTGCACGGTGAAGCCTCGCAACACGCGTTGGCGTCGGCCGACGCTTCAGGGCAATTGTCGGGCAGCGTCGCCCTTGCCATTCCTGTGGCGCGCCACAGACTTCTTCAGGAGATTCGCCTCGGTGGCTGAAGAAATCGTCACGCACTCCGCCGAAGAAACCATCGCCTGGGGCAGGGAATTTGCTTCGCGCGTAAAAGCGCCTCTCATGATTCTCCTTTCCGGCGATCTCGGCAGCGGAAAAACCACGCTAACCAAAGGCATCGTCAGCGGACTCGGCGTCGCGGCCGAAGAAGACGTGACGAGTCCCACCTTTACTCTCCTCCACGTTTACGGCCCCGAAAACGCCGAGCAAAAAGTCTTCCATGGCGACCTTTACCGCATCGAGAAATTTCACGATTTCGAAACGCTCGGCATGGAAGACATTTTCGCCAAGCCTTCCATCGTCATTCTCGAGTGGTCTGAACGCTTCCCGCTTCCTTCGCCATGGCCGCAAATTAGCATTCGCCTCGATCACGCTGGCGGCGATGCCCGTCGAATCGTCGTAAGCGCCTGAGATATCAGGTATTTACGTGAGCTAACTCTCTGGCTACCCCTAAACTCTGGTTCTGTTGCCGCCTACCCCGCCGGCTGTTACGTTGAATAATGCGTCCATTGGACGCGCTAATGCCTACAGAAACACTATTTCCAGCCGCCGCGACCGACACGCAGAGCGCTGCGCTCGGCAGCTACAACCTCACGCTGCCCATGACGTCGCTTGCCATCGGCGTGGACAATATTCATCACGACGTTTTTCTGAGTCCCCGCTTTTTACAGCTGACCCGCGACTACCTTTTTGATTTGATTCGCCAGAACGCCAGCCGCAACTATCTGCCTGGCATCGAATTGCGCACGGCCAAAGCGCTCGACGGCACCGCTTTTCGCAAATTGTTGGCTGACGTTCTCAACAGCTCGTTGACGAACGCCAAATATCACAAAAATATTGAGATGGATTTGCTCTTCCGCGTCGCCGTCTTGAAATTCCTCACCACGGAACTTGGCAGCCAGTTCGCCAACCTCATCCATGAGGGCAAGGAATGGATTCGCCAGCGCGGTGAACATTTTGAACGGAGCCAGCAAGCACACGTCATCAAGGCGCGCCTCTCTGAATTGCAATCTGCGCGTCGCAGCGTCATCCGCGCGGTCGGTCAGCAGGTGGCGCAAAGCTGGATCGACGTCGAGGAAAACATCATCGCCAAAGCGCGCAAAGCCCTCTTTGGCGATGAATTCACGCCGCTGTACGATTTACTCAAAAACCGGCTCATTTTCCTGGACGGCGGAAAAGACGACACTTATTTCCTCGAACACTATGTTCTACTCGGCAATTATGCGCGCGACGCGGACCGCTTCGAAGCCATGGACGCGCTCTTTCAGGAATTTCTGAGCCACGCAGGCATTGTCGTCCAGCAGGATCCTGCGTTCCAGGAAGCCGACAAGGCGTACGCCGAAGCGATGCACGAAGCGCAGGTTATGCGTGACGAAATTGCCAATCTCGAAGAGCAGAAAGAATTGCTCCGCAAGCGGCTCGACCGCAGCGACAGTTTCTTGAACCGCTTTCGCGCGCCGGCCGATCCCGCCGACCTGAAGGCATCGCTCAACGACATCGAGCTTCGCCTCAAGCATCAGCAATTCAAGCTCGAAGAATTCGGCGCCATCCTCGAAGCCGCCCGGCAAAAACTCGATTATTACCAGAAAGACCAAAAAGGGCGGTTAGGCGACTATTTGAACGAACCGGAAAATGCTCGCCGCCTCTTCGATCCGTCCGCCGAGCCGGAAGCTACGCGGGTCCAGCGTGCAAAACTCCTGGCACAACTACTTGAGCGGCTCGAGCAGCAGGACGTGCTCTATCACGTGCTTGCCAGCTACGAAATCCGTGCTATCGCCGCCACGTATCACCCGCCGGTGCACTTGCAGCAATTGCGCAAAGCATTGGTTTCGAAAGACGAATTAAAGCGCGTCGAACAAGTTCTCAAACAGGTTCCCGCAAAACAGCTTTCCGAAAAGCCTATCGACGAGCTATCCCGCAAGATTCGCCGCTACTCCCGGGACGAGCTGCAAAGCCAGGTACTGCGCTTCGCCACCGACTTCTTCCGTCTGCACCGTGATTTGCGCGACGCCGAGCATCTGACGAGTTGCATGGATCGCGTTAGCCTGGTCGAAACCGAGCAGGCCCGCGACCTCTCGCGCCTCAACAACAAGCTGTACGAATGCGTCCTTCCGGACGAAGCCAAGACGAAGCAAGATCCCGTCGTCAGCCATGTCATTATCAAGGCCGACGTGCGTGGTTCTACAAAAATGACGCAGGATTTGCTCTCGCGTGGCCTTAGCCCCGCGTCTCACTTCAGTTTGAATTTACACGAACCGGTCAAAAAATTGCTCGATCGCTATGGCGCCAAGAAAGTTTTCATCGAAGGCGACGCCATTATTCTCGCCATCTTCGAAACTGAATCGAGCCGCACCTACGCGCGGTCCGTGGCAAAAGCCTGCGTACTCGCCCGTCAGATTTTGCACGTCTGCAACTCCTATAACGACGGCGCCGCCAGTTCCGACCTGCCTGCACTGGAACTTGGCCTCGGCGTCGCGCATCAAGGCGACTCGCCAACCTACTGGACCGACGGTGAGTCGCGCGTCATGATTTCGAAGGCGCTCAATCTTTCCGACCGCTTGTCGGGCTGTGCAAAACTCGCTCGCCGCATGCTCGACCGCCAGAAATCGCACTTTGGCTTGTTCCAGTTTTTGCAGACGATGCAGGGCGCATCCGCCGAAGAACTCGACGAATTCCTCGTCCGTTACAATCGCAACGGAATCGAGTTGAACGAAGAAGGCTTCCTCAAGCTCTACGACGAAATTTCTCTGGAGTGTATCGAAACCAAGCTCGATCTGCCTTGGGGCAAGGAAACTGTCACGCTCTACTACGGCGAAGTGCCGATGGGTGAATCGGTCGAACTGCTGGTTCTTCGCAAGGGTTTTGCCCGCGAGCTCTCGTCAGACGGAAAAATCGGCGGGCCTTCCACTCACATCTACTACGAAGTCTGCACGGCCCCTAAGTTGTACGAACTCGTCGCCGCCCTTCTCCGCACCAAGCACGCCGCCGTGGAAACGTCCAAGGCTTAGCGAGTCTGCGCTTCAACCGGTTTCTTAGACCCAATATCGTTGTTCCATCTGCCGCATCTGGAGGCTCACCGACAATTTTCCGGGATTTTTTTTCGTTGACCGCTAGAAACGATATGAAACACTTCCATGCGTCGCATTTGACCCGGAGGAGGCCATGAAAGCGCGCCTGGTTGTCGTTTCGTTGCTCCTCTGTGCCGCGTTCGCTCTGTTTTCTGGCGACGGCAGGGCATCCCCGCAAGAAAATCCTCAGCCTCATCGCCGAGTCATTCTCGACGCGCACAACTGCTATCCCTATTACGAATGGTGGTTTGACCGAATCGACCGGGCTCTTTCCGCAGGAACTCCAGTGGCAATCGAACAAGACTTGCTCTGGGCGAAAAACCCTCGCACCGGCAAGATGGCGTCGATATTGAGTCACGGCGCACCACCGACCGGCGCCGAGCCGGGCATGCGCGAATATTTCTTCGAACGCGTCCGGCCAATCGTCGAGAAGGCTCTTCTCGATGGAAACCGCGGAGACTGGCCATTAATCACGCTGAATCTCGATTTGAAATCCGAGGAACCCGAACATCTGGAAGCAATTTGGACTTTACTTTCCGACTATAAGGATTGGCTGACCACCGCTACGCGAACGAATGATCTGGCCAAACTGGAACCGCTGCAAATCCGGCCCATCCTCGTTTTGACGGGCGAGTCCGAGGCGCAGAAGCACGGTTTTTACGACGAAGTTCACCTCGGCGATCGGTTGCTTGTCTTTGGCGCCGTAAGAACAAACACGGACAATCCAACTGCGGCACCAGAAGTTCTTGCGCCGAATCCGGCGGATAATTATCACCGCTGGTGGAACAATCCCTGGCGCGTGGTCGAGCCAGAGGGCCAGCAAAACGCCGGCACATGGACGGCGGAAAAAGAGTCACGCCTGACTCAGCTCGTCGCTTACGCACACAAACGGAATCTTTGGATTCGATTCTACACGCTCGACGGCGCAAGCAAGGCCGAACTCAGTTGCAACGGTTGGTTCCGCACATACAACTTCGGCTCGAAGGAAGCCGTGCAAACCCGCTGGGCAGCGGCCGTAAAATCCGGCGTAGACTACGTTGCCTCGGATCAATACGAAGAACTAGGCAAATTCCTGAAGGCCCACTCCCGTCCCCGGTGATTGGCTTTTGCTGGCGGCGATGTTCACGCGCCGGTTTTTTCATTTCTAGACAACCTTGTAGAATCAATCTGGAGGCGAATTTGGTCCGGTGACCTTCCCGGCCTTCAAAGCCTTTATGGATGCTCCGCGCGACGCGGCACCAAGAGGCAACAAAGCGCAATTCATTGATTCCATAGGAATTCCTGTATCGGGTCTCCGCATCAACTTGCATGTGTTCGCAACCGCTACTGAAACGAACCGACACCATAGGGGCCCCCTATTTTTGTGAAGGAGTGCCCCGGCGCGGGTCCTGCCGAGGGAGTGTCGCGAGAGAACGTTTTACCACGTCGCTTCGGAATCTCAGTTGCCACGATTTCCACTTATACGATTAGAGCTGTTTATCAGGACTTGAGGCGGAACAGAGAGTGATAATTGCCAGCCTGTCTATTTCGGCTTACGATGGTCCGCATCGCAGGAGGATAATTGCACTTCTACACAAAAGAAGAATGCGAAACGTGGTTATCGGGAAAGCAGAGACAGAAGCCGGACTTGGTTCCCAATGTCCGAGTTGAACAAATCGAATACCCCACCTCACCCTATAAGTTTTTTTATTTTGCGCACTTCGTCGCTTCTAAATTGACATATCACAGGCCAAGCCTGCTTTTTATTACTGAGTGGGGCATTTGGTCGAGTAGCGAGAATTGGCATTTGTATTACAAGCTACGTCAGACGTATGGCGATAATCGGCAGCTTCACGAAGCGCCAGGGCACCTATTCCTGGGACACGAAGCGGAAGACCTCGCGTCCTTCCTGCAACTGTCCATGCTGAACGGCTGGGGAGGCTACGTTTTGACAGAAGCTAACTACGTAAACGCGTTTTTCAGCCATGACGAATATGCCGACTTCTTCGGCAACAATGATGCAAATCTAGCCGACATCCGCAACGCGCTTGGTCCAAGTCAACCAACAGCAGATGGCACGACGAGAGCCTAACTCCTGATTTGTCGCGAAACCGGACAACTGGTTTTTTGACGATTTCACTTCTACGGTAACTGCGTTAATCAGGACTTTGCTGCGCTGTTGTGCTGTCATCCGGTGAAAGAAACGACTGGATGAATGGGTTGCATCGATAGGTCCAGGTAGCACCAGCGAACAGGAACGCGCTCCATAAGAGATGGCGAACGACAAGCGCAAGATTGTATTTGAGCGAATATGATTGGAATCCGAGTTCCTTATAGTGCGACAGCGCGAATGCATCGATTGGAATATAAGAGAGACTGTCCAATGACCACAAAATCATATAGAGGGACATCGCTCGGCTTGCAAGAGTTACCAACTGTCTTTGGTTCACGGTGCCTCCGCTAGGTGGATGGATTCTACACATTGGCGGTTCCAAATGGGACGTTTCATTCCGCCAGGATTATGTGCTGCGTTGCACTTCAAATCGCATGTTACCCGGAGCCTCCGCTAAGTCCTGATTTGTTCGGGTAATCGTGAATGTGGATTTGCTGATCGGCACTTGTCCGGGTATCGCGTTTACCAGGCTCTTGAAGAGGTTTTGAAGGGATAATGTATTCCTTGACTGCTACGGGAACCGGGTCGAAGTGGCGAGCGCACAACCACGTGTCTAAATGAAGCGAAAAACGAGAGACAATCTCATTTACTTGGGGGTAGGCCTCAGCATCGCGGCATTAGTCTGGATAGACTTTTTCTACGCGGATAGTCGCGGTCAGAAGATGTGGTGGCCGTCGAAGTTTGCGTTCCGAACTGTCACCGCTCCAAGTCTATTGGCCTATTTTGTTGTCAAAGAAATGCGGCGGGAGAAGGCAACGCTTCTTCAGACATTCGTCGCGGTTTTGTTCGCAACGCTCTTTCAGCTTGGAACTATGTTCAGTTTCCGCCAAACCATTGACCAGCTTCCCGGTATGAGCTACTCGGCGTTAGCTGTGCTGGAGATGTTCGTTGTTTGGCAGTTGTCCGTGCGAGGCGTTTTTTATCTCACGTCCTCTCACCGCGCACACTAACTCCCGTGTAGTCGCGTTACCGAAGATGTGGATTTCGCTGGTCGGCACTTTTCCGAGTACTGCGTTAAGACAGCGTAACCGCTAGTTCTGAACCCCGCTTTTGTCAGCGGCACGCCTTGGGCCATAGTGGATCTCTAGCAGATCCCCCTTCTTATGCAACGGGAAATCCCTTGATATCACCCAGTACTCTAGACCGAACTCGTCCGTGTAGACATCGCAAGTGACATTGATTTCAGAAACGCTGCCGTAGCTATGGGAGAACGCCGCCGGGAACGTGAACCGTCGTAGGGAGACCCTATGCCTCGGCGTCACTACGATGGTATCCAAAGGATCATTCCGTGGACCATGGGAGCAGGTCAGGAAGTCCTCGGCGCAAGAATACAAAACGCCTATTCTCCAGTCCTTCAGTTCCAATCTCTCGTCTGAGCCGAGAACTTGAACCACCTGTTTGTGGTCAGATTTGTATGGAAGCAAGGGAGCGAGATATCGCGCGTAGAAATTCAGTCCGTTGATCTCGTTAGGGTAAGGATTGAGTGGAGCAGAGCAGAGACTAGCAGCAAGAACCAATGCCGTGGACAGGACCACGAAGTGCTTCATAACAAACTTCTCCAGGCCACGATTCTAGCCCAAACGAGACAGTTGGCGGTGGCAAGGACACCCGGGAATGAACGTAGTCGGGAGCTGTCTGTGATTCGTGAAGCAAAACCGACAAATCTCGTTTAATTCTTTTCAGCAGGTGCGCCTGGAGTGCATTGCTCCTTAGTTCCGCGCATGTCAGCGAGGCAAAAAGACGTTTGCAGAGTACAAGAAAAGGGCCACAAATCCGATGAGAATGCTTCCAAGCTTTAGAAGCTTGTCTGGGCGCCACAACGACGCAATCAATCCAGCGGCGGAGGTCAAGATTGCCAACAGAGGCCATCGCAGAATGTGCTTGTAGGCAAGTGCGTCGCTCCCATGTGGAATTGCGTCGAACGTGCTAGCCCAGAGGAAGAGGCCGAATCCGGAAAGGGCGAATGCCAGATGCCTACGAGAGGCATTCCAAGGCCTGAGCCCCGTTTTCCAGAAGATCATGGCTAAGAACAAAGCCACTATTAATTTCATCATGGAATTATGTAAGTCTCCGTTTGAACCAACACGCCATACCGGACACGCGGTTAGGTGCTCCCTTGTAGGTCTGATTCATGCCTTACGCCATTTCTGTCGATCCTCAGAGCCCAACGCGAGCCGTTGCATTGAAGCCGCCAAGGTGACCGTTCGACCGTGCCAGAGGCGATTAAGTCATCACGATTTCCATTCTCATCTGCATCTTCGTCAAATGCGGTCAGAACCATGCCCGCCTGCATGGTGACGAGATTTCGGTCCGCATCCTCACACGTATCCTTGTGAGAAAGACAAAGCAGTTCACCGAATAGACCGTTAAAGTCTGCACGAACACGCATCGTTTTGGACTCGTCCATGGATGTGTTCTGGCCCGTCAACACGATTCTATCCCAGGATTCCGGGTCAACTCCCGGTTAGAGTCGCGTAACGGGAGATGTGCCCGGTTGGCTTTCCCGCTGGATTCCACTTCGACGGTTACTGCGATTATCGGGACTTGTCCACCGGCAACTGACTTGGCGGCCATATTCGACGGCACACCGCCAGACAGCACAAGTAGATGAAGAAACCACCGACAACGTAGAGGCAGAAGCTGCCCCACAACAGGAACAAGCGATATTGCTGCGTACTACCTCTGACGAAAATCCACGCTACAACAACAACTCCAGTCAGTGCGACCAATAGTGCCGCGACTACGTACTGCCAGCGCCGGAGACTGGAAGATTCTGCAAGCAAGCTCACAGGTACGAAAACGACCAGACTGATAACAAAACCGACAATCGCACTCACGACTGGGACGATAACGAGATTCAGCGGGCCGCCGAGGTCCCCAGACCAGACAATCAGCACTCCGTACAGGGCTATTGGCACGATTGTGAGGAATCCGGTGCTGCAAGCTGCCGCAAGAAAGTGTCGGCTAAGCCTACGTTTTGATGCCACATTTTCCATTTGCGTGAATCTCGCGTGCAAGACCAAAACAATTTTCTCATGATGTACACGAAGCGCCCCAAGCGGGTCCTCTGGTGGGCTTCCTAAGTATCAAGTCGTTCAAACCGGAGGAATCTGGTGAATCGTGCCTGGGAAGTCGCGAAACCGGACAACTGGTTTTTTGACGATTTCACTTCTACGGTAAGGGCGTTTATCAGGACCTTCGGTATATGATTCCTGTTGCCCCGAATGTACAGGAGCAAAAAATGAAGTCCCGCATCCTAGCTTCCATCCTCGTCGTAGCATGTGCCCTGAGCCCCGCTCGGGGCGCGACCACGCCCTTCACGCTAACTTTGGAGGCGGTAGAGAATCCCATAAAAGCAGATTCCGACGTCAAAGTAGATATCACCCTGCGAAACTCTTCTAATCACGCAATTGATGTCGGCCTAGGCTTGGCGGAAATGGACTGTGCTCTGGGCGTACGCGACAGCCAAAACAGAATCCCGCCAGAAACGGAATTCGCTCGAAAATCAAAAGGACATGCCTACTTCTCCAACGAGACAGTGTTCACCTTGCAGCCAGGTGAAACTCTCCCGAAAGAAATGCTCGTTATCAGCAAGTTTTACGACGTCAGCCGCCCAGGCAAATACACCATTCAAGTCAGCCGCGCTGTCCCGAAGGAACTAGGCGGCGGAACCGTCAAGTCCAATGCCATCACAATTACGATTACGGACTAAGAAAAAAACGCCATCGCTTTGTGCAGGAGAAAACTTCTCGTCAAGTCCCGGTTAGTCGTAATCGGACAAGTCCCGACCAGAATTTCGCATTTCCGATGGCCGTTGTATACTTTCGGCTGCTTCCCGAGTCTCGACCGAAATCAGGGATGCCCGCCTTTTACAAAGTCGATCAAGAACGCCGCCTGGTGATGAGCACGGGGTCTGGAGTGCTTACCATGGCTGATTTATTGGCGCATCAGGAGAAACTCCTGGTGGACCCCGATTTTTCTCCCGACTTCTCCCAGTTTTGGGACTTGACCCACGTCACCGAAGTCGAACTTACAACTGAGGAACTGCGCAGGTTAGCCGCACGGTCCATTTTCTCACCCGAATCGCGTCGCGCTATCTTGGTGAGTAACGACCTCGTTTTCGGACTGTCACGCATGTTCGAGATATTCCGTGAAACCTTAGGTGAAAATGGAATTCACGTGTTCCGCAATCTCGATAATGCACTTGACTGGGTTCTGGCTAAGCACAACACTTCCGATTGAAAATCCGCTCCTTCCAAGTTGGACTTATGGTTGTTGTCAGAACGGAGCCGACTCCTGGTTGATCGCGTTACCGGAGAAGTTAAATCCACATGGACGATAAGGGGCGTTTACCAGGACTTGGGGAAGCAAAATCGGGGTCATGATGCGGCCTTGCCAGTTTGGCTTTTCCGTCGCTGAGTCTTGATGAACCAGGCTACGGCCCCAATTCCAAACAACAACATTGGAACAGGACCGATACTGTCCATGGCGAGTTCTTGGAAATCACTAAGGGCATTCTTGCTCGGATTTGTGGGGTCATAGTGAACGACTACTTGCTTCCCGATTTCGAGTTCTTCTTTCTTGGGGCTTTCCCAGCCATTAAAGGTCTTTCCGTTCACGGAGAAGACGTAACCGTAGCGATTATGGTTCGCTGGCTCATGTGTTGTAATGACTCCTCGCGCAGTCTGCTGTCGCGTGGCAATTTCTCGGTCAACTCTCCATTCGTAGATAAGGAGAATTGCGCCGAGTGTCCACGGAAGGACAACGAAGAGATACCACCAGGGTGGATTCGTCCACGCGTGTGTTGTTCGCTGTTCTAGGCGGTCAATTGTTTGGCCTATCGTCACCGCACGCTCTCACGGGCTGGATTGTCACCCTGATTTTTACCACAAATTCGATCTAGTGCATTGTTATGAAAGTTACCGGAGAAGTTAATTCAAATGGACGGTTTCCGCGTTAACCAGGCATTAGGCTGTCTCCGGTAATTTAGTTGACCTCTTCTTCGCCCCTTGTTTTCTGGCCTATACTTCAAATCATGAAAATCAAAAGCCGAGCTTGGTGTATCTCGCTATTGTTTCTTGTGCCGCTGCCCGCAGGGTCGGGGGCAGACGTGGCTGCGAAGGTCGAAGGTGTGGTGTTGGACATCAATGATGCGAGAATCTGGAACGCAACGCTCACTTTTGGAAACGGGGTCCGCGACCTCTCGACGAAAACTCGCCAGGATGGCACGTACTCTATCGAGCTAAAACCGGGCACATACACGTTGGAAGTGAAGAGCTATGGCTTTTGTACCTTGCGGCGATCCGCATTTGTCCTGCAAAAACACTCGACGGTTCAGTTCAATTTGCAGATGTGGGTCTGCCCAACGGACATGGAGTTTATTCAATACATTGAGTTCGACGAAATACCCCACACGCATCTCAAACCGGTTGTGGTGTATGCGAAAAAAGAGTTGCAAGGTGAACTGCAGCGGTTCAGAGGACCTAATGACTTTGCTGATTTAACGGGGCATCCGCGGCAGTATCCAGCCATCTTTACCTTTAATCTACTGACGGTCCAAGCCGAAGAGCTTGTGTATGACCCAACCAAGCATTTCCTCAACGCGATTGGAAATGTTCATTGGCAGGATGCGAATAATTCTGGCACAAGCGCGAACGTCCAAATTAGATTGGATGGATTGAAGCCGAGCTTTCTTCGCGATGCAGGATCGCAGCAGAGTCCCAACTGATTTCGCGGTCTCACCGCCCTAAGTCCTGGTAAGTCGAAACCGGACATGTGCCCGAGTCGGCTTTCCCGCTGGATTCCACTTCGACGGTTAGTGCGTTTACCAGTTGGGTGGTCTATTCCCGCTCGACGCATTCCCGATTGATAGAACCTAGCACCTCTCGCGTGTACCTGTCTGCCTTTTGCGACACGTCCCTTTGTTGGGAGCGTTGGTACTCCCTCGGCGACGTAAGGCAGGGTGATCCAACCATGACTAGTTGGCGCGTCCGCACACTTGTTCGGACACTTTTGACATTCAATCCCAGTGCGCCTATCCAGTCTCGCGCAGTCGTTGCGAGCGGCTTGCTTATGGCCGTATGCCTAACTAGCAGTTTTTGTTGGCAGGCGAACGCTCAAACAGACTGGGAGATAAAGCAGCTCGCGTACGATTTCCCGCATGAGATATTGCACAGTGGCATGGCGATAAGCGAAAGCGACCGCATGGACGTGCCGAGCACCTACACCGACGTGTATGTGAGGAGTGGGCCTGGACTGAAAGCCAAACGGACGCTTGACGGCGCAAAACTTCCGAAATGGTCACCAGACCGCGGAAAGCTCGCCTTTTTGACATATTGTCGACCGCTTGGGGGTTCAATGTGCGTCGAAATTGCGAAGGCAGACGGCTCGCACAGGGTCCGCCTCACCACTGACCATGAGAAGGACTGGGTATCGGCTTTCAATTTCTCGTGGTCTCCCTCGGGAGGCGAAATCGCCTATATACAAGGCGACCAAAAGCAAAAGTGGATGACCCTCGGTATTGTGAGACCCGATGGTTCCGGACGAAAGGAGATTCAGAACCTGCAGTGTCCTTCTCTGATCGCTACCGTGGACTGGTCTCCTGATGGGCAAAAGATTGCACTTACTGGGTGTTCCTCCAAGGGACCTACAATCGTGATTGTTGACCGCACTGGTGAAGGCTCTCACGTCGTAGCTGATGGCTCTGGCCCGCTATGGTCTCCTGATGGCAAGATGCTGCTGTTCCGAAAGCAAGGTCTGTGCGTAGTGAACGCTGACGGAACAGAAGAAAGAAAGGTATTAGGAGGTGAAGATGCATTGTTTGGGTAACGTGGCTGCCGAGTGGACATGGCATCGCCTTCGCCTCTCCCCGCCTCGGCGCATCTGAGACTCTACGCATCATGACCTCGCCCGGTGAGAATAAAGCTGTATCTGAGATTTTCCGCATCAATGTGGATGGAACGGGCCTTCAGAAGGTAGCGAGTGGCGTAGGAGAAGGACTTTCTTTCGCCACCCCGATTTTCTCTCCCGATGAACAACAGCTACTCGTAGTCACTGATTCGTCTTTGAGATCGCTGTGGGAAGATATCTCGCCGGAGGGTCGTGCGTTCTATCTCGACCGACTGAATAAGAGAGATTTGCCTACCGTTTTGTTGATTGACCTTGCTACCGGTCGCGAACAAAAGTTAGTGGACGGTGCTCATCCCGATGTGGTGTGGGCCCACAAGTAGCGGAGAGTGCTGTAGTCATCCCGTTGGCACTCGTAATGCGGAACGGCCATATTTTGGCCAGAACACGGGTAAGCCGAAATCCAACTGCCTGGTAAGTCGAAACCGGAAATGTGGATTTTGCTGATCAGCAGATGGACGATTACTGCGTTTACCAGGCACGTGAGCAAGTGCAGGAATACTCGTCGGGACCTATTTCAATACAAAATGGAGCCTATGCGAGTAAACTGCAGGCGAATTATCAAACGCTAATTATTGGCCTGGTGGCAAAGGTTGCCCGTGCGTCCTTGGCTTAGGTTCACGCTGCTGGCCGTCACAGTTCTTGGCGGTCTACATGGCATAGTGATTTCGCTTCGAGCATTGTTCTCCTCAGACCCACAAGGTTTCGGTGCGTCTGTTTTCCTTGGCTCTTTCCTAATTGCGTACATCTCCGTCACAGCGGCAGGTGTTATCTTTTGGCGACAACCAAAACAGACCCGACCAGTAATGTGGGCTCTCGCAATCCAAATTCCAAGGATTTCAATGCCAGGGCTCGTCTACAAGTTCTCGGCAGGTTTCTATGTCGCCGTCGCTTTAGTCGCCAAACACCTCGACGACAAGTACTCAGCCGGACTGAATTGGAACTTTAGTCTTGGCTCGTCGTGCGAGCTTCGTTTCCTTCAGAATGCGTCAGTAGAAGTAGGGGTCAATATTGCCGCACTCGCAGTTCTGTTTTTGCTGAGGAGGGCAATCTCCGCAACTGGTATGAATCCCGAAGAACCGTCGCCGAAAAGCGACGGCCAAGACTCGTCAAACGCGGTACCGACAAATTGAGGGAAACTTTTGGGGTCGATTCACATCTCCGGTAACGCGACTAGCCAGGAGTTGGTTCGCCGGGTGGGGGGCCAAATAGCTTTCCAAACAACATGGAAAAAGAACCCACGTAAAACGTCATGGACACTGCCGACATGAAGAGAAATCCGGCGCCCACTGGCAATTCAACTGTTTTCCAGTGAAAGATTCCGGAAGTTCTTAACGCTAACCAAAGAAAAATGAGCACAACATAGGCGTCGGAAAAGTAGTTTGTTCTTTTCAGCCAAGCCGGAGAGCCTCTGACAACCTCACTAAATGGGATGCTCGCCATCCTGGCAGTCTTTGCTCCGCTCAGATAAGCTGCCGAAATCCACGAGAGCAAGGCTCCCAAGAATGGCGCTACCAACCAACCGCTTGCTGATGGTGCGCGGCCCCATAACCCAGAAAGATGAACGATTAAGGAGAAAAGAAATCCTATCAAGGCAAGAATTAGGAAAAATGTACGGGTTGCTTTCATTCTGCGGTCTGGATGCAATCATACGAGCATTGGAATCTGCCTAACAGTGAAATTTGGGCTAAGTCCCGATTAACGCTGCGTTTATCAGGCACTACGATTTCAGTGAAAGCTCATCTGCTGCATTCCGTCCGAGAAGAGTTGTAATCTAGTGCTACTTCTGAGCGCTCTTTTCCGTGCTTCAGCGTTCAGGCGCGCCGCCCAATCCAATAGCTCATCTTTATTCAGCCGCGCCCCGGAGATCATGGCATCCTCCGCAATTATTCCCATCACCTTTAGATTCAATACCAGATCGCCATCGATGACGACGCCCAGTGAAGCGCCGAAATTCGCGGCAGTAGTAGCCTTGCGAAGTTTTGCGGACCCCGCGGGAGTGAAGTTCAACTTAAGACCTGAATGCTCGAGAGCGTCGACAAAGAAACTGGCCGAGGCGATGTCCCCCTGATCCGCGACTGAGTCCACAGACAAGCAGTATCGCCGCGCTGCCTCGTCGTTCCTTAAAGGAACGGAGAGAACATAGTCCGTGCACGAAACAATCCAACGGAATTCGAGTTTAATAGCAGCGGTCGGTGGCGGAGGCAAGTAAGCCCGGTTATCCGAAATCGGTTGGGCCTTGATGATCGAATAGTAGCTCTCCGCCGGTCCATCTGAGTTCTGCTGCATGATCGTCAGAGTGGTCCCGTCATAACAAGCCAATTCTCCGCGTTGTCGCCATTCATACTGCTGTACCAATGCGCCTGAATCGAGGTCGAATATCGGGAACACGGCAAGGTCAGGCTCCGTCAGGACTGATCCCGACGGGTGAGGTGGATCTTCCCGATTAACAGCCAGATGATTTCCCGCGATTCTCGGCGACACAAACTCCAGGTCGGTTGCCTGGAGCCTAATAGTTCGGGTCAGGTCCCCGCTGCCCGAATAAACGTAAATGGGATCCCGTGTCGAACCTCGGAGGACAAATATCCGACCGTCTGACTTGACCGTCATTGGCTGGATAACGGACATGCTCCCTATGCTGCCGCTGTTGGAGGCTTGTGTTCCTTCACCCGAGATAGATTCCTTCCTTTTCAGTGAACCGTCTGACGAGAATATATTCACGAATATCGGGACTTTCTTGTCTGACGTGTACAAATAGCTGGCAACGAGGAAGTTCTCTCCCTTGAGAACGGCCAGGCCAGTAGGCTTCGCGCCTCCGAAGTCTGTGTTCAGCTTGATCTGATTCTCGAGCTTGCCAGCAGGGCTAAATCTGAGAACATAGGTTGCCCCGAACTCGACGGGTACCTGTGCATCAGAATACCTTCGTACCTCGCGTGCAAGTACGTACAAACCCCCAAGTTCGGTTATCTCAAAGTCCTCGACGGTGCCTGTCTCAAGGTTCGGAATGTCATCGAGTGAGAAACTGCGGAACTTCTTTCCGTCAGCCATGATTTCAACAACGGAACCCCATGCGCTGCTGTAACCTCTGTTGGCCGGTATGTAGATGTCATGCGCCGCGTCACATCTCATCCGGTCCTTAAGTCCATCCACGGCCATGGCTTGTTCTACTGAAGCTGAGAGGCGAACGTTCTGGGTACCCTCAATCGGAACATGCGACTGGGCGAACACAGTTGAGGCTGTCGCCAGCGCGCCGAGTATGCTGCAACGTCGAATAGTCAAAAAGCTTCCTGTCATACCGCGCATATTTTCAACACCAGTCGTCCAACCCAAGCCGAACAACGCCGAAGTTATCATACTTTGGCGCTAGCTCCTGGTTAGTTACCGGACATTGAAGTTCGTTGCGCCTTGAGGCCAGAGCACGTTGTATTCGGTTCCATCGACGTGCCGGTAGCCGATGCGAACATGCGGCCACAATCTGTGTCCTGACAGAACAGTCCTTATTTCCTCAAATGTGCAAAGCGGATCATCGGTGTGGACGAAAATATTCGTTTCTTCCGCCCCAATATCGTGCCCGTCCACTTCGCATTGCGCGCTCAACCTTTCGATCAATGATTCTTCAATCTCAACCATTCGATCGAAATCGTCCACCGAGGATGCAGGCCACTGTAGAACAACTTGGAATTTCATAGCCGAGGAGCCTACCAAAATTCTGCCAGCCTTGCAGCGGCACGCCAACTCCTGTGTAGTCGCGAAACCGGACAACTGGTTTTTTGACGATTTCACTTCTACGGTAAGGGCGTTTACCAGGCACTTGCGACGGCAAATCAACTCATCTTTCGATAGTTGGCTTCGATTATCTTTTTCAGCTCGGGATTCTCAACTTGTGCTAGCGCCTGCTTGGCATCAAAAACACGGCGACGTCGCCAGAATTGCCACCATCGGGGTTTATTCCGTGCTGCCCGCGCAGCCGCTCGTTTCATACCTGCATCAACTTCGTCCCAGACCACTAGACTTCGCGGTCCTAGCAACTGTCGAAACGGTGCAGCTCCGAAGTCGCGGTGGCTGGCGATATTTTGTATGTCCTCGAAAAGCCCGACAGCGATTAGATTCTCGACCTCAGAGTCAGAATTTTGGAGAAGAGCCTCCACAATTCTAAACAAATTCGGAAATTCGACCGTGACGCCTTTCGAGTAGCTCTCGACGACATAATGCGCGAGTTCGCTCATGCCGACAAACCATGGCGGTACTTCTTCCCCCTCACACTCTTTAAGGAATCCCTCCCAGCGGTTCCGAAAATTCGGAGCCGCCGCAACTAGCTGTTCCATTTGCTCTCGAATCGCTGGCATTCCACACGGCCCTCTAAATTCGCCTCATTCGCATCCACGATGCGAAGCAATCCGAGGAGTATAAGCTAACTAGCTGCCACTTGGATGTGTAGTCGGGTTACCGGAAACTTGAAATCCACATGGACGAGTACGGCGTTTATCGGGAGTTGAGTCTCCAAACGATTCAATTGATGTCAAATTGGGCATCCGGTAGGGGACATGTGCGCGTTGAACGAAATTCCTTTCCTGCTCTCATATCACTTAGTATTTGAGCTTGAGTGGATTCTGAGACCACGCACCACTGTTCCCGTAATTCGTCGGACAGTATCTTTCTGTCGTACGGCTCCTGGTCGTCTCGGCTGTCATATAAACTTCCAAACTGAGTACCAAACACCTGCGGCTGTTGAATGGAATGCAGATAACGGTCCAGCGTTGCAGCACTTAACCACATGGCGTTGTGGAGTCCCTTGTCTACTGCAGTGACAGCAAGCACATGTGCGTAAAGATAATCGGAAGGTTTCTGTCCGTGCTGAAAAATGAAGGCCGCATAATAATAGTCTTCTGCCGACTGGACTTTCCTTTCGCTGATTAACTGCCGCACTTGCTCCCGGCGCTTGGCGTCTCCGGTCACGTCATTTCTGTTTTCTTGGTCTTCCTCGTATATCTTCCGCATGATGCTCTTGACGTTCTGAACTTTATTCGGTGTTGTCTTATCCTGCCGACAGCCCAATGAGACAGCGGTCGACGCGAACGCAATAAGAGTCAGACATAGAGCTTTGCCGCGAGGCATGAGGATGACCTCCTGTTAAACTCTTTGATACAAAGCAGTTTGATACTAGTAGCGGAGGAAATTGCTGGTCAACCCCTGATTTGTCGCGAAACCGGACAACTGGTTTTTTGACGATTTCACTTCTACGGTAACGGCGTTTACCGGGAGCGAGGCGACCTGTTCCGCGTTGCCAACCACTCGTCAACCGGTCGGCTCTTTTGCGAATCTTGCGTGCTATGGCTATTTTTCAAAAGTCACGGCAATGAAGATTTCGTTGTCGTCAGTTCGAAGAACTGCTGGTGTGCTTCGAAGCAAGACAGACCCGCATAGGTGAGCGAGGTTTCTCCGAACAATGAGGTAATCGCCGACGTTTTCTCAAGTTCCCGTCCATTCTCATCCACGGAGGAGATTGTCTCCTGCACATCCTTACTGCAAACCTCAGGATTCTCAGGAGGCTTATCAGTGGGTCGCAGATACAATCTCCATGACGGGCCTGAGTGAAAGGCGGTTGCTGGCAAGTTGTACTCGGGGAGGTGAGATACTCCCCAAAAATCCACCCGAATCTGGTGCCCCGGTAACGTTCCGCGCAGGACTTTTTCTACATCAACAATGAAGTGGTCAATGTAGATGTTCTCGAAACCAGGCATCGCATGAGAAACCCAGTTGAACGCGGCTACTCGCCCTTGCACCACTACTGGAGGGCAGGTAAGGCGTTTGTCTAGAAACTCTTTTTCATAACCAGTCGGAGGAGTGACATCGTAAGGTCTGACGTCATCAATCATAAAATTTCCGGTAGCCGTTCTTCTAAAGCTCACAGCTCGATTTGACAGACTCACTCCTTCCCAGCCAGCAATCAGATGCTTGGACTCTTGTTCGCGAACTGAGTTCTTCACGTGTGCCGTGAAAATCTTGTCGTACTGTTTCTCAAAGTCCCCAGCCGTGTCGAACTTAACCCCCTTCCCATCGAGAACCAGGTCAGCCGGGAACGCGACCAGTGCGATGACACGTGTCCTATCTCCCCTTAGCAAGGCGACGCGCAGCTCTTCAAATGCCGCTTTGGCAGCCGCACTATCGTCGGGCAGGAGAAACTCATCAATCGGCAGGTCTTTGCGGCATTGCGTCGGTAGGTTCACCTGGTTGTCTTGAGCTACGGTCACGGCAGAGCACAGTGCCAGCAGAAACGTGATAATCGCCTTCATGAATGAAACATACAACCTGCCTCCGCGCCATTCAAGTGGACGTATAGTCGCGTAATCGGAGATGTGCCGAGGCCAGGAATTTCGCTTGTACGGTTTGCGCGTTTACTAGGAGCTAGGTCCAAAGTTGTTCGTCTTGGAAATGAAACTGGATATACTCCAGGCCAGAGTACAAGTTGGGCCTTAACAATGGAACCGGAGCATCACGAAGAGTGGTTTAAGCTGCAGAAGCGGGCCGGAGAAATTCTACGGAATGGCTTCTCCGATGAACCTATGGACCGGCTTGTACTTCGTGTACTTGTTATGCCGTCATTTGCCCCTTGGTCAAGTTGGGAATTGTACGAAAGGGAATCTCGCCAAGAGTTCATCGGCGCATTTTTGACCAAACGTACTTGGCAGATGCACAATGACCTGGAGAAGTTCCGTTCCCCAGTCAATCGCCTGCAACATCCGCAGAAACTGGCACCAACAATCACGATATCTACGTGGGAAGTAGATGAGTCGTTCTTAGTTGATGTTGTTGAGGAGCTGTGTGGGTTGCAGGTCCCTGTTCATCCTGGTGCGTCTCCTCTCTCTGTGGATGGCACAAGTTACGAACTGACTACAGTGTTGCACTCAATGACATCAGAATACCGATGGCACGAGAATGCTCCACAGAACTGGCGCACCTTGCAGGAGTGGACTCTGAGATGGACAAAACGGTTTGATGAAGTTAGTCAAATTCAACCGCAAAAATCATCTGCCTGATTAGTCGAAACCGGACAACTGGTTTCTTGACGATTTCACTTCTACAGTAATGGCGTTAATCAGGAGTCGCAATGAATCAATCAGGACATGGCGGCTGAGTTCGAGCTAATTCCCGGTTAATGGCGTTCCCGCGCTCAATGTATTGCGGATTATGCCTTGCGAAGTCTGGTATCGAGACCTTCTCACCCGGAAGGATTATCGGAGGAACTCGGCATCCGGGAGGGCATCCCGTTCTTCGACACGGCACTTCCAATTCGACAGAAGTAGAAAGTGGCCCGCGCTCGTCAACATTCTTCCATTCTGATGCAGGGATTCGCATCATCTCTTCTCGTTGCGCCGTGCTGTTCTTCCAATCCTCTTCAGATGGATAGTATTTCGCGATGACCCTGAGCCTGCCCCGCAATGGAATCTCGCGCCTAGTTTCTTTCTCGGGATTCACCACCGCTATGGCTGGTGCCAAGCAATGCTCGTCGTGCTCAGAATGACCGGGCGCAAGCCGTTTCACATCCAAGATGATGATGTCAGAAGCGCCGAAGGCCATCACCCACTTCTCCTTCTGTTCCTTATTGTCCGCAGTCGCAGATTCGGTGGCGGAAGATTCAATGAACAGCCCGTTGAAGGGCAGAAACACCGGTGTCTTAGATGAGTTGATGCGGTCGATGCGGAGTCTCAGGCAGCCATGTTTCCAAACGGGCGGATTAACCCTGATTTCAAGGCGGGGAGTAGAGTTTGCATCGCTCTGGCCTTGCTGTGCGTTCGCATTGCCTAAGACGATTGCCGACAGAAAGGGCAAAAGTAAGAGTCTCATCGAGCCAATATCTCTGTTCACGCCAAATGTGTCGAGCCTCTGCCAGGCTTCGACATTCGCTAGGAATATATAATAAATCTTGCTGCTGTGAGCTTTCGACCCTGCCCAACTCCCGGTTAGTCGTTACCGGACATCTTGCTCCTGGTCCTATCCAACCCATTGTGCGCGGGGACCAACCTTTTCACTTTGCCAGACCCCGCAGTATATCGAGCCGGTTGGGTGGAGCATTTGGCGAAAGAAAATCAGGGATTGTGTTTTGTGTCCGTCGAGGGCGGCTAAGGAACTCCACGGGCCACTCGGTGATACGCTCTTGCTTAACATGAAGATACTCGCCAGGGTTAGGCTCTGCTATGTACTCACGCTGTCGAATTAGGGCAAGTGGCGCTTCGGCCTCTTCGGCTTCTTTGGAAAATGCAAGGGCCTCGGCGTAGGTCGCGAACGGATGATAGTAGTCGTCAGTGCCGTCCTCTGGGTGACACCAAACGCGGTATTCCAGAACATCGTCCCACACAAAGCCCCCGCCCGCCTTTGCAGAAGCTGAGTACGTACCCACGAGCCTTGGGTCGACTGCGCCCGGGTAATCGACTGATTGCACGCTGCTATTCAACACTGGGACTGAGGGTCGCGGCAAGCCTATTGGGGGCTGTGCCTGATAAGTCGTTATCGGACAACGAGAGTTAGAGCTTAAAGCTGTAGCTTTTTGCCAAAATCTCGGCCCGTACCGCCGAAGAATGCGACTTGGAACAAAACATAGCTCCGAAGGGACGCAAGTTTTTTCCTGACAGGTTTGTCCTTCGTCATCGGCGGCATATATGTGGTTCGCCAGTGCGGCATCTGAACCTTCACGAATCTTCTCATTCGCGTAACATTCGTGTTGGCTACGGATGACTTAGCGTTAAAAGGCCAATTGTCGGCCAGAACGTCGAAATCCATAACGAACCGAAAGTTCGCACAGCTACGAAATGAAAGCACTTTTACAGAGTCTGTGGAATCGTCTTGAAGCTCAAAGTCAATCCTAGTGAAGTTTTTCCCACTGCGAGGTGGGTAAATTCTTAGGGCCTTGAGGGCATCGTCATGAAAGTCCAGCTTGTTGAACCTGTCGGCCTCGGCAACTTTCTTGGCTCTCTTCATGCCCCTAGTTTACCCGGTCGATTCCCGCACACATTTCATCCTCTGTTCTTCTGTTGCAAAGTCTAAACTACTGCCAGTGGACGTGTAGTCGCGAAACCGGACAACTGGTTTTTTGACGATTTCACTTCTACGGTAACTGCGTTTATCAGGCACTGAAACTCATATTGGTGTGTTTGAGTTCAATTCCAGAACACGATATAAGAGCCAAGCAACGATCTGGTTCCTGTTCGCAGGCCGAGCGTTTTTTGGTATGCGGGCGAATGGACCGACCGGGAGGCCCTCGTGAAGTGCTTCAACCACCATGAGAGCGAAGCCGTGGCGATCTGCAAAAACTGCCATAAGGCGCTTTGCGAGCCATGCGCCGTCGACGTAGGCAACGGAATCGCCTGCCGCAATGTCTGCGAGCAACGAGTGATTGCATTGAACGCCCTGCAGCGGAAGGGCGAGAATGCCATCAAGCGGTCTAGCCGTTCCATGTACGGGTTAGCTGCCTTTTTGCTCTTAATGGGGGCTATTTTCCTCGTGAATGTCGCGACAGATAGCGGACATTTGAGAACCTTCGATATTTCGCTCTCTGTGGTGTTCTTGGCGGCCGGAGTATTCTTCCTCGCGATGGGAAAGAGAGCTGCTGCAGATTCGCGTTGAAGTCAACCGATTTCATTCGGGAGCAATCATGGGTGGCGGGATCGATTCACCTGTGATTTTCATTTTCCATCTGCGATAAAGGAAAACAATGGCTCCGAGTGGCACGTACGCGGCCACCGTCCAGGGCCCGTAAAAGGGGTGAGTCATAGAGAAACATGGGATTTGAATTGCGAAAAGTTGGTAGGTCCATTCGCCTGTGCCCCAATTCACTGCGAATTTCCCGAAGCCAACCAACACAATAATCAACCAAAGCCACTTCGGCTTTATGTCCTTCGATCGAACACACAACGCAAAAACGTAGAACGTAAACAGGAGCGAGCCAACATCGCACATCAGCGTCAAGTACTGAAGCGAACTCTTCCCGGCAAGAGTGAATTTATTGAGATTTTCCAAGGAATCCGCGATTGGGGTCACGTGGAAACCGACCATGGTACGAACGTCTCCATTCCTTTGGGTGGTGACGTTTACCAGCAGCCATTTACTCGGGAACTGATATTCAAACGTGATGTCCACCTGGGAAGATTGTTGGTTGCGATAGACATGTGCGCCGACAACCTTGACTGACTCTGGACTCTCAGCAGGGAAGAGCGCAGCCATTTTGGAAAGTGTGTCCCGGACATTGGAGTCCATGAGACTGGAGTCTAAGTCGTGCTCGATCTGATCGAATTTCCCTTGCTGAAGCAGCTCGACATAACCCTTAGCAATTGATTCTTCTTCCGGCGGGGTGAATTTCTTCATCAGAGCGGCTTGATCGCAGCCGACAAGGAACCCGCAGAATGAAATGGCAACGAGATAAATGAAACGCATCACCCGTATCTTCCCCAAATTACTTGAAGACCAGGCCAGTCTAGGTTCACACTCGCTACTAAGCAACCACTGGCTGATTCTGTTAATCTTCCTTGATAACTGATTATTTGCATTACCGGATTTTGCCATCGGTTCATGGACGACTGCCGCGTTTACCAGGGCCTGACCGAAATTCCTGGACTGTGGGTTAATCTGTACACCATCGGAGCGTTCTAATGTCTCGAATTGTCGTGGGCCTTGCGGCCACGCTGGCAATTGCAGCAGCATTGTTTTCCCAAACCAAATCACACCGCAGCTTGACTGCACCGACCTACTACATTGCAGCAAACGCGGAGTATAGGCATGCCGAACAAATATGGCTGAGAGGTGCCTCGAATCTTCCCGCTGGTGCGGTCTTAGTTGTCGATGTTCAAGATTACGTTGGCGAAGGAAGTCAGATACTGAGTTTCAGGGCGCTGCCGAAAGTCGGGAAAGATGGATTTTTTGAAGCCACACTTGCGCCATTACCGAAGATGCAATTCAAGCACAACATAGTCTGCTTAGTTTCGTTCTTCCCCAATTCCCCCGACCAAGATGCGGTCGTTGCAGGAACCGTCGGGAGACACGGCGAGCAGCTTGGTTTTCCCAAGAATCCGCAGACTAATGTTCTTTCCGGCGAGAATGTCTATTTGGGGACCGCCATTCATGTCGATTGATTTGCCTACAAGGTCCCGGTTAGTCATGTTTGAACCGACATGCGTTACCGGAGAAGTCAATTCAAATGGACGGTCGGCGTTAATCGGGACCTAGCGCCATCCATGCCACAATATTTCCGTTCTCATCACTTAAAGCGGGTGGATAGCAATGACTGGTAGCCTCAATCGGACTTTTCACCGTGAGACGGTGCTCGGTTCTGGCGTTGGCGACGAAAGAATTGCCCGCCAGCGCGGCGGTGGCGGCTTGTACGCCGGGATTTGCGTTGAAGTTCGTTCTCGAAATCGGGGTGAGGGGACGTCGGTCGCATGGAACGCAGGCACGAACATCCCCTCAAGATTTGCGACCGCTGTATCACAGGGAATCCAGGACGTTATCAGTGCGGGTGTTCTCGCCGGATGCGAACTGACCGATGTTCTCGTTTCAGTTGAGGACGGAAGTTACCATGAAGAAGATTCCACCGAAGCGATCTTTCGCGAAGTGGCACAGAAAGCGACGATGGCCGCGGTTCGACAAGCCAGGCCCACAGTTATGGAAGCCATTTCAACATGCCGCACCGTGTGTCCCATCGAATATGCAGTTGCAGTTGAAGAGATTCTTTCCAAGAAAGGCCAAGTCGAATCTGCTCAGTCCGAAAAGGAAAATTCAAGTCGCACGGTACTTGTCCCGACTTCTGGCGTAGGCGAACTGCTCGAACAAGTCTTAGCCGCTACCAATGGCCACGCCAGATTCTCAGCCGAAAACGGCGGGTTTCGCCCGAAAGCAGAACCACCTGAAACAGCGGACGTGTGGGTACCGGTCAACTCACGGTAAGTTCGCTGATTCGGAAGCTTGAAAATCCACATGGACGGGGAGCGCGTTTATCAAGCGCTGGCGACGCGCTGCTGGTCACTGCCAGTCGAACAAAGCGATTTTCTGTCCATCGAACTGCGTGATAGCTTTGATGGATATGCAGGATTCTCGGCTCATTGGCGCTTGGCGGTCCGATGCTCGCAGGACGTCGCTTGACATCGCTGCTCGGCGTGACATCTCAACGGCGAAAAAGAAGAGGCTCCTGCAACTGTTTGGGAAGCTTGAGCTTCGCTATACCACAACCCATTGCTATGCGACTTTGAATGGACAAGTGACGGCGAGCCGCTACAGGGTCGTCGCCAAAGATTCATCGAGCGTTGCCCTCGTAGTCTCGAACGCTCTGGATGGCGAACAGATAGTCCATCTCCATTTCGAAGGCGCGCACTATTGGATTGTTCTCGGTTCGGGCCGAGTGCGCGAGTTCTTCAAGCGGGTCTCTCCCAAAACGCGAACGGAAACTGGCAAACGGACTAAATCCCGATAAGTCGCGCGAAACCGGACAAATGGATTTTTGACGATTTCACTTCTGCGGTAACGGCGTTACCGGACACTGACACTGACACAAAATTCCCAATTCAGCGGGTATCCTGCGCGTCAAAAACAATCCAGTTGTTTTCTCGTCGGATTTGGGTTCCGTTTCAGTCCGATTGAGGTGCAGCCGAGCTGTCGGCAATCAAGCGTCGAATGCTTGATCCATTGGCGTAGAGACTGGTCATTACGTAACGCCCGCCGAATGCAGAGTCCAAAATAACCGGTGTTGGTGTTCACGAATCCCGGTGTAATGCCCCGGTTGCGACCATGGCCGTGAATCAGAGTCAGGTCAGTCTCCCCCATCTCCCAAACTTGTTGCAGAATCTTGCTAAGAACTCCGTTGAACACGATTTCGGCTGGATGGTAGCCGTGAAGGTCGATTTTCATCTTCGCCCTCCTAAATTGCCGGGACCTCGCAGGATTCAGAGTGTCATCAGAAAAAGAATACTCGGATTTCGCCGTCCGTTCACTGCTTTCAAGGCACGGGCTCAATTCCGATCTTGTCGTTCACTGCTTCTCGCAGACGCTGCTTACAACCAAGATATTTTTCAGTCGTCTGCACGGACACATGGCCCAACAAGAACTGAATCTGTTCGAGTTCGCCTCCCGCCGTGTGGCACAGACGGGCACAGGATCTTCGGAGGTCATGCGGCGCGAGCTTCAGGATTCCGATTTGTCCTGCGTACTGCTTGACGACATGCCACACCACTTTTTCTGTCATTTCATCGCCCCAGATTTTGCCGGTGCGACAGACGCATCGAAATAGTCTTCCATGAACGATATTTGAGGCCAGCAGCCAATCGTCTACCGTTTGCTTGACCCAAGCAGGCACCGGTATCGTTCTCACATGACCAGCTTTGCCGATTAGGTCAACAATGGCCCAATGATCTTCGCGCCGCTGGAAATGGTCCAAGGTCAATTCGGTTAACTCTCGGCGTCGTAGTCCGCACCCCAAAAGCAGGCCAAGAATTGCTCGGTCTCGTTTTCCCTTTAGCGTCGCCGGATCGGGAAGCTGCCACAACATTCGAGCTTCCTCTGCTGTCAGCCAGTTCCCCAGCCGACATCCCAGTTTTTTTGCTCCTTTAACTCGTCGAATCCCGGCGGCAAGATCGGGACTCAATAATCCGGAATCCGCAGCTTCATACGCCAGCCGACGAACTGCTGCTAGCCTGACGTTTATGGTCCCGGCAGCAAGATGGCGATCTTCGAGGTGAAGTCGATAGCGGAGGACGACAGCTTTGTTGAACGACAGTCTCGGAGCGGAACAGTACCACGCCACAAACTCATCGATTGAATGGCGGTAGCTGCGCTGAGATTCGAACGAGCGCAGGCTAACGATCACTGCGACTTTGGCATGCTCCAAATCGGGTAGGCCGAGCTTGGTTTTCAGTCGAGTCTGCCTGCTCTTGGTTTTGCGCTTCATGGTTAGCCGCCTCCCCGACGACTAGCCATGAGATTGATATTTGGCGTTAGAAGTGTCGGACTGTAGAAATGTCAATGTCCGGTAACTTACCGGGACTTGGCGATTTACACTGGAGCGATTATATTGCCCGGTGCAATTACAGGAGCCATAAATGATAGTCGCGACAGGCGCAACGGGGCGCACGGGAAGGACAGCAACGGAAGCGTTGCTCGCCAAAGGCGAAAAGGTTCGCGTGGTTGGGCGAGACGCGAAACGGCTCGCACCGTTCGTGGAGCTTGGTGCGGAGCCTTTCGTCGGTAACGTCGAGGACGTCGATTCGATGACGGAAGCTTTCAACGGGGCTTCAGCCGTCTACCTAGTTCTGCCCGAGGACATCACTCAACAGGATTTGCGAGCGCATCAAGAACGCGTTTCTGATTCCTACGCCACAGCAATCACAAACGCCCATGTGCGGTTCGTCGTTAATCTAAGCAGTATCGGCGCTCAGCATGCGCAAAACACCGGTCCAATCGTCGGTTTGCACAATCAGGAGCAAAAGCTGAATCGAGTCGCTGACCTCAACGTCCTCCACTTGCGCGCTGCGTATTTTATGGAGAATCTCTTCCTGAGCATCACGCCGCTGCGCTCGACGGGGACGCTGCCGGGCGGCTTACGGGCAGATGCAGCGATGCCGTGGATAGCCACCAAAGACATCGGTCAGTATGCTGCTTCTCGTCTCGCGGCCCGCGATTTTTCAAACAGTTCGGTCCAGGAACTCCACGGACAACGAGACATCTCCATGCGGGAGGCGGCTTCAATTGTTGGCAGCGCTATCGGCAAGCCGAATCTCGCATACGTGCATGTGCCGAGCACGGTACTTGGACAGGCAATTATTGAGATGGGATTACCAAAAAAGACCGCAGAACTGCTCATTGAAATGTGGGATGGCGCGAATGCGGGCCTCATTGCGCCACAGGAAGTGCGCTCGGCAGAAAATACGACGCCTACTAGGCTCGAATCATTCGTCAGTGAAGTCTTCGCTCCTGCGTATCTGCAGACTGCCTGAAATTATATTTCAACGAAAAGGCACTCAAGTCCCGATTAACGCCGAACACTCCAATAGCACCGGAGCCCGCTCACGAAACTCGCGCCGATGCCTACCTCAACTAAGCGTTTTAGAATGATGCTATTGTAACTGTGGAGGCGAATTTGGTCCGGTGACCTTCCCGGCCTTCAAAGCCGGCGTTTCGGCCCTTTGCGGGTCGAAAGGTGAGTTCGACTCTCACGCGCTTCCGCCAATTCTCTTTCGCAGGAGATCCAGATTCAAGTGAGTAGTAAAACGACGAAGCTTCGGCTCCGTGCTACTGCAACTGCCGCCAAAACCAGTGAAGCAGGTTGAGGCTTGCCCAGGCGCCAATGCAAATCGCGCCCAAATACGAAGCAATCGTGACAAGCACTGGCGGCGCACTCATTGCTTGCGCCCTTGCGCCCAACTCATGTTCTTCTTGCTGCTCGACTTCAATCACTGCGCCATTCGCCTTCATGCCGTGGGTCCAGCCTTCCAGTTCAAGTTTCCAACTAATGATGCCGTTCTAATTTTCTCCGATTCGAAAGGCAAAAGGGGGCCGTGTACCTTGACCAATATTGTGCGATGGAACAAAAATTCGTACTACGTGCAACCCATTGAAAAGGCGCAAGTTACTCCGCTTCTACCGAACTATTCTTCGAACGTACGACTGTACCGAATTCGTCCGTTTCGCGCGTCTAAGTTGCAGACTGCGATTCCACGCGCTGGAGACTCCCACACGCATTTGGAATAAGACTCCGCGGACGCCGAGGGAACTGGAGATGATGGGCAAAGCTCTGCTGCCATTGAGTTGTTTCTTGATGCTGGTCGTTTCATCGAGTTTCGGACTGCTAGCCGCGCAAGAAGCGCCTCAAAACGCACTCATGCCCGCCACCACGCGGGCCGTCGGCACCGTCTCTTCCATTTCCGGCCAAACCATCACTTTAAAAACAGACGCTGGCGCTGAAGTTGTCGTCACCCTCACCGACTCCACCAAATTTCTTCAGTTGAAGCCCGGCCAGAAGGACTTGAAAGAAGCCACGCCGCTCTCCTTTTCTGATCTCAAAACTGGCGACCGCATCCTGGTTCGTGGCGCCGCGTCCGCCGACGGCAAACAATTGCAGGCGGCTTCTGTTATCGCGATGAAGCAGTCCGACATTGCAGATAAGCAAGCACGCGACCGCTCGGAATGGCAGCGCAACGGTGTAGGCGGACTCGTCAAATCTATTGACCCCGCTTCCGGCGCAATTTCTATCGCGACAAATGGCGCTGGCACTCCAAAGGAGATATCGATTCATACGAGCAAGTCGACGGTCCTGCGCCGCTACGCACCGGATTCGGTAAAATTTGACGATGCCAAGCCCGCGCCGCTCAGCGAAATCAAGCCCGGAGATCAATTGCGCGCCCGCGGTCAGAAGACCGCCGACGGCAAAGAACTTGCGGCCGATGAAATAGTTTCGGGAACTTTTCGCAGTATTGCGGGAATTCTAGTTAGCACCGATGGTGCAGCTGGAACGATTACAGTGACCGACCTGGCCACGAAGCTGCCCGTCACGCTGCGCGTCAGCGCCGATTCGCAGCTGCGCAAATTGCAGCCGTTCTTGGCGCAGGGCATTGCCATGCGTATCAAAGCAGCAGCGGCGGAGGGCACGGCCGCGCCGAACGGCGCTGCCAGCGCGCCTCCTGCAGGCGGCGCACCCCGTGGCGGACCGGGTAGCACCGGTCCTGGTGGGGGTCCTGGCGCTGGGACGCCTGGCGGAAACGGGCAAGCAAAAGGCGGCGGTGAATTTCAGCAGATGATTGCGCGCATGCCTGCCGCTTCGCTTTCGGATTTGATGAAAGGGGATGCGTTGATGATTGTTGCCACCGAAGGCTCTTCAACCGCTCCCAGCACGATTATCACTCTGCTCGGTGGAGTCGAGCCAATTTTGCAAGCCTCTTCCAAAGCCACGCCCGAGATGATTCTGTCGCCGTGGAGTCTCGGCGCGGGCGGCGGCGAGGGCGCAACGCCGTGACGAGCGAAGGCCGTCAACCAAGAAACTTTTTGAAGATGAGGAGTAGATGAGTTTGGCCATTAAACGGACAGTGAAGTGTATTTGTTTTTTCCTGTTATTGACTGTCGCCGGGGTTGCGCGAGGGCAGGATGCTTCGAGCGCGCTGACCGGTCTCGTCACCGATCCGTCGGGAGCTGCGGTGCCGAGCGCTCGCGTCGTAGCGACTCCAGCGACCGGCGCCCCAGTCAACGTACGCACCGGCGCAAACGGCATGTATGAATTCAAAACGCTCGCGCCCGGCGTTTACACGCTTCGCGCGACCGCCAAGGGTTTCGAACCGTTCGTAAAAGTCGGTGTAACGATTGAGCCCGGCAAGCCCATCAGCGTCAACATGCAGCTGGAAATAGCGGTGCAGCAGGAAAAAGTGGAGGTTCAGGATTCCGGAACCCAACTTGATGTCTCTGGTTCGGGCAACGCCAGTTCGGTAGTTCTCAAAGGCAAAGATCTCGACGCGCTCTCCGACGATCCAGACGAATTGAGCGAAGAATTGCAGGCGCTGGCCGGGCCGTCCGCTGGACCAAACGGCGGGCAAATCTATATCGACGGCTTCACCGGCGGTCAGTTGCCGCCGAAATCTTCCATTCGCGAAATCCGCATCAACCAGAATCCATTCTCGGCCGAATACGATCACCTCGGCTTTGGCCGCATTGAAGTGTTTACCAAGCCCGGTACCGACAAATTCCACGGCCAGTTCATGATTAACGGCAATACCGCCGGACTGAACGCGCGCAATCCATTTTCGGGAACCGCGCCGCAACCAGGGTACGACTCCGAGATGTACAACGGAAATTTCAGCGGCCCCATCAACAAAAAGGCATCCTTTTTCGTCGACTTCAATCGCAGAAACATCAACGAGCTTTCCGTCATCAATACCCCGGTCCTGGACGCGAACTTCAACCCGATTGAATTCACGGACTCGGTTGCCAATCCCCGTACCCGCACCAGTTTCAGCCCCCGCCTCGACTATCAGCTCAATACCAACAACACCGTCACGCTCCGCTATCAATACGAGCGGGAAAGCGAAGTGAATAATGGTATCGGGACTTTTAGCCTTCCGTCGCAGGCCACGAACAATCTAAACACCGAGCATCAAGTGCAGTTTTCGGACACGCAGATCGTCAATCCCAAAGTGATCAACGAGGTTCGCTTCCGTTTTGTGCGCGAGGAAAGCCGCGGCAATGCGTTGGACTTTGCTCCGACGGTAAACGTCAATGGCGCGTTCGTCGGCGGCGGCAACAGTTCCGGAACCAGCGACGACATCCAGGACCGCTACGAACTGCAAAACTATATTTCCATCGTGCACAATTCGCATTTCATCAAACTTGGTTCGCGCCTTCGCGTGACGAAAGACGTCAACGTACAGGATTCCGGTTTCAACGGCGGATTCACTTTCGGCGCGCAAGCCGTGAATTCGCAAACGCTCGCGCCCTGCGTTCCGGATACGGCGAATCCAGATCCGAACTGCGTCCAGCACACGGGTCTTCAGGTATACCAGGCCGTGCAGCAGGGAATTGCGAACGGAATGACCGCCGCGCAAGTCCGCGCGCAGACCGGACTGGGTCCGACGCAATTTTCGATCGTGACGGGCCAGCCGGCCGTGCAGAACACTTTTCTGGACTGGGGCCTCTACGCACAGGATGAATGGAAAGTTCGTCCGAACGTGTCCCTGTCCTACGGACTACGGCTCGAAACGCAAAACGAAATCGGCTTCAACATGGATATTGCTCCGCGCATCGGCATCGCGTGGGGCATCGACGCAGGAAAAAAAGGCCAGCCGAAGACCGTGCTAAGGGCGGGCTGGGGAATTTTTTACGATCGCTTCGGACAGGATTTGCTTTTGCAAGCGCAGCGCGTGAACGGTATTACGCAGCAGAGAATTCTCGTCACCAATCCGGACTTTTATCCCAATCTCCCTACTCCTGCCGATCTTACGACGTCGCAGAATTCGCCGACGATTTATCAGGTCGACCCGACCTTGAAGATTCCGTACACGATGCAAGCAGGCGTAACTCTCGAGCGGCAGTTGTCGAAAGTCGCGAATGTCGCGTTCACCTATCTAAATTCGCGCGGCGTTCATACCCTGCTCGCACGAAACATCAACGCGCCGCTACCGCCTACGTTTGATGCGACCGATCCTGCGAATCGCCCGCTCGGCACCTTGAATAACGTTTATCAGTACGAAGGCGCCGGGATTTTCAAGCAAAACCAGTTCATCGTGAACAGCACTGTGCGCGTCGGGCAGAAAGTTTCGTTATTTGGCTACTACACGTTGAACTACGCCAACAGCGATTCTTCCGGGTCGGGAAGTTTTCCGACGAATCAGTTTAATGTCGCACAGGACTACGGCCGCGCCGCGTTTGACGTCCGCCACCGCGTTTTTCTCGGCGGCAGCATTACTATGCCCATGCAGTTCCGCCTTAGCCCGTTCGTGATTGCGAGTTCGGGTTCGCCGTTTAACGTCACGCTCGGCCAGGACGTCAACAACGATTCCATCTACAACGACCGGCCGACATTCGCGCAGTTCCAGTCGGCGCTGGCAAATGCGGCGGTCATTCGCAACGCGAGCTTCGATTGCAACGAACCGAGTGCAGATACGCTTGTACCGATTAACTGTGCGACCGGGCCGGGAAGATTTTCGTTCAATCTGCGCTTGAGCAAGACGTTTGGCTTTGGCCAGAAAAAAGAATCGGCGAGCGCCACGGGTGGCGGCGGAATGGGCGGCGGCACTTTTGGGCGCGGGCCGGGAGGTCCGGGCGGCGGGGGCCGAGGCGGGTCCGGCGGAAGGGGCGGGCCTGGCGGTGGCGAAAGTTCGGGGCAAAAGTACAGCCTGACATTCTCGGTAGCGGGCAGAAATATATTCAACGACGTTAACGCGGGCAATCCGGTTGGCGTCATCAGCTCGCCGATTTTCGGGCAGAGCAATTCGCTTGCGGGCGGGCCGTTTGGTTCCAGCTCCTACAATCGCCGCGTGGACTTGCAAGTTACGTTCAGTTTCTAAAACGTTCAATCGGGATCGTTTCGTTTTGAGTCGCGCTTTGCGGCGGGTTTCACCGATTCGGCCGGAAAAACATTGTGTTGCGGTGGCGGCATGGGAATGCCGCCCATCCGGTCTTGCCACAGGGCTTTGTTTAGCAGGACGGTGTCCACCGCGTCGGCGTGGGTAAAGTCGAGATTCTTTCCTTCCTTCCAGTCTTTCGTGTTCATTTCATAGATTAATCCGTTGTCGCGGTTGCGGTAGTCGGCCGCGAAGGGCGGTTGGGTGCCCGGTCCGCTGAAGAGCGGAGCCATGGCCGCGGCGCGGCCGTCGTTGCTATTCATCGGCGGGACGCCGAGAAGGGCTTCGATGGTGCGGACCATGTTGATGGTCGTGTAAAACGCGTGGTCGATGAAGGGCACGGTAATCGCTTCGTGCGTTTGCGGAAGGGGCGAATATTTGCTGATGACGAGCGCTGTGCTGCGGTGGGAATCAACGTGGTCGGGGCCGTCCTGTGCGTCGTCTTCAAGAATCAGGACAGCAGTGTCGTCCCAATAGAGGCTGTGAGAAAGCGCTTCGACGACGCGGCCGATGGCGAGATCGTTGTCGGCGACGCTGGCGGCGGGCCGCGGCTGATTTTTCGTGAGGCCGGCTGTGTGGTCATTGGGCAGACGCAGTTGAATGAATTGCGGCATCGCGTCTTTACCGGCTCTGCGCGCGGCGATGAACGCGTTGAATTCATTTAGAAATTCGTCCGCGCGAAGTTGATCGGGGTAAGTGACTTCAAAATCCGGGAAAAGCGGATCGAAATGGCCGCGCAACTCGACTTCCGCGGCGATATTTTTTGCGATGACGGGAATATCCCACGGATAGGGGCTCGGACTGCCGTGCGGCTCACCCACGTTCTTTTCGAGCGGTTCGCCTTTTTTTACGACGGTGCGTTTGCAGGTGACGCCGGCGACTTTCGGCGGGCCCCAAGTCGGATTGGTATTGTCGGCTTTGGCGTTGCACCACTTCGTCACTATGAATTCACCGTAGTGGCGGTATGTGATGCCGTGCGTCGCGAAATTCTTCCAAAGGTAGCCGCCGGTAGGTTCGCCCGCGTCGGGAAGGTTGTCGTCGGCCGAGACGCCGTTTAGAAATGTGCCTTCGGAGTCGTACGTGTGTTCGGCGCTGCGGTAGGCGATGGGCCAGGTTTTGGCGACGTAATCCGACACGGAAGCGGAGTTGGACCAGATGTGGCCGTCGCCGGAGACGTCGCCGCTGTCATAGAAATTATCGAGAATGGCAAACTGGTTGGCGAGTTTGTGCTGGTTGGGCGTGATATCCGCGCCATACATGGTGAGAGATGGGTCGCCGTCGCCGTGGCCGAGGTCGCCAAAAACCTGATCGTACGTGCGATTTTCCTTGATCATGTAGATGACGTGGCGAATTTTGTTCTCGCCAGCCGCGAATTGAATTTTGTCCGAGTTGCCGCGAAGGGAATTGGCGGCTTGGGCCTGCTTGGTGTATTCGACAAGATGCGCGGATAGGTCGGTCAAAGAAACTTGCGCGAGAGAGCCGTGGATGAGCGCCGGCGTGTAGGGATAATCCGGCGAGCCATCGGCGTTGCTTTTGATGGGCTTTGGATTCGGGCCGGAACTGCGGCCTTTGGCGGTGGCGATGAGAAGCTGTGTGGGCGTTGCGAGGACCGCGGTTGGATACCATTCGGTCGGGATGAAGCCTGGTTCGGATTTTCCAGTGACGTCTAAAACCGAGACGGAATCGGAAATGGCGTTGGCGGAGAAAAGAAGTTTTTCGTCGGCCGAGAGCGAGAGGGATTGGGGATCGCTGCCGCCGTAGGATTGACCGGGCAGTTTCGTTGAGTAGGTGGTCTTGGTTTGCAGGGTGTGTGAATCCAGGGCAAGAATTTTGTCGCGATTGGTGAGAGCTACGTAGAGAGTGGAGTCGTCGCCGTTGAGAAGCAGCGCCGTCGGATGAGAGCCGCCGGCGAGCGGCGCCGCAGGCTTTTCCAGCGGAAGAACTCGCACAACGCGGCCAGAAGCCAGGTCAAGCTCAGCGATGGAGGATGCATTCCACAAAGAGACGAATCCGCGTTTGCCGTCACGAGCGATAACGGCGGAGTAAGGAAGCGAGGCGGGAATGCGTTTGAAGGTAGAAAGGTCGAAACGATGGATGATTTTGCCGTCGGCTGCGTTCAAGAGAATTGCTTCGTCGGAATTATTGCAAGCGACGAGGATTGCTTCGACGCCGTTGACGGTTGACACGCTTAGTCCGGCGGGATAAGTGACGTCGTTGAATTCCTTGCGGCGGAGTTTTCCTGCGGAAATCTTTACGCGCGGCGCGAGGGGAAGAAACCTTTCCGGTGCGACGCGGCCGTTTTCGAACGTGTAAACGGCAATTCCGTTGCCCGTGTCGCCAGGATTCTTTCCGAGTGGATCGGTAAACGACGCCATCGATGCGTAGAGGCGGTGGCCGTCGAGGCTGAAGGCAAGCCCGAGGAAATACGTTTGGTGCGCATCGGGGCCGAGGCGGTCGTCGGGGAAATCGGTAAGCTCGTTGTTTTCGAGCCCGAGAACGGTGAGAGACTGCTTTTTGCCGGATGAGTACGATCCGTACCCACTATGAAGGAATACGGCGAATTTCCCATCGCGAGACAGTACAGCGTTGGTGGGAAGGTTGTTGATTGGGCGGGGATGGCCGGGGACTTCGGCGAGAACGCGGCCGTTTGGCAGATTGACGGGTTGCTGTGCGCCGACGGAGCAGCCGCAACCGAGCAGGAGCAGAGAAAGAAAGCATTTAGAAGTTCGGGTAAATGGAGTCATGGGAGCAATATAGTTGCGTTTTGTGGCTGGAATGTAAACGGGGATGACGAGGAGACGGGTATGCGGAAGAGGAAGAAGAGGCTGGACGCGGCGACGGAAGCGCGGCGCAGGGCGAGAAAAGTGGGACCGAAGCCGAGCGGAACGAAAGTGATTCCGGACAAGCGAAGAAAAACGGCGAAGCACAAACAGGATTGGGAGGCCGAAGTGGGAGAGTGAACTACTAGCCGGAGGCCCACTCACCGTTTTTCTGTAACTGCAGATTCTAAAGGAGTTACAGGTCAATTTTCTGTAGCGGCAGATTCTAATAAATAATATAATGAGTAACGTAGGTACTGGAGCGAAAAACACTTCGGCGGTGAGGAATTCTAGGAACGCGTCAGGCAGATTTATAAACCGGGACGAAGAAGAAGGCCTGGAAGTTGACGCGGGAGGATTTGCCGCTGGCTTCGATTTCCCAATAGGTGGGCGGGGTCGAGGCAAGCGAAGTTGTGGGCTGCGAATCGGGCAGCACGAATTCTATGGGAATGCTTTGATGCGAATAGGCCGCAAGTTGGCCGCGCGAAAAAACCCTGGAGTCGGCGTAGAGTTCGAAACAGACGACCTTCGTGCTGCGATTATCGCCAGAGCCACTCGTGATGTAGCGCTCTTGAACGCACCGAAGAGTGAGAGTCAGTTCGTCGAGATCAGAGAGATGGTTTGGCGCGCGAAGACGCGCGGACACCGAACTGCCGAGAAAAAACGGAAACGTGTTGTAGTCGAGAAAGCTGTTTCCGTACCGGAGAAGCTCGGCGAGCATTTGCCCCCAGCGATACCAGAAGACTAGTCCGATTAGGGCAAAGAGGCCGGCGAAGATAGAGAACATCCATGCGCCACGCTGTGTGAAGCCGATCCAGAAAAAGGGAGTCAAGAACGCGTTCCAGACGATCGCGGCAACGAAGCGCTGCAGCATCGAATTGAACGCCGAGAACGCAAAGCCTTCCCGACGCCAATGGTAGTCGCAGAGCCAGAGTTGGTTAGGGGCCTGGCGCGCCTCGCGGTCGTACTTTGTTTTGCGGACGACGCCGCGAAGGCCGTGGACGATCAGAAATGCGCCAGCGGCAAAGAAGAAAAATCCGATGAGACCGATGAGCCAGTCGGGAGCGTGCTTCGCGCCGCCAACGTAGTTCAGAGCGGCGGCTTCGATGAATAGCCCCGCTGCCAGAAACGGCGACCCGAAGAGGACCGATTTCCACCCATCGATCGCCGTTGCGCTTTGCGTCGGATGGTTCACGAGAACGCGCTCAGAACTATTAGCGGGAACGCCGACGAGGAGTTTCTGGTTGGGCGTGGCGATGGCGGACATGGCGTAGCGGGAGGGCGCCGGCACTCCCTATGACTATGCTAGGCGGCAGACTGCGGCTTGCCTATGAACGGTAAGGCACAAGCGCGGAAATTGCTCAAAGAGGCAAGTCGGGCGTGCATTGACTTGCTGCTATGGCGTCTCCAATAATACTGGGCATCCAGCGAGTGTCCCTTTGATCGGCCAAACCTTCGCGCACTATCGCATCGTAGAGAAACTAGGCGGCGGGGGCATGGGTGTCGTCTACAAGGCGGAAGACACCCGGCTCGGGCGATTCGTTGCGCTGAAATTCCTACCCGAAGAACTTGCGCGCGATAAGCAATCGCTGGAGCGTTTCCGGCGCGAGGCGCGAGCAGCCTCAGCTCTGAATCATCCCAACATTTGTACGATTTACGACATCGGCGAGCAGGACGGACGTGCCTTCATTGCCATGGAATTTCTGGATGGTGACACGCTGAAGTATCACGTGAACGGGCGGGCGCTAGACAAAGAGATGATGCTTTCGTTGGCAACCGAGATTGCGGAGGGGTTAGACGCGGCGCACGCGCAGGGGATTGTTCACCGGGACATTAAACCAGCTAACATTTTCGTGACGAAGCGGGGTCACGCGAAAATTCTCGATTTTGGCCTGGCTAAAGTCGCGGCGGGCAAAGGAGAAGCGGAGGCCGCGAACGAAGATACGGCGACAACGCTGCTGCAGGACGACGATCGAGAGTTGACGAGCCCGGGGACGACGCTCGGGACGGTCGCGTACATGTCGCCGGAGCAGGTTCGGGGAAAAGATTTGGATGCGCGGACGGATCTGTTTTCCTTCGGGGCCGTATTGTATGAGATGGCTACGGGAGCGCTGGCGTTCCGCGGCGAAAGCACTGGCGTTATTTACAATGGGATTCTGCAGAACCAGCCGGCTCCGATAGTTCGCGTGAATCCGAGTGTGTCGCCGGAGCTGGAACGGATTATTCAGAAGTGCCTCGAAAAAGACCGCAACCTGCGATACCAAAGCGCCGCAGAGATTCGAGCGGACTTGCAGCGGCTGAAACGGGACAGTGACTCGCACAAAGTGAGCGCCGGCGAAACGGGCAGCGTGGGCGGTGAGAGAAGAAGGTTCGTTTGGGTGGGCATTGGCGCTGCGGCAATCGCGGTACTGATTGCGGGCTACCACTTTCTGCAACCGCATCATGCGAGCGCGTTGACGGACAAAGACACCGTTGTGCTTTCAGATTTTGCGAATACAACCGGTGAGCCGGTGTTCGACGGAGCGTTGCGGCAAGGACTTTCTTCGCAACTGGAGCAGTCGCCTTTTCTGAATTTAATGTCCGAAGAGAGGATTGCGCAAACGCTGGCGCTGATGTCGCAAGCAAAGGATGCGCGGCTCACGCATGAACTGGCGAAGGAAGTGTGCCAGCGTACGGGAAGTACGGCGACGATTGATGGATCGATTTCGAGCCTGGGGAACCAGTATGTGATTGGGTTGAAGGCGGTAAATTGCCAAACCGGCGATGTGCTTGCGCAGGAACAGGCTACGGCAAACGGAAAAGAGCAGGTGCTGAAATCGCTCGGAGAAGCGGCGACGAGAATTCGCGGGAAGCTCGGCGAATCGTTAGCGTCGGTGGAAAAGTACGATGCGCCGCCGGATGCGGTGACGACGACCTCACTTGAAGCGCTGAAAACATACGGCGTGGGGTTCCACCAGATGATCGTGGTCAACGATTTTGCCGCTGCGGAAACTCTGTTCGAGCGCGCGACGGAGCTGGATCCGAAGTTCGCGATGGCGTATGCACGGTTGGGAACCTGCTACAACAATTCCGGTGAAACGCGGAAAAGCGAAGAAGCGGAGCGAAAAGCGTATGCGCTGATGGACCGAGTAAGCGAACGGGAAAAACTTTACATCCAGACCCACTACGAGGCCACGGTGACGGGCGATTTGGATGGGGTCAGCAAGACGTTCGAGGCGTGGCAGCAGACCTATCCGAGGGATCGCGTGCCGTCGGCAAACTTGACCGTGGTTTACAGCGCGTTGGGAGACTACGGGAAGGCACTGGATCAGTCGATTCTGCTAAACCGCTTGTCGCCCAGTGGCGCGTTGAACTTTGGCAATCTGGCAAATTCATATTTGAACCTGGCGAAGCTGAGCGATGTGAAGAGCACGATTCGCGAGGCGCAAGATAAGAAACTTGAGGCATCAACATTCCATATTCTCCTCTACCAAACCGCGTTCCTGGAAAAAGATCCGGCGACGATGGAGCGGGAAGCGGCCAAAGTGATGGCAATGGCGGGGGCGGCGGATCAGATTCTGTATCAGGAAGCCGACACGGCTGCGTCTGCCGGGAGAATGCGAGAAGCGGAACGGCTGACGGACAAGGCCGTGGAATTCTCCCGGAAGTCGGGCGCGGATGAAACTGCCGCCGACTACGATGCGATTGAAGCGACTCATGCGGCATTGGTTGGCGATGCGGTCAGAGCCAAGCATTATGTGAAGCGCGCGCTGGCGCTTTCCAAGGGGAGGTACGTTTCGGGGTTTTGCGCGATCGCACTGGCGCTGGCCGGGGAAAGCGGGGAAGCAACGCGCCTTTCAAACCAGTTGGCGAAGGAATATCCGCGCGACACCGTATTGAAGATGCAGCTTTTGCCGATGGTGCAGGCGGGGATGGCGCTGACGCACGGCGCGCCACAGAAAGCGATCGAAGCGCTCGCGGTGGGAACCGCGTATGAATGGGGACAGCCGCAGCAGACTGTGAATTTTACGCTCGCGCCAATCTACTTCCGGGGCGAAGCGTATCTGGCGTTGAACAGTGGTGATGCAGCTGCCGTGGAGTTTCAAAAAATCATCGACCATCCGGCATTGACGTTAAACGGACCGATTGGGTCGCTGGCGCATTTTCAGATCGCGCGGGCGCACGCGCTGCAGGGCAATAAGGCAAAGGCGCGCGAAGAGTACCAGAAATTCCTGGCGTTGTGGAATGGTGCCGATTCTGATTCAGCATTGCTTCAAGAAGCGAAAGCGGAATACGCGAAACTTTAGGGCGGCGACGAAATTTCACCGGCAGCAGTTCTTCGTCTTACTAAGACCTTCTCAACTTTTCGTAGATCCGACCGGACCTAGTTTTTGGAGCCTCAACCGGGCCTGACGGCGGGGATGGGCTCGGCGGGAAGGAAGAGCGGAGCCTTGGAGATTTTTGCGCGTTCGGCCAACTGACTGGCGATGGATTCGATATCGGATTTGACGAACCCCATAGAGCTTACGAGGACGGAGCCGCCCGTGTCCGCGAAGATTAGCGTGGGGACCATGGTGAGGCCATAGGCGTTGGAGACGATGTAGCCTTTGCTTTCTTCGTCGAGCAGGACAGGAAATGTGACGCCATATTCCTTGTTAAAGGCCGCGGTTTTTTCGGGACCGTTTTGCGAAATGCCGACGATGGTGAGATCTGGCGATTTGTAGCGTTGGTAGAGGCGCTCGAGGAAAGGGAACGTAAATTGGCAGACCGGGCAGCCGATCTTGAAGAAGGCGAGAAGGACGGGACCTTTTTGGAGCGCTGCGGAGAGGGAGAATTCTTTGCCGTCGAGGGATTTGAGAGAGAAGTTGGGTGCCGGGTTTCCGGCGATGATGTGGGTCATGCTAGGTTTGGCTCCGAAGAAGTGGGAGATGCGGCGGAAGATAGGCACAAATTTATCTTAATCGAGTGAGGGATATTTCGGAAGCAGTCTGCGCGGGCAGAGCGGATGCGGCGCGACTCCGGCGTCACCAGCGTCGAGGCAATCAGGATTATCGTTACATGCGCGGTTAGGAATTTGCGTCTTTGATGTCGTTCTGCGCGGTGTTCGAGGCGTTGGTTGCCTCGACTTTCGCGTCGGCGTCGGGCTTGAGGGCCGCGATGGCTTTTCGCAGAGACATGGCTTTGCCGTCGGAAGGGCCCGCGCAGGAGTCGGAAACGGGCGCGGGTTTCTCGCCGGTCACATCCCATTTCAGGCATGAGAAATCAATTTTGAGACTCCGGCTGGCGCGCAGCGCGGAGATGCAGCCGGAGAGGGATTTGAAGTCGGCACAGATTACCTGCAGATTTGCGTCCTTGCCCAAAACTCCGTGAGCCTGAAGCTGGCTTGTGAGCCTGTGCTCGAGTTCGTCATTTGACGCGAGTTGTTCGACGGCGGTCGGACCGCGACGAAAGAGTTTTGCGGGATTGTATCGAGTGAGGCTATACCAGCGGGGCGAAGACGATGCATACTGCTTGTCGTCCTGCTGAGTTTGCGCAAAGCCTGCGACAGAGAAAAAGAAGAGACACAACGCTGGGGCGAAGAGAAATCGATAGTTGCTGTTCATGGTCGCCTTTCCGAGGGCTGGAAGGGACACTCAAAAAATAGCGCAAAAAATGCAGGGATGTCGAGAGTACGGGTCTGTCGAAATGGTGTTTATCACGGAGGGCTTGAATCGTGGGAGGAGACGATGCGGCCCAGGTCTGAACTGCGGTCGAGGCGATCGAACATTTGCCAGGCGGCGAAGGAGATGCGGGCCACGGCGTCAGCGGCTTCGCGTTCGTGTTGGACGTAAGAGGTCATGACGCAGAGGGCATAGGGGCGTTTGCCGGTAAAGACGATGCCGCAATCGTTGCGCACGCCTTCAAGTTCGCCGGGTTTGTTGGCGATGCGGAGATGTTCGGGAAGAAGACGCGGGAGGTAGCTTTCCTTGTGGATCGACAAGAGGTTGAAAACATCCTCGGTGAATTGTTTGTTGAGGACTTTGCCTTTGTAGAGGGCTTCGAGGAGTTGGGACATTTCGCGCGGCGTGGAAACATTTTCGCGGCCTTCGGCGGCGGCTTTGACGTCCATCATTTTTCGTCGGAGACGTGTGTGGGAGAGGCCGAGGGAGTTGAGGAGCACGTTGACGTTGTCCATGCCGATGCGATCGATGATGACGTTGGTCATGGAGTTGTCGGAGACTGAGATCATGAGTGCGGCGACGTCGCGGAGGGTGAACTTTGTTGTGCCCGGGGTGAAAGCGGAGGCGATGCCGCTGCCGCCGACGAGGTCGGAGGATTTTAGTACGTAGATATCGTTTAGGTTGAGTTTGCCTTGCTGGGCTTGGTGGAAAAGTTCGGCGAGAATGGCGATTTTGATGGTGCTGGCGGTTGGGAAGGTTTCGTCTGCGTTTGAGGCGAGCGTGCTTCCTGCGGCCAGGTCGACGAGGTAGACGCCCATGACGCCGTCGAGATTGCGTGATTCGGATTGGATGGTGGCGTCGAGTTTTTGGAAGAGGATATGTTCTTTGGGTAGAACAGTTTGTTGGCCAACGGCTGGGATGGCGATCGCGAAGGATGAGAAGGCAATAGCGAAGAGCATTTTCATGAAAGTTCAATCGAGGGAGACTTCGACTTCGATTTCGATCTTGTCCGCAGTTGAGTAAAGGCGCTTCACTTCGACCCATGTCGCTGCAGGGAGAGCGCTACCGTAAAACTGTTTGCGCGTCTCCTGGCTGCGGATTAACGCGTCCATGTCGGTTGTGTAGATCCGTTCCAAGACAATGTGGGAGAAATCCTTGCTGTAATGCGCCAGCGTCTGCTGAATGCCCGAGTAGGCTTTCTTCATCTGGCTATCGAGATCCTGGGGCTCACCTTTTGCGTTTGCACCAACAGTTCCGGAGACGTACAGCATTTTGTCTTTTCTGATCGCCTGGGAATATCCAATAGATTGCTCCCACGGGCCCAGGTGAAAAGCGTCCGAGGAAGACTTGTTTGAAGTGACGGCGGGCTGTTTCAAAAAGCCCTGGAGGTCGAGCCAATCGGCGAAGCGGTCGATCCAGTGGTCAGTGGGAATGTTATGCACGTGCATGCCGAAGCCGTGGCCGCCCTTTGCGTACATGTGGAGCTCCACGGATTTTTTGGCTTCGCGCCATTTTTCGTAGAGGGCGATGCTATCGGGCGCGAGGCCAAGATTGTCGTCCGTGGCAGCAACGATGAACATGGGCGGGGCGTCGGCCGGAACGGTGGAGTCTTTGAGCCGGCCGGCGGCAGCGTAGATTGGAGCGACGAACGCGGGCTTGCCGTCTGGCGCGTAGTGGAAGGCGGTGCCGGCGGCGACTGTTCCCCCGGCGGAAAAACCGATGATGCCGACGCGGTCGGGCGAAATGCCCCACTCGGAGGCGTGTTGGCGAACGTAAGTAACAGCAGCTTGGCCATCGGCGATGGAGAGCGGAATGACTTTGCCTACGATCTCGCCGAACTTTTGCCGATCGTTGAAAAGATCGGTGAATTCCTGGGTCGCATCTTCGCCGGTGTGCGCGAGTCGATATTTGAGGACGAAGGCCGTTACGCCTTTCGCGGCGAGGTATTTGGCGACGTCGGTGCCTTCGCTGGTGATGGAGAGAGCCATGAAGCCGCCACCCGGGGCGACGACGATGGCTGTTCCATTGGCGGTGCCGGAAGCAGGTTTGAAAACGGTCAGGGTCGGTTTGGTCACGTTGGTGACGACTTCGGTGTTCCAGAGTTTCGAAAAATATTCTTTTTCGGGATAGTTTGCGGGCTCGGAGCCGGGAGGAGTGCCTTCATAAAGAGGAATGACGTTTTGGGCGGCGGCAGAAGTTGCGGCGAACAGGATTAAACAGAGGGCGCGGAGGATTTGTGTTTTCATGGGCGGATAGTCTAGCAGAGGGTCGCCGCAAGACAACCGGAGAAGTACAAGCGACCGGCTAGTGGATAGTTTTGGTTTTGCGGGACATGTAATCCATAAGGAGATACTGGCCGAGGTTGTAGGGCGTGGTGAAGTAGGCTTTGCCTTTGCACATCTGGGTGATTTTCTGAACGAAATTGACGAGGGAATAGTCGGTAGCGAGCATGAAGGTGTTGATCATGATGCCGGCGCGCTTGCATTTGTTCACTTCTTCGAGGGTTTCGCCGACGACGAAAGGATCGAGTCCGAAAGCATTTTTGTAGATGCGGCCGTCGTCGAGCGTGAGCGCGGAAGGTTTGCCATCGGTGATCATGACGATCTGGCGCATGTCTTTGCGTTGGCGAAGCAGAATGCGCTGGGCGATGCGGAGGCCTTCGCGCGTGTTGGTGTAAAACGGGCCGACCTGGACGCGAGCGAGTTCGCTGAGAGGGACTTCTTCGGCGGAGTCGTGGAAGAGAACGAGATTGAGAGTGTCGCCGGGATATTGCGTGCGGATTAAGTGCGAAAGGGCCATGGCGACGCGCTTGGCGGGAGTGAAGCGGTCTTCACCGTAGAGAATCATACTGTGGCTGCAGTCGAGCAGAACGACCGTGGCGCAGGAAGAGTGATATTCGCACTGGTGGACCATGAGGTCCTTGTACTGGATTTCGACAGGGACTTTGGCGCCGTCGCGGCGAACGGCGTTGAAGAGCGTTTCGCTGACATCGAGATTGAGCGTGTCGCCAAATTCGTAGGGGCGAGAGACGCCGCCGGATTCGATGCCGGTGGAGAGATCGCGTGTGTCGTGGCGGCCGAAGCTGCTGCGGCCGAGCGAGCCGAGTAGATCCTGTAGCGTTTTGAAACCGAGGAAGTCGATGGTTTTATCGGTGATTTCGAAACGGACTTGCGATTGATTGCGATCCATCGGCTGGCCGACGGTGCCGCGGGCGGTAGCTTGATTGGGCGCCGTGATTTGCGGCGGCTGCTGCGGATTGATGAAGCCTTCCTGGGCCATGCGTTTCATTAATTTGTCGATGAGGTCGCGAATCTCTTCGTTGTTCATCGCGTCGGAGTGTTGCAGCATCTGGCGCATCTCTTCGGTGAGAGAGTTTTCGTCGAACAGGTCGCCTTCCTGGAGCGCGCGGAGGATAGCTTCGCGGAGGGCTTCCATGGAGCGCTCGGGGTCGAATTCGTCCAAGCCGTAGAATTGCGATTCGAAGCCAGATTGCAGGAAGAAGTCGCCAAGCTTTTTGACGAGTTCTTCGAGGTCAATGGCGTCGGCGGGTTCGCCGGTGTATTTGGAGAATTTGGTGAATTTCATGGTAGAGAAACCAAGTTTTCAGTCATCAGCCGACAGTTATCAGTCGAAACCGATGAGAAAGACGTCAAGACGCGGTTGATATTGTTAAGCAGAGGCACGATATATCGTGCTCCTACGGGTGCTTGAACGAGCAATGGGAGGCGGGGAATCACGTTAGTTGTATCCGCGGCGCGGGGCGCGGGGAGGCGTTTCGCGCGCTTCGGGTTGTTTGGGCTTGTCGGCGAAGAAACCGCGTTCTTCGCTGCGGCCGATTCGGCGATGGGCCCAGAGTCCTTCGAGAATCATTTCGGCAGCGGCGGAGGCTGTGGCGTGATTCTTTACGTCCGTCACGCCAAGGCGGTTCACTTGCGCGAGCAGGTCTTTGATATTCGCGAGCTGGCGGAATCGATCCTCGGTGCTGGATAGCTCGGCGATCTTCAGTTCGCCGCCGAGTTCGAACCATTGAATGACGGGCTGAAAATTGACGTCACTAAAATGCCGGGTGAACACGCGGCCGACGGCGGTACGAATCAATTCGCGCGCGACGGTTTCGGCGCCTTTTAGTTCGCCTTCGTACTCGAGTTCGAGTTTACCGGTGATTGAGGGGAGCGCGGCGTACAAATCGGCCACGCGCGCGACAACAGATTTTTCGCGTGTGCGTGCGGCGCGCTGTTCGGCGCTGCTGACGATGCTTTCGAGGACGGTAATTGGCAAACGCTGGCTGACGCCGGAGCGCTTGTCCACGCGCTTGTCGTCCCGCGCCTGGAAGGCAATCTCTTCCACAAGTTGTCGAAGATACTCGGGAACATCTACGCTAATAGCTGAGTCGCGGCGAGTCCACGCTTCCTGCTGCGTGATGGTCATTCCTTCTTCGACGGTTGTGGGGTAGTGCGTGCGAATTTCCGCGCCGATGCGGTCCTTGAGCGGCGTAATAATTTTCCCGCGCGCGGTGTAGTCCTCCGGATTCGCGGAGAAAACCAGCAACACATCCAGCGGCAACCGCAGCGGGTAGCCCTTAATCTGCACGTCGCCCTCTTGCATGATGTTGAAGAGGCCAACCTGAATTTTTCCGGCAAGGTCGGGCAATTCGTTGATGGCGAAGATGCCGCGATTGGCGCGCGGCAGAAGGCCGTAGTGAATCGTCAATTCGTCGGAAAGATCGCGGCCGCCGCGAGCGGCTCGAATGGGATCAACGTCGCCGATAATGTCGGCAATGGTCACGTCCGGCGTGGCCAGCTTCTCTACGTAGCGCAAATCGCGAGGCATCCAATTGATCGGTGTGTTGTCGCCATCGGCGGCGAGCCGGTCTTTGCAAGCGCGGCAAATTGGGTGAAACGGGTCATCGTTAATTTCGCAATCGGCGACTACGGGAATCTCCGGATCGAGAAGCCCCGCCAGTCCGCGCAAGATGCGGCTTTTCGCCTGTCCGCGCAGTCCAAGCAAAATAAAATTGTGCCGCGAAAGCAGCGCGTTCACGATTTGCGGGACAACGGTGTCGTCGTACCCGTGCACGCCGGGGAAGAGCGGCTCGTTCCGCTCGATCGCGCGCAACAAATTCGCGCGAATTTCGTCCTTGACCGAGCGCTGCAGCGAACGCGCGTCAAGATCCGGCACGCGGCGCAGCTCTCCCAAGGTTTTTGGGCGTGAATGAGACGACGGATGCAGCGACGTTGCGGTGGTCATGTAGCCCCCAGTGCGGCAGGTCCGCACAAAACCTAATTCAAACCACTTCCATTTCCGGCTGCGCGGCGTTGCTGAGTTTCTACTTTCTGTAGATGCGGCGCCCAGTCGCGAAGGTACGCGAGCAGACGCTCCTGCCGCTCAGCTTCAGTGCGGAGCTCGAGGATGCGTTGCTTCCAGAGAAGATCCATCGGTAGTTTAGATGCGACCACATAGGAGAGTTGTTGCTGCCCATCGGGTACCTCGGCATCGCGCGGATAATCTCCAAAAATCAGCGTGTGACATGCTTCGTAAATTTGGACGAGCGATTTTTGCGTTTCTGGCGACGCGGGCGCGTAACGGTCTTCGAGGTAGTCCACGGCTCCCTCGAGCAGCGGGTCGTCCGCAAAAAGCTCCATCACGCGAAACGGTCCGCGGCCCACGGTGAGAATGTCCATCCGCCCGTCGTCGTATGTCTTCACGACTTCCAGAATCTCCGCTGTGCAGCCGGTTCCTGCGACGCCGTCGGTAAGCGCCAGCAGCATGCCGAATTCGGTTTTGTTGTCGAGGCAGTCGCGGACCATCTTTCGGTAGCGCGGCTCGAAAATGTGCAAGGGAAGGTCGGCGCCGGGAAGAAGAACGACGTTCAGGGGAAACAACGGAATGCGATCAGGCCGCATGATTCGTACAGGATGATAGTAGCAGAGATGGGGCGGGTCACCAGTCGCCAGTCTTCTGTAAAACCGTCTGATGGCACACGTGCGGGCTTTATTTGTGAATGCTAAGAAAGTTCGGAGAAGAGGGATTCCATTTCGGATTTGGCGTGGGCATTGCCTTTTTGCGAAGCGATGGTGATGCCGGTGTTGAGGACCTGTTTGGCTTCGTCCGTGCGTGATTCGCGCACGAGCAGCTGCGCGTACATGAGATACGCCGCCACGTAGTCGGCGTTGCGTTCGAGGAGTTGGCGGAAATGGGTGTCAGCGGCGGCTGAGTCACCGGAGTTCATGTAGTCGAGCGCAAGCCCGTAGCGGGAGAAGGCGTCGTTCGGTTCCTTGGCGACGAACTCTTCGAGCATCTGTCGGCGCGTTTTCTTTTGTTCGGTCATGGGGTAGTCCGTATTATAACGGGGGACGAGGCAGCTCCAAAATCGGGTTCCGCGAGGTCTTGATGAAGCGCACGAAATCCAGCAAGTCGGCGAGTGCAGATGGCGGCGTTACAAGGGGAAAGCCTGTGAGCGCGTCGCGTTCGGAAATGTCGGAAGTGGTTCTGCCGGCGGAAACGAATCTCTTGGGTAAATTGCTCGGTGGGCACGTGATGCACCTAGTGGACGTGGTGGCCGCGATGGCTGCGAGCCGTCATTCGAACAGCTACGTGGTGACGGCGTCGGTGGACTACATCGATTTTCGCAATGCGGTAAATCTCGGAGAGATTGTGATCCTCATGTCGCAAGTCAATCGAGTGTTTAACACCTCGATGGAAGTTGGCGTGAAGGTGTATTCGGAAAATCCGCTGACGGGCGAGCGAAAGCACACGACGACGGCGTATGTGACGTTTGTCGCGCTCGATGAGTTTTCGAAGACGCCAAAGGCCGTGCCGCCTTTGCTTGTGAAGACAGCGGAAGAGAAACGCCGCTGGCGCGAAGCCGGTGCCAGAAGAAAGTACCGCCTCGCGATGCGGTTTAAGAAGAGGAAGAGGGAAGAGTGAATTCAAACCAGCCGTTGATGCAGATAACTATCCGGTATCAGTGAACTATACGTTTCACTTCTCCTTAGATTTTTAATGGAGCAATTCCTAGCCGATAGCGCCCAGCCAGATTGGCTTTGTGGTGGGCTGGGCACTGCCGCCGGCGGGTTCTTCGGTGATGGCGAGGGCTTTGGTGGATTCTATCGCGTCGGGCGGATTGGCGACGAGGAGCACGAATCTTCCCCGGGCGTCTGGGCGCAAAGTGAGCGAGGGAATCGGTTTGCTACCGGGTGTTTTTGGAATGAGCCAGAGCTGCAGCGTGAGAGTGCCGGATGGTGCGGGAACGTTCAGGCCGGAGACGACGATGCCGAGCTTGGCGTGCCAGACGGCTTCCATCTTCGGCATTTGTTTGTTGTCCGTGCCGAGCGGAATTTTGATTGAGCGTGGGTCAGTGAGAATGACAGCTTCGCGCTGCGCGATGGCGAATTGTTCCTGCAGTTCCTGGCGTTTCGCGATTTCTGCTTGAGCTTTCGCGTTGGTCTCTTGAATGGTCCGGTTGAGCTGCACGGTTTCCCACGAACTGTAAATCGTGAAGAGCAACACCGCCGCAACCGCGCCCCACATCCAGAAGGGAATGGCTGAAGCGGGCCTCGCAGGTTTTGCGGCGTGGGCTTCCGCACGCACCGTCTGCAGCAAGCGGCCGCGAAGCATTTCCGAGGGTTGCACTTCCGGCGCAAGATACGCGAGCTGGCTGACCACCCAGCGGGCTTCGTCGAGCGCTTTCGTGCAATCGGCGCAACCCGTCGCGAGATGCGCTTCAATCGAAGCGCGCTGCTGCGGATCGAGTGCACCGAGGGCGTAAGCCTCGATCAGTTCGCGAAATTGATCGCCGTTCGCCATATCAATATTCACGCCGGCTCACGACGGCGTTTGCAATCCTTCCTTTAAGCGCAATAGTCCATTACGAATCCAGCTCTTCACCGTACCCAACGGCTCTTTCAATTTCACGGCAATTTCCGAATGGCTCAAGCCTTCGAAATAGGCGAGCTCAATCGCGCGTTTTTGTTGTGGCAGCAAACCGCCCATCAAGGCGCGAACGCGTTCCACCCTGCGCCGCTCGTCGAGTTCTTTTTCGTATTCCGGCGCAGACACTACCGGCGGCATCTCGTCGGTTTGGTCTTCGCGGCGGCGCTGCCGTTCACTTTTCAATCGAAGGTGATCGAGGGCACGATTTCGCGCCAGTGTTAGAAGCCACGGCACAAATGGCCCGCGCCCGGCTTCGTAAGCGGCGGCATTGCGCCAAAGCTGGAGGAAAACGTCCTGCACGACTTCTTCCGCAGTGGCCGCCTGCTGCAGGATGCGCAGGACCAGCGTGTACACTCGCCGCGAATGGCGGTCGTAGAGTTGCTCGAAGGCGTTCACGTCCTGCCGAAGAAGGCTCTGCACCAGCGCCGCGTCGAGCGACACCTCACCAGATTGGGGATCGACCCCCAAACTTGCCCCAAAACTTGCCCCAATATTTGCCAAGAGTGCCAGGAACACAGGCGCTTCTTCGTCTCCCATTGATAGTACGTAGCTTCGGGCAGAGCGGATGAGTCTGCGTGGGCGGGCCCGGAAGTGCGATTATTTTTAACGCATTCGGATGGATTCGGCAACTTCCTGCGCTTGCTCGATGCACGCACCGATGGCGGGCCCGCGCAGATAATTTCCCACGAGGTGCAGGCCAGGAACGTTCGCAAGGTCCGTGCGTATCGCGGCGATACGTGCCGTGTGGCCGAGATTATATTGCGGGATGGCTTTTTCGTAGGCGGTGACGCGAGAAATGGTCGGGCGTGCTCTTAAGCCGAGGACAGGAGCTAGTTCGCGGTGCGCGAGGTCGACAAGCGCGGAATCGGAAAGGGAAGCTGTGTCCGGGTCCGTCGCGCCGCCGAGGAAGCTCGTCAGTTGCACTTGATCGCTTGGCGCGCGATTGGGGAAAAGGGAAGAACTCCACACGCTTCCGAGAATTTTTAAGCCTGTCGGGCGGGGCACGAGGAATCCGAAGCCGTTCAACGAATGACCAACTTCAGCGCGGCGGTAACCGAGCGACACGACGGCCACCGGAGCGTATTCGATTTGCGAAAGTGCATCCGCCGCTGCCGAGGCCAGCGGTTTCAGCAGCGAAGCGGCGGTGTACGTCGGCATCGCTACGACCAGTTGGGAAGTCTGGAATTGCGCCGGTCCCGAAAGCGTGTCGGCAAGTAGTTCGAACCTACCGTTCGCGCCACGGGAGATTTGTGTCAAGCGGGTGCCGGTTCGCAGAGAATCGCCCAACTTTCCTGTGAAAGCATTAATGAGGGTTTGATTGCCTTGGCGGAAACTGGCGAGGGTCATCTTTACGCGCGGCTCGGTCCGCTTCTTTGCCGCGACCTTCATTCCACGAATGACGCTTCCCGCTGCTTTTTCGGCCTCATAGACGGTCGGGAAGGCTGCACGCAAACTGATTTTCTCAGGGTCGCCCGCATAAATGCCGGAAACAAATGGTGCGACCAGAAGAGTTAACAGTTCCCATGCAAATTTCCGCCGCACGAAGTTGGCGATCGATTCATCCTCTTCGGGAGGAAACGATTTTCGGAACGCCTCGCTCAGAATCGACAACTTCGTCGACCATTTCAAAAGGGAAGAGCCGAACAAAGCGGGCGGCGAAAGCGGGACAGATCGCAGCTTGCCATTCAGCAGAATGTAGCGTGGAGCGCGAGGAGGAGCGGGGCAAAATTCATCCGTAATGCCGAGGTCTCGAATCAGGGCATTGAGCGGCGCAGTCGTGCTAAAGCTTTGCGGGCCAGTTTCAAACAGGAATCCATTTTCTTCGACCGAGTGAATCATTCCGCCGGGTGTTGAGGAAGATTCGAGGAGCAAAACATCGGTGCCTGATTTTTTCAGCGCGTACGCGCAGGCGAGGCCCGAGATTCCCGCGCCAACGACAATGACTGAATGGGATGTGCTCACGGTCAGAGCGTCTTGGAAAAAAGCGGCTTTTCGGTGAGATGCTGCTTTTCGAGGTAGGGGTCGAAAATCATCGCGAGATTCCGGATGAAGATGCGGCCGAGCCAGGTGGCGCGAATTTCGTCATCCGAAACAAGCAGTAACCCGTCTTCGCGCGGAGTCTCAAGCCGTTGCAATTCCGGCGCGAAGTAACTGTCGAAGTCGATTCCAAATTCGGCGTTGATCTCGTTTTTCGGTATCACCGTATGGCAAAGAATGCGGCTGATGACTGCACGGCGAATATGGTCGTCGGCGGAAAGATGATAGCCGCGCATGGTCGCGAGGCCGCGGTCGTGAATCGAGTTTTGCCAGTTCGGCAAGTCGCGATGATTCTGCGCGTACGCGTTGCGGAAGCCGCTGATTGCGGTGACGCCCATGCCGTACAAGTCGGCGCCGGCTTTCGTCGTGTAGCCCTGAAAATTGCGGTGCAGCGTACGTTTTTCTTGCGACACGGAAAGCTCGTCGCCCGGTTTTGCGAAATGATCCATGCCAATGTACCGGTAACCTGCTTCGACGAATTGCAAAAGCCCTGTACGGAAAATCTCGAATTTCTGCATGCCTTCGGGGAGAAACGCCGCGAACGAGCCTTGCTGTTTCTTGAGCCACGGTACGTGCGCGTAGCTAAATAGTGCAATCCGGTCGGGGTGTAGCGAAATGATTTGGTCGACAGTGTTGGCGAAGCGGCTTACGTCCTGATGCGGCAGGCCGTAGATTAGATCGACGTTGATACTGTCAAAGCCCAGTTCGCGCGCGCTCGCAATCAGATCGCGAGTAATTTCATACGGCTGAATGCGGTGAATTGCCTTCTGCACTTCCGGATGGAAGTCCTGCACGCCCATGCTGAGGCGGTTGAAGCCCAGCTTGCGTAACACTTCAAGGTGCGCGCTATTCGTAACGCGGGGATCGACCTCGATGCCCAATTCTGCGTCCGGCGCAAACGTAAATCGCTCCCGCGTGAACGAAAACAAATCTTCAATTTGCTCGGGAGTAAGATACGTCGGCGTTCCGCCGCCCCAATGAAACTGAACAACCGGCCGCGAACGCGAAACGCCAAGGCTGACGCGATCAATTTCCTTTTTTAAGACATCGAGGTACGGCGGGGCAACTTTTTTATCTTTTTGAATGATGACGTTGCATGCGCAGAACAGGCACAAGCTCTCGCAGAAGGGAATGTGCATGTAGAGCGAAGCCGGCGTCTTATCGCGGTCGGCCTCTGCGTGAATCTTTTCCAGGTCGTCTATGCCGAAGTCATCCTTCCAAACGGGCGCAGTCGGATAACTGGTATATCGCGGTCCGGGACGATTGTAGCGCGCGAGAAATTCCTCGCTGACGCGAAGCTCTTCGCGCATCTGCGACAGGCTTGGATCGCTTACACTCACCACTCCATCCTAACGCACAACGGTTGCGGTCGTGCTCGCAGCGAAACTCGTTTGTTGCCCGGTTTGAATGAAAATCTGTGCGTTCTCCACCGGCGTCGTCGGCAGGATGCCGTGGCCCAGGTTTAAGATGTGGCCGACGCCGCCGAGTTGCTCCAGAACTTCCGTCGTTTTCGCGCGCAGCACATGCTGAGGCGCATACAGCAACGCCGGGTCGAGATTGCCCTGAATCCCGACGCGCGGCCCTGCCATTCTTCGCAGTTCAGCAAGATTCACGCGCCAATCGACGCTCAAAACACTCGCCCCCGACTCCACGACTGCTGGAAGCAAGTGATGCGAAGCCTTCGTGTAATAAATCACCGGCGCCGATCCGATTACTCCGCGAATGACTTCCTGCACCGCCGGCAGCGCAAACTCCTGATATTCCGGCAATGCCAACTCCCCGCACCAAGTGTCAAAAAGTTGTACGGCAGAAGCTCCTGCCGCGATTTGCGCCTTCAAATAGCCAATAGTCGCCTGCGCAATACGATGCAGCAAATCCCGAAACACGCGCGGCTCTCGTTGAAGAAAGCTCTTCGTCGTCGCGAACCCTTCTTTCGTCCGCCCTTCCACCATGTAACATGCCAGCGTCCACGGCGCCGCCGCAAATCCCAGCACCGGAACATCCGCACTCACCTCGCGCGAAAGAATCCGCAACGCATCCATCAGAAAGCGCGTCTCCGTCTGCGGATCGAACTGGTGCAACTTCGCAACATCGCTCGCCGTTCGAACCGGACTCGGCAAATTCGGCCCCGCATCTCCCAGTTCCAACGGCAACCCCATCGCTTCCGCCACAATCAAAATGTCCGAGAAGACGATAATCGCGTCGACTCCCAGCCTTCGAAACGGCTGCAGCGAAACCTCCACCGCCAGCTCCGGCGTCTTGCACACTTCCAGAAACGCATGCTTCGCACGCAGCTCGCGATACTCCGGCAAATATCGCCCAGCCTGCCGCATCATCCACACCGGCACGCGCGGCAGCGCTTCTCCACGGCAAGCGCGCAGGAAAAGTTCCTTTTTCGAAATGGCGTCGGGAGTCGAACTCATAAAATGTGGTTCATCGAGAATAGCAAATCATACCGTTCCTTGCAGGTGCCCAATGTGACGCAGCCCACATGCCCGGTTCCTCGCGGTGGGCTATACTTTACTTCTGACAACCGTGGACCGCCTCTATCTCATTCTAACCGTTGTAGCTTACGGCTTAAGTCTCAGCTCGTATCTTCGTTATCTGAGCACGGGCAAGGAACTTTCCGGCCGTGTCGGCACCATTCTGCTGGCCGGCGGCCTCCTCGCGCACTACTTCGCGCTCCTTGAACGTTCCCGCGGCCTGCACACCGTTCCGTATCACGACCTCTACGGCTCGCTCTCCCTCTTCGGCTGGCTCCTCGCCCTAACCTACCTCGGTCTCGAGGTCTATCACCGTCAACGCTCCGTTGGCGCGTTCGTCGTTCCAGTTGTCATCGCATTTTTCCTATTTTCGCACCTGGCGCCCGCCGGACGAATCGTCGAAACGCCTGCGAAGGGAATCGCCTTCGCGTTCCACGTCACGCTGAGCATCCTCGCCTACGCCGCCTTCGCCCTCTCCTTTGTGCTGAGCCTCATCTTCCTCGCCGAACAACGCCTGCTCCGCAGCCGCAACATGGGCGCCGTCATCTGGCGGTTGCCGCCGCTCGAACTGCTCGAACGCATGAGTCAAAGCAGCGTCGTCGTCGGCCTCGTCACCATCATTATCGGCACCGCACTCGGCTTTCTCTGGGTCGATCGCCTGCAGGGCACCGTCCTTTACTACGACCCAAAATACGTCGCCACCATTCTCGTGCTCGTTCTTTACGCAGCGTATCTTTTCCTTGCGCGTTCGGCCGCCTGGCGTGGCGCTCGCGCCTCAAAACTCTGCGTCTTCAATTTTGTGCTCGTGATTTTCAGTTTCACTGCCGTGAATCTGTTTTTCTCACATTCGCACCGGTATTTCTGAGGGAGCCTTCGCGGAAACATGGAGATCGTTCTTGTCGGCCTGAATCATCGCACAGCGCCCGTTGAGGTGCGCGAGCGGGTGTCGTTCACCGTCGAACAGGCGCAACAGGCCGCCACGGAATTGCGCGAACGCGGAATTCTCGAAGAAACTCTGGTTCTCTCCACCTGCAATCGCAGCGAAATCTATGGCGTTCCGCCCGAAGACGTTCGCCAGAGCGCCGCCGCCCTCGCCACCTATCTAAGCTCGTTCCATTCCGTCGCACCGGAAGCGCTCAGCCCATCCCTTTATCATCATTACGACCACGAAGCCGTTCGTCATCTCTTTCGTGTTTCTTCCGGTCTCGATTCCATGCTCATCGGCGAAGCGGAAATTCTTGGTCAAGTTCGTGAAGCCTATCGCATGGCGCATGGCAATGGCGGCACTGGCCCTGTGCTCAATCGCCTGTTTCAGGGCGCGCTCGAAGTAGGCAAACGCGTTCGTTCCGAAACTGAACTTGGCATGCGGCCCATGTCCGTCGCGTCCGCCGGCGTCAAATTGGCCGAGCGAATTTTCGGCAAACTGAATCAACGCACCGCACTCGTCCTCGGAGCAGGCACTATCGGCGAACTAGTTGTGTCCCAACTTCGCGACCGCGACGTCGCTCACCTTTACGTGATGAACCGCTCCCGCGAAAAAGCCGACCAGCTCGCGCGTGAATTCGGCGGCAAAGTCATCCCCTGGGGCGAATGGGATCTCGCACTCAGCTTGCCGGACCTGGTCGTCTCCTCCGTTTCTTCCGACGATCCAGTCCTTTTGCGGGACACTGTCAAACAAGCCATGGGCGCGCGCAAGAATCGCGCCTTGCTCCTGATGGATCTCGGCGTCCCGCGTAACATCGATCCCTCGCTCGCCGACGTCTACAACGTCTATCTCTACAACCTCGATGACCTGTCTGAAATAGTCCGCCAGAATCGCGCCGCGCGCGAACAGGAAATTCCCCACGCGGAAGAAATTGTGGACGAGCACGTAACGAAATTCCTTTCCTGGCAGGCAAGTGTTGAGATTGTCGGCCTGCTCGACGTTCTGCGCACCCGCGTGCGCGAAGAGCGCACAGAATTCCTCCGCGAACGCTCGGAAATGTTGGACCACTTCAAGCCCGAAGAACGTAAAAAAATAGAATTGCTTATGGACGAATTGCTCGACAAACTGTTGATCCGGCCCGCTGAAAAACTTCGCGGCGAGAAAAGCTTGCATAAGAAAATTCAGAATGTGGACGCCTTGCGCGATTTGTTTCTGAAGGACCGGGAAAAGCCGTGAAGGCGCCGAGAATCGGAACGCGCGGAAGTATCCTCGCCCGCTGGCAGGCGGAATTTGTCCGCAAACAAATCCTCCAAGCCACGGGGATCGACGCCGAAATTGTCATCGTCAAGACGACCGGCGACAAATTGCCACACGCAAGTTTTGCAGAAATTGGCGGCCAGGGCGTTTTCATCAAAGAACTGGAAGACGCGCTCCTTCGCGAAGAGATCGACCTTGCGGTCCACAGCGTCAAAGATGTGCCGACCGACGTGCCGTCGCGCCTCTGTTTTCCCGTGATTTGCCGCCGCAACGATGTTCGCGATTGCCTCGTGGTTGCAAAGCACGGCCAAACTCTTGCAACGTTGCGCAAAGGGGCGCGGCTCGGCACCAGCAGCCTGCGCCGTCAGGCGCAAATTCGTCACGCACGCCCCGATCTCGACATCCGCGAACTCCGCGGCAACGTGGACACACGCTTGCGCAAAGTCGAAAGCGGTGAATACGACGCCATCCTTCTCGCTAAAGCTGGCCTCGATCGCCTCGGACTCAGTGCTCGAATTGCCCAAGTCCTTGAACCGGAAATCCTCATGCCCGCCGTCGGTCAAGGCGCGATCGGCGTCCAGGCGCGCGTAAGAGACGAAGAGATGGGCGCGGCCATTTCATCGCTCGACGATTTTGAAACGCGCCAATCTATCGTCGCTGAACGCTCCTTGCTAAGCGCGCTCCAAGGTGGCTGTCAGGTGCCGCTCGGCGCCTGGGCACGCATCGAGCGCGGTGAACTCGTCATGGACGCCGTCGTTTGTTCGCCCGACGGCCAAAAACTCCTGCGTGAAAAAAAATCCGCCCCGCCCGAGCAGGCCCGCGAACTCGGCCATCAGATCGCCGAGCTCCTCTGGAACGCCGGCGCCGGCGAAATCCTGGCGCAAGTGAGCCGGCAGAGTGATTGATCCCGGTCAATCGGTGCTTGCCGGAAAGCGCATCGTCGTTACGCGCGCAGCCGCTCAGGCGATCGATCTGCTCAAAGCGTTGCAATATGCCGGCGCCATCCCCATTCTCCTGCCCGTGATCCAAATTCTCCCGCCCGAAGATTTCACGCCGCTCGACGGAGTGCTCGGCCACCTGAATGAATTTGACTGGATCCTCTTTACCAGCCAGAACGCCGTCCGAATCGTCCACGAACGCCTGGAACTCTCCCCGCCGCAAACGAAGTCGAACATCCAAACTCTTCTTGCGGGTGCCGTGGGCGAAGCCACGGCAACCGAAGCCGCCGCCGCAGGCTTTCGCGTTGCGCACACCGCTTCGCGCCCACTTGGTGCGGCCCTCGCGGAAGAATTGGGGTCTTGCCTGCAGGGGAAAAAAGTATTTTTGCCGCGGAGTGACCGCGCAAATCCCGACATGATCGTCGCACTCGAGAAATTCGGCGCAAAAGTAACGGAAGTCGTTGCATATCGCACCCTCGCAGCGGATGCCCAGGACCGCGATGTCGTTTCGAAAGCAATGAACGCCGACGCCGTCCTTTTCTTTAGCCCATCTGCCGTCGAGGGTTTTGACACTGTCTGCGGCGAAGGCCGCCTCGCAGGATTCTCCGAAAAGGGAATTGTCCTCGCCAGTGGGCCGGTCACACTCGCAGCGCTACACGCCAAAGGAATCGTCAACGCCGGCGCAGCCAAGGAACCCTCGGTTGCGAGGATTGTTGAGGCTCTGGCAAACTCATTTACAGCGCGTCAAGGGCAATGCTCGAGCCGCGCAGGCACACAATGACATTTCCCGTTCAACGTCCCAGGCGTTTGCGTCGTAGTGAAATTTTGCGTTCCCTCGTGCGCGAAACTCGACTCAGCAGTGCAGGATTCGTCTATCCCATGTTTGTCTGCCCGGGCAGCAAAGTTCGCCTGGAAGTCAGCTCCATGCCGGGCGTCTATCAGCAATCCGTCGACCAAATCGTGGAAGAGTGCCGCGAAGTAGCTGGACTTGGCATCTCGGCGGTCATTCTCTTTGGATTGCCGGAAACAAAAGACGCGATGGGCAGCAGTTCGCTCGCCTCCGCTGGCGTCGTACAGCGTGCGGTCGAAGGCATCAAGAAAGCAAAACTCAATCTGCTCGTCATGACCGACGTCTGCCTTTGCGAATACACCGATCACGGCCATTGCGGTGTAATCGAAAACGGCGAAATCGCCAACGACGCAACGCTCTCAATTCTCGCCGAGCAAGCGCTCTCGCATGCGCGGGCGGGCGCAGACATCGTAGCTCCTTCGGACATGATGGATGGTCGCGTCGCCGCCGTGCGCAAAAAACTCGACGAGAATTCCTTCAGCGACATCGCCATTCTTTCCTATGCAGCAAAATATTGCTCTGCGTTTTATGGGCCGTTCCGCGAAGCCGCGCAATCCGCGCCACAATTCGGCGACCGCAGAAGCTATCAGATGGACCCCGCAAACGTCCGCGAAGCATTGAAAGAAGTCGCGCTCGACCTCGAAGAAGGCGCGGACATGGTTATGGTCAAACCTGCCCTGCCGTACCTCGACGTCATTCGCGCTGTGCGCGAACGGTTTGACGTTCCTGTTGGCGCCTACAACGTCAGCGGCGAGTACGCGATGGTCAAAGCCGCTGCTCAAAAAGGCTGGCTCGACGAAAAGCGCGTCGTGCTGGAAGTCCTGACGGGCATTGAACGCGCCGGCGCGAATATAATCCTCACCTATCACGCGAAAGACGCGGCGAAGTGGTTGAAGTCCTGAGCGCCACAAAATCCGTTTTATGAGCACACCACAAACGTCTCCAAACAAAAAGCGCCCTCGTTCCGCGGAAATCTTCAGCCTCGCCGAACAGATTCTCGTCGGGGGAGTCAACAGTCCTGTCCGCGCCTTTCGTTCCGTGGGCGGAGACGCATTAATCATGGAACGCGGCCAGGGCGCCTACGTTTACGACGCCGATGGCAACGAACTAATCGACTTCGTCTGCTCCTGGGGAGCGATGCTCCTCGGCCACGCGCATCCAGCGGTTACCGCCGCCATCACAGAACAAGCCCGCAAAGGCACGAGCTTTGGCGTGACCACCGAACTGGAAGTGCAACTAGCCACCTTGATTCGTGACGCAATTCCGTTTCTCGAAAAAATTCGCTTCGTTTCCAGTGGCACCGAAGCCACTATGAGCGCTCTCCGCCTCGCCCGCGGCGTCACCAAGCGCGATCTACTCCTCAAATTCGAAGGTTGCTATCACGGCCACGCCGACAGCTTTCTCTCGCAGGCCGGTTCTGGTCTCGCCACGCTCGGAATCGCGGAATGTCCCGGCGTGCCGGATGCCCTCGCCAAGCTAACGCTAAACGCCCCGTACAATGATTCTGCCGCCGTCGAGAAGATTTTCGCCGCCCACGGATCAAATATCGCCGCGGTCATCGTCGAACCAATCGCCGCCAACATGGGCGTCGTCACGCCCGAAAAGGGGTTCCTGCAGGGCCTGCGCGAAATCACCCGCAAGCACGGCACGCTGCTCATTGTGGACGAAGTCATCACCGGCTTCCGTTTGCACAATGGCGCCGCGCAGCAACTACTCGGCATCGAAGCCGATCTCACCACCATGGGCAAAGTCATCGGCGGCGGCCTGCCCGCTGCGGCCTACGGAGGCCGAGCAGAAATCATGAACCATGTCGCTCCGCTTGGCGCCGTCTACCAGGCCGGCACGCTTGCGGGAAATCCACTGGCAATGAGCGCAGGCATCGCGACGCTCACGGAACTGAAAAAGCCCGGCCTCTACGACAAGGTGAATTCCCTTGCTGCAAAGATGGTTGCCGGATTGAAAGACGCCCTCGCCGAGGCCAAAATCCCCGCTCAAGTGAATTCCTACGATTCGCTTCTAACCGTGTTCTTCACCGGCAAGCCGGTTCGGAATTATCAGGATGCGAAAACGGCGAACACCAAGCGCTATGCCCGCTATTTCCGTGAAATGCTCGACCGCGGAATTTTTCTCGCACCATCCCAGTTTGAGGCCGCCTTCGTTTCCGCGGCACACTCTGAAGCGGACATCGCCCGCGCCGTGGAAGCCGCCCGCCAGTGTTTGCTTCTAGTCGCGAACGCCACATAAACTCCAAGGAGACGCCAGCACCATGGCCGAAGGCATCGAACTTCCCGAACATCATCACGATCACGGCGACAATCCGCTCGTGGTCCCGGTTTCAGTAACGATCTCAATTTTAGCGGTCCTTGTCGCTGTCGTAACCCTCATGGGCCACCGCGCACACACCGAAGAACTCTCACGCGAAACGCAGGCCGCCAGCCGCTGGACGCAATACCAGGCGAAAAGCATTCGCCAGCATGAGGCGGAGAATACTTCCGACGTCGTGAATCTGGTGGCGGATCTCAATAAGGAAAAAGGCGAGGCGCTCCGCCACAAGTACGAAAAACAGTTGGAGCACTATGCGGCCGACAAGGAAGACGTCAGCGAGCAGGCGAAGGAGTTGGAGGCAGAGCGGGATCTGGCAGCCCGAAAGGCAGATCGTTTTGACGGCGGCGAAGCGCTGCTTGAGATCGGCCTCGTAATCTGTTCCATCACGCTGCTCGCAAAGAAGAAAGCCTTTTGGTTTGGCGGCATGGCGATCGGAGGCGCAGGCGTCGTAATCGCCCTCACCGGATTATTGCTGCGATAAACTTGTAACGCGACGGTTCCCTCAGGCATTTGCCGGCGGCTGAGCGTTTCGTAGCTTCGTGATCTCCGCCATCATTTTTTCCATGCGATCCATCAACTCGCGATGACGCGATTCATCCGATCCGGGTTTCTTGCCGATGAAAGAGATCGTTCCCCCAGGCTCCAAACTGCATTGCTGTACCTCTTGAATGGAGTCAAACCCCTGTTTGCGAGCGGCGGCTTCAAGCTGCGCTATCGTGATCAATTCCCGCTTCAAATTGTGGGTCTTCACCTTCCCATCTTCGATTAAGACGTCCGCGCGCCCTTCCACCAGTTGGTCCAGCTTTCGATGACCGTAAAGAAACCGCACGACGAGATAATTCACGATTAACAGGGAAGTCGCGCCAATTACTCCGCCCGTCACCGTGTTGTCGTCCCCGATGATCGCGTTCTGAACCGTGTTCGAAAGCGTCAGAAGTACGACCAGGTCAAATGGATTTAGCTGCACCAATTCGCGCTTCCCCGACAGCCTCAAGCCAATAATCAGAAACGCGTATACGGCAATCGGCCGCAATATTTTTTCCAGCACCGGCACCGCCAGTACAAACATATCCTTCCAAATGTCGTGCATTCGCGCTCGTCCTTCTCAGGGAAGACCCGTTTCCCCGCTGGTGTAGTGTGTAGGCCAATTGCTGGCAGCGTAACACGCCAGTCTCAGCGTTAGAAAGGTCGCGCGCCTGTCCGTTGGTACAGTCATTCATTGGCGTCAGTTGCCCGGTAGGACAGCAGCAAACAGGCAGTCCGGCCTGTACACTCATCAGAGTAAGGTCGCGCTTTCCTGTTCGGGCAAGACCAGATCGAAATCTCGCGGAGGCACGGGTTTTGCCCGGGATGGATGTAAAAGAGATCCGGGCGAAATCTACGGCTGCGTTTTCATGTCACTCGACACAAGGTCTGCGGAAGGCCTACTGGCAAGCTCGACCACGCTGAAAGCACTCCTCGATTCGTCCTGCGAATTGTTGGTGGTGCTCCATTCTGACCGCACCGTTTCGCACGCTACTGGCGGATTCCTTCAAGTGCTCGGTTACGACCCGGCGCACCTGCTTGGCAAAACGCTCGACTTGCTTCACCACCCCGCCGAGTTTCGGACGATTCGCGAACAGTTTGCCTCTCACCGGGCAATTCCCGGCCAGAAAATTTCCGGCCGCTGCAGGCTCTGTTCGAAAGACGGATCCTGGCTGTGGTTTGACTACGAATTTGTAAATCATTTACAAACGCCCGGAATCGAAGGCTGGCTGGTTTCCTACCGCGACGTCACCGATCTTCGCCGCCTCGAAGCCGAACGCCAGGTCATCTCTGACGTCGTCCATGCACTGAATCAAACTTCCAATCTCGACCAGCTTCTGCGCCAGATTCATCAGGCGCTCACCAAAGTGGTCTGCGCGGAAAACTGTTTCGTCGCCCTGCATGAATCCGCCACGGACATGTTTCATTTCGCGTTTTTCGTCGATCAGTTCGATCCTCCGCCTCCACCGCAAAAAATTGCGCGTACTTGTATGGCGTATGTCTTTCGAACGGGACAGGCGCAGCTGATTCCACAAAAAGAATTCGACCGCCTCGCCGCCGAAGGCGAAGTCGAACTCGTCGGTTCCGCTTCGCCCGCTTGGCTCGGTGTTCCGCTTCGAACGCCCACCGAAACGATCGGTGTTCTCGTGGTTCAGCACTACCAGAATGAAAACGCTTACGATCAGCGCGACCTCGAATTTCTGGAATCCGTCGGCGGCCATATCGCGCTCGCCATCGAACGCCGCCGCAGCGAAGAAGCGCTGCGCAAAAGCGAATCGATGTTCCGCCTCTTGTTTTCGCACACGCCGCTTCCGACTTGGGTGTTTGATACCGAAACCGGCAAATTCCTGGAGGTAAATGAAGCAGCCGTGAAGCAGTACGGTTATAGCGAAGACGAATTTAGGCGGATGTCCGTGCTCGATTTGCAGCCGCTAAGCGATCGGGGGATGGCCAAGGAAATTTGGCGTCATCCGTCGCTCGAGGCTTTTCACCGCGGACAGTGGCGTCACGCGGGCAAAGATGGCCGCATTTTCAAAGTCGAACTCGTTGCGCACGAACTCGAGTACGCTGGCCGGCGTGTGCGTCTGGTCGTTGCGCAGGATATTAGCGAGCGCCAACAACTCGAAGAACAGTTGCGGCAGGCACAGAAGATGGAAGCGGTCGGCAGACTCGCCGGAGGCGTCGCGCACGACTTCAACAATTTGTTGATGGTAATCAAAGGCCACACGGAATTATTGCTGGGCGCACTCGCGCCGGAAGATAAATTGCGCCGCAAGATTGAGCAGATCGAACGCTCCGCCGACCGCGCTACAACGTTGACCCGTCAATTGCTCGCATTCAGCCGCATGCAAGTGTTGCAGCCACGAACTATAAATCTTAATTCAATCGTCGAAGAAATGGGCAAACTGATTCCGCGGCTGATCGGCGAAGACGTTGAACTCGTTTTGCATACTTCACCGGACCTCGGAACAATTCGTGCGGACGTAAGTCAGATTGAGCAAATCATCATGAATCTCGCGGTGAACGCGCGCGATGCGATGCCCAAGGGCGGAAAACTTCTTATCGAAACATCGAATGAAGAACTCGACAGCGCGTACAAAACCGCGCATCCGGTGGTAAAGCCTGGACGGTACGTTTTGCTCGCGGTTTCCGACACCGGCATCGGAATGGATCCGGAGACGCAGGCGCACATTTTTGAACCGTTTTTTACGACAAAGGAACAGGGAAAAGGTACGGGTCTGGGATTGTCCACGGTGTACGGTGTAGTGAAACAGAGCGGCGGATTTATTTGGGCGTATAGCGAATTGGGGAAGGGCGCGTCGTTTAAAATTTATTTGCCTCGCGTGGATGCCTCCGTCGAGGATGTGGCACAAGCGCCAGCGGCCTCGCAGGTGATGCGCGGAACGGAAACCGTCTTGCTCGCCGAAGACGAACAAGATGTGCGCGAAGTCGCGCGCGAATTTCTGGAGTCGGCGGGCTACAAAGTCATTCTGGCGGCCAATGGAGCCGAAGCCTTAGTGCGCGCGGAAGAGCATCGCGGCGCGATCGATCTGCTCGTTACCGACATGGTCATGCCGGGAATGTCGGGTCACGAACTGGCGCGGCGGCTGCAGCAGCAACAGAACGATCTCGGCTTGATCTATATGTCGGGCTACAGCGAACAAGCTGCGGCGGAAGCGACGAAGTCGGCAGTTTCAACTGCGATCCTCACCAAGCCTTTCAGCCGCGCGGCGATTTTGCGCGCGGTGCGCGAAATACTCCAGAACAAAACAAAAAACTAACGCCCGCTGTCCATTTCAAACTAGTTTCGGCCGGCGGCGGTGCCAATCCGTGCGCTGCTGAAAAGCGCGAGCGGCCTTAATGACCGCAACGTCATTTTCTGGGCGCGCCATGAATTGGAGGCCGACCGGCAGACCTTTTGCCGTAAAGCCGCAGGGGACGGACAGAGCCGGCAGGCCGCAGAGATTTCCAATTGCGCCGAGCGGGTCCGCGTAAACGACGTCGGTTTCGAGATTGGTTTCGAGGGTGGTTGCGGGGATGGGCTGCGACGCGGAAACGAGAACGTCAAAAGTATCGAACAGTTCCATCATTTTGCGCTGGAGGATTTCGCGAACCTGCATCGCGCGAACGTAGTCTGCGCCGCCGATTTGTTCGTTTACGTACCCGGCGAGTTGGCCGAGGGGATCGGCAAGCTCCGCGACTTTTCCAGAACGAATCAAATCACGAAACGCGGCGGAGCCTTCCACGCTGATGATTACGCCCGCAGCATCTTCCCACGGGCCCTCCGGCAGGAGGGCGGCGCGGGCGCCGGGTGAATATTTGCGAAGAACCTTTTCCGCGGCGACGTAAACCTTTTCCACCGAGGAATCCATTTTCTTCCATGCATTGGTCAGGATACCGATACGAACGGGCTTTGCGCCGAGGTCAAGCGAAGCGGAATAGGTGAAAGCCGCCTTATCAATCGGCAGGGTACTGCGATCGCTGAAATCGTGTCCGGCAATGGCGGCGAAAACGCGTGCGCAGTCTTCCGCGGACCGCGCGAGCGGGCCGATCTTGTCCATCGAATAAGAGAGCGCCATCGCGCCGTAGCGGCTGACGCGGCCGTAGGTTGGACGGAGGCCGCTCACACCGCAATATGCCGACGGGCAAATAATCGAACCCCAGGTTTCCGTTCCAATCGCAAAGGCTGCCAATGCCGCTCCCACGATCGCGCCGGAGCCGGAAGAGGAGCCGCAGGTCCAGCAGGCGGTGTTCCACGGATTTTTGGAAGCGCCTTGCAACGAGGCATTGGCAAACCGGTAGCCCATGCCGCCGGCGAGTTCGATCATCGCGGCTTTGCCGAGCAGAACGGCACCAACCCGGTGGAGGTGCTCGACGACCCGCGCGTCGTAATCGAAGACCTGATTTGCGAACGGCTTTGCGCCCCAGGTGCAGGGGATTCCTTTGACGGCGAGGAGGTCCTTTGCGGCGTAGGGAATTCCGTGCAACGGGCCGCGGTAGTGGCCGCGCTGAATTTCTTTTTCGGCGGCTTGCGCTTGTTCTAGCGCGATGTCTGGCGTCAATTTGGCGTAGGCGTTGAGGCGGGGGCCTAATTTTTCGCTGCGGTCGAGATAGGCTTTCGTCAATTCAACCGGCGAAAGTTTTTTGGACTCGATGCGTTTGGAAAGCTCGCTTACGGGCAGATAGAGAATTTCTTCGGTTATCATCGGCGGGCTCTCAGGGCTTCTTCGCCGCGGCGGGGGGCGACGGAAAAGCGGGCTTGGCGGGTTTCTTTTCACGCTCGACGAGAGGTTTCAGGTAAAGAGCGGGACTGTCGCCGTTATGAATCGTATAGGCGCGCAAGTTATCCAAGGCTGGCTGAGCGAGGAAGGACAGGCGGCGCAGCTCGGCTTTCTGCTGGTCGTTGAAACGACCACCGTATTGCTTGACTATGGATTCGTAGCGGGCTTCGACTTCGGCGCGGCTTTGGTCAGAAAGCTTAGGGAAGTTGGGAGGCAGCTTGGGGAGCTGCTGGTCGTCGGGTGTTATGGAAACGCCGGCTGCACGCAGCGGGGAAGCGGCAGCCAGGGGCGCGCCGAGGGATAGCAAGGCGGCGCGGCGGGCAAACTCGCGGCGGGACTGCGGTTTCTGGTCAGTCGACACGTCGGCCTCCAAAAGAAAGAGAAAAAGTACGCAAAGGCAGGCTACTGAATCTGGTGGAGAGCGTCAACGGTGGAGCGTTGAAGTGTCGTAAAGGCAGCCAACTCGTCATGTTGCAGTTCTACCGACTGCTGCGCTTCCTTCACCGGTTCTACGTAGTGGCTTGAGCGGTCAAGAACAAGGGGAGCGGGCCATTTGGTTCGCGCCTCTTCTGAATCCGAGGGTTTTCGTGCGGGCCACCCGCCCGCACCCTCGACCCCGAAGGGTGCGGCACCCTGGTTGAAATAGCGCGCGAATTTTCAGCGCTCGCAGGTTTTACCTTTTTTTGCCGATGTCGGAGAAATCCGTTTGCCACCCGCCTGGCTTACTCGTGCAGCACCACACTCAAGAGAGAAGTATTGATCTGAAGTCCTCCGTTGTACTCAATGAAACCCAGCTTTCGGAATTTGTTCATGAAAAAATTGACCCGCGGGCGGGTTGTGCCGATCATCTCTGCCAACGTTTCTTGCGACATTTTTGGGAGAACTCCGTGGGGTTTGTCTTCTTTGCCGTAACGCGCAAGCAATAGAAGGGTGCGAGCCAGCCGCTTCTCGCTGGAGTTGAAAAGCTGATCGATCAAGTCCTCTTCAATTCGAATATTCCGCGCCAGCATGAACTTTATGAACCGGTCGGAGAGGCCATGCTCCTCGTGAAGCACCTTGAACATCTCATGCTTCTCAATGAGGAGCACAACGCTAGGCGTTATCGCGGTAGCCGTTCCCATGCGAACAGACTGACCTGCCAAACTACCCTCACCAAAGAAGTCGCCCGGTCCCAGAATCGCCACGACCGCCTCTTTGCCAACCTCATTAACGACGGTGAGTTTCACACCACCGCTCTGTATGTACATTACGCTCTTGGCGGCATCACCTTGAGCGTAGACGACGTCCGCCTTTTTAAACTCTGTGACTTTTCTGGCGACACCAGACGAGTCGAGGAAAGCCTGGGCATCGAATGCACGCTTCTGCTTGAGTTTTTTGTTGGATTTGATGGTGCTGGACCTCGCGATTGTTCTCATGCAAGACACCGCTTGAATGTGAGGTTAGCAGAATAATTCGCCTGGAATCAAGATACTAATGCGGCTAGTACTAAGCTGCCCTTAGTACAGTTTAAATCGGCGGCTCGCGGTTAAGAACTCAAATTGAGTGCTCCTACCTCTTCGATAGCTCGCTCTTGAAATGGCTTTCAACATCTTCACGACTAAGCGGGTTTCCCGCTTTCGTCAATACAACCGAATAGACAACCTCATTCCCTGCAATCTGCGCGGTGATAAACGCCCCGTCTGACGGCAATTCTTGGTATATGAATTTCACCTTCCGGCCGTCTGCAAACGTTTTGATCCACTCTTCGTCCGGCATGTTTATAGCTCCTCAGGCGATCTCAAGGTATAGCGCGAGTATACGTTGTTCGGTGCGAGAAATTGACGGGAGGGCTGAAAAGTAGACATCTCGGGAAGTGGCCCCTGCCAGAACACCGGTTCGCTCTACTGGTCGCCTCGCAAACTTAGGCGCGATGCCGGTGGTTGCCCGAAAACCATTCCTCCCTCTTGGCCGCAAACATTTACTCAACCTCTAGGACTCCGCGCATTCTGCGTGGGAGAATGGATCCCACTTCGAAAGATGTTCACGCACCATATTCTCGTGTTCGCAGCGCCCACCGTAGCCCGAATTGTGCGGCGCTGGATCTTCCACCTCGGTGGATTGGGGTTTATTCCACTGGGACTCCTGGACAGCTCCGTCATCCCACTTCCGGGAAGCATGGATGTGCTGACAATAGTCTTGTCCGCGCGCAAGCGAGAATTATGGTTTTATTACGCGTTTATGGCGACGATTGGTTCGGTGATCGGTGGCTTCGTTACCTACCGGCTTGCTCGCAAAGGGGGAAAGGAAACGCTCGAACGCAAGTTCCCGGCAAGGACGCTCGCGAAGGTTTACAAGATCTTCGCACGATGGAGTTTTGGCGGCATCGCCTTCGTTGCCTTGCTGCCACCCCCTGCTCCCATGGTTGCGATTGTGTTTGCGGCAGGCGCGATGCAATATTCCGTGAAAAAATTCCTCGTGGCGCTGACACTCGGCCGACTTGTTCGGTATTCGCTCCTGGCGTTCCTGGCAGCGCGTTATGGAAGGCAAATGCTCACGGTCATCTCGAAACACGGGCACCCGGTCCTATTTGCCGTTATCGGGCTGATTGCCGCCGCGATGGTGGCTCTACTCTTCGTTGTCGTAACGAAACGCAGAAAATAGACGAGACGTTAGCCAATATCTGAATGTAATCCGTTCGCGCGCAAATCGGCCCAGCCTCTTGACGATGTGAGACGATCCTAATATGGTCGAAAGAGGCAGTTGTTGAAGACGATCCAATCCGGCTCGAAGTTGGCCCTTTCCCGAGGGCGCGGCCTGTTGTGCATGCTGGTCGCGATTACGTTTCTGTACAACCCGTTTCTTGGGACGGCGTCGGCGCTTGGTGGCCGGAGCGTAAGCCACTTGCCGAGTTTTCGCGCGACGGTGGCCTCGCTGGAACTCCTGAAGTTTGCGCCAGAGGAGAAGCGAGAAACGCCGGCGGTTCAAGAGTGCGACGTGCAAGCGCCCGCTGTTGTGGCTCCTGTGTGTCCGGAGACAACGTTCCCCGCATTCAGTTCAAGTGAATACCGTCCCGTGCAGTTTGTGCCGAAGGGCAACTTGTTTTTTCGGCCTCCTCCCGCGGTCTAAGCAGTTTTCCCGACGAATCGTTCGATAAATAAAAGTTGAGCCGGCGGCTCGCGGCAGGTTTTCTAGTCTATGGGCCCATTTAAGAAATTCTGCAGGTGTTCATGAATACGAAACGATTGTGGATGATTGCGGTGCTGTTGCTGGGGTTTGCCATCGGCGTTTGGCGTTGGATCGCTCGAACGCCGACCGAGGCGGAGAGCCCTATGCTTGCGGTGCGGGAAACAGGCGCGACACCTGCCGCAGTGGCGCGAGCGGAGCGGAAGGATCTCGTCAATTCGCTTACGATCTCGGGCGAGTTCAGGCCGTTCCAGGACGTGGACGTTCATGCAAAGGTGGCCGGTTACATACGGAAGATTTACGTTGATGTGGGAGACCACGTGCGAGAGGGCCAGACGATTGCCGAATTAGAGATTCCGGAACTGGCAGCCCAACTATCCGGTGCGGGCGCGGCGGCGCGGGCGGCGCAGCAGCAAATCCGGCGCGCGGAAGGGGAAGTGCAGCGGGCACAATCGGCGCATAGCGCTGCGCATGGAGCGTACGAGAGATTGAAGCAGGCAGCGGCTTCAAGGGCAGGGCTTGTGGCGCAACAGGAAGTGGATGATGCGCAGGCGAAAGACCTCGGATCTGAGGCACAAATTTCGAGCGCAGAGGCGGAGCTGGCGGGAGCGAAGCAACAGCTGGAAGTGGCGCAGGCGAATCAGAGGCAGTTCAGCGCGCTCGCAGACTACACGCGGATTACGGCGCCGTTTGCGGGAGTGATTACAAACCGGTACGCAGATACGGGAGCACTGGTGGCGGCTGGGACCTCGTCGAGCGCGCAAGCAATAGCGGTGGTGCGACTGGCGCAGGTTTCGAAAGTAAGGCTTGTAGTGCCGATTCCAGAGTCGGCCGCGGCGCAGATTCGATTGGGCGAAGCGGTGAAGGTTCATGTGGACGCGCTGCACCGCGAGATTGAGGGCAAGGTGGCGCGGTTTGCGGCGTCGCTGGACCAGCAGACGCGGACCATGGAGACAGAAATCGATTTCGAGAATATGGATGGACAACTACTACCCGGAATGTACGCGGAGACGAAGCTGGTGCTGCGCGGGAAAACGAATGCGCTGACAGTTCCGCTGGAAGCGGTATCTCGAAGTGGCGAAGACGCTTCACTGCTCGCTGTGAACACGCAGAACGTGATCGAGGAAAAGCACGTGAAACTCGGAATGGAAGACAGCACTGATGTCGAAATCCTGAGCGGCATCGGCGAAGGGGAGCGGGTCGTGATTGGCAACAGAAGTCAATTTCGGGCTGGAGATCGCGTGCAACCTAAACCTATGGAAGCAAATGCCGGTGCGGCGGAGAAGACAAAGTAATGTCCGGCTTTGCGATCAAATACCCGTTCCTGATCATAGTTATTTGCCTGATGATCGCCATCGTGGGAACAGTGACGGTGGCGCGAATGCCGGTGGACTTGTTTCCACCGATCAACATACCCGTTGTGGTGGTGGCGACGTTCTATTCCGGCATGCCGCCGCAGCAAGTTGAAACGAACATCACCAACCAGTTCGAGCGATTTTTTACGCTGGCGAGCGGAGTGGATCACATCGAATCGCGTTCACTGCCCGGCGTGAGCCTGATCAAGATTTATTTTCAACCGGGAACCAACGCGGACTCCGATCTAAGCACAATTTCAAACTTGGCTATGGCCGACTTGCGGCGCTTGCCGCCGGGAACGCTGCCCCCCGTTGTTTTGAAATTCGATGCCTCCAGTCTGCCGGTGTGTCTGATCACTTTGAAAGGCGATGGCCTCAACCAGGCACAATTGCAGGACTTGGGCCGATACGACGTAAGAAACCAGATTGCCAACGTGCCGGGCGCCTCCGTGCCACAACCTTTCGGCGGACAGTATCGGCAGATCATGGTCTACGTGGACCCGCTAAAGCTGCAAGCCCACCAACTAAGTCCCATGGACGTGGTAAGGCAGATTAACGAAAGCAATCTGACACTTCCTTCCGGCGACGTGAAGATAGGGCCCTTCGATTACAACCTCTATTCGAACAGTCAGGCGCCGACAGCGAGCGCAATCGACACGATGCCGTTGAAGACGGTGGGGCAATCTTCGGTACTCGTCGCCGACGTTGGGAAAGCGGTGGATGGTCATGCCATTCAAACCAACATCGTAAGAGTGGACGGCCAGCCGTCCGTGTATCTGCCGATTCTGAAGCAAGGCGGAGACACGAACACAATTGAGGTCGTGGATGGAATCAAGGAAGGGTTGAAACACCTGGTGGACATACCCAAGCAACTGGAAGCGCGCCTAGTGTTCGATCAATCCATTTTCGTACGAAAAGCGATCGCCAACCTGATGCGGGAGGGCGGCATTGGGCTGGTGCTGACGGGTGTAATGATTTTGCTGTTTCTGGGGAGCGTGCGGGCGACGGCGGCGGTATTTCTTTCCATCCCGCTTTCCGCACTTGCCGCATTCCTGGCGATTGCGTCGTGGGGCGGGACAGTCAATACGATGGTGCTTAGCGGTCTGGCGCTGGCCTTTTCCAGACTCATCGATAACTCCGTGATCGTTCTGGAAAACATATTCCGGCATTTGGAGATGGGGGAGGCGCCGGAAGTGGCCGCTGAAAAAGGAGGAAACGAAGTGGCGCTGGCGGTTCTTGCTGCAACGATTGCCACGGCGATCGTTTTCTTTCCCGTAGTTTTCCTGTACGGAGTAAGCAGGTTCCTGTTCGTGGCGCTCGCGTCCGCGGTGATTCTTTCGCTTTTTGCTTCCTACATTGTAGCGATGACGGTTGTGCCGCTGTTTTGCGCCAAACTCATCAAGAAGCATCAAGCTGACGAGGAACTCGGGGAAGGTTCCATCGATTCGCGGTTCGGGAGAATTTCGAAAAAGTTCGATGCTTATTTCGAGGAGATGCTGAGGCGTTACGACGTGACGCTCAGCAGGTCCCTGTTACGGCCAGTGAGCACTGTGAGCGTGCTGGTGGGAGTCTCTCTTTTCTCGCTTTCACTTTATCCATTCCTCGGTGTTGCCTTTTTCCCGCGAACGGATGCCGGACAATTTGTCATTAATCTGAAGGCGCCGACCGGCACGCGAGTCGAGTTAACCGAGGAATACGTTAAAAAGCTCGAGGCAATCGTACGCGACACAGTGCCGAAAGACGATCTGCAAATCGTGGTTGCAAATATTGGAGTGACGCCCGGTTTTTCGTCTATCTACACATCGAATTCCGCGCCGCACACAGCATTCATGCTGGTAGGCCTGAGAGAAGGCCACAAAGTGGGGAGTTACGAGTACATGCGGCGGGTGCGCGAGCGTGTGGGAAAGGAGCTCCCGCAGCTGTCGACCTATTTCCAATCTGGCGGCCTGGTGGACGCGGTCCTCAATCTGGGCTTGCCCGCGCCGATTGACGTGCAGATCGTTGGCAGAAACATGCGAGAGACTTATGGCGTGGCGGCGGAAATGGCTTCTGAAATCCGGCAACTCAAGGGCGTGAGCGATGTTCTGATTCCGCAGGACATCGACTATCCCGCGCTGCGCCTGGAAGTGGACCGTCAGAAGGCCAGCGAATTGGGATTGTCCCAGAAAGAGGTGGTGGACAACGTGATTACGGCGCTGTCCTCAAACGCCATGATTGCGCCGAATTATTGGATCGATCCGAAGAGTGGAAATCCGTATCTGCTGACGGTGCAATATCCGGAGAATCTGGTGGGCAGCCTGACGGATTTGAAGCAGATCCCGGTCCGCGGACCAAAAATTTCTCAGCCCACTTTTTTGGACAGCGTAGTGTCGGTAAAGCCCGCTACCTATCCGACCGAAGTGGACCACTACCAGTTGCTTCGCGTGATTGATTTATATATTTCACCAAAGACAGAAAACCTGGGAACGATCACGCCGCAAATCGAAAGTCTTTTGAAGAAGACCAAAATGCCGGAGGGCGCGCGGGTCACGTTGCGCGGCTCGGTGCAGGGCATGAATGCTTCATTCCGAAGTTTCGGCGCCGGACTGGTTCTGTCCGTGGCGTTGGTGTATCTGGTGCTGGTGGCGCAATTCGCATCGTGGAAAGACCCCTTCATTATTTTGCTGGCCGTGCCGCCGGGACTCGCCGGAGTGCTGCTGCTTTTGCTCGCGACGGGAACGACGCTGAATGTGATGTCGCTGATGGGAGTGGTGATGATGGTGGGGATCGTGGTGTCAAACGGCATTTTAATCGTCGAGTTTGCGCGGCACTTGGTGCATGAGGGAAAACCCTTGAAAGAGGCGGTAAGTGCTGCGTCGCGTTTGCGGCTTCGGCCGATTCTGATGACTTCGCTGGCGACGGTGCTTGGACTAATTCCGATGGCGCTGGGAACGGAAGCGGGTAGCGAACAATACGCGCCGCTGGCGCGAGCAATTATCGGAGGGCTGCTGGTGTCGGTGGTGGTGACGGTTTATCTGGTGCCTGCGGCTTATCTTGTGGTCCATCGCGGGAAAGAAGAGGCGAGGGCATGAAGGTGCGGAAGAAGCGGTGGATGCTTGCCATGCTGTTGATGTCGCCGGTGATTGTTTGCGCTCAGGAAAGGCCGGGCGCTGTGGCGGCAGCACAACAGACACTAAGCCTGGCGCAAGCGGAAGCGATCGCGCTTAAGAACAATCCGCAGATGAGTGTGAGCCGGCTGAAGGCGATGATTGCGGGACAACTTGTGCGGGAGCAACGGTCGGCACTTTTGCCGAACGCGAGCATTAATCTAACTGGCGTGGAAGCCAACCCCGGGAGCCGCGTGGCGGCGGGGGCGCTGAACAATCCCGTGTTGTTTTCGCGCGCGGCAGAAGGCGCGGTTCTTACGCAGTTGATTACGGACTTCGGGCGAACGACGAACCTGGTGTCGAGCGCGCAATCTGAGGCCAAGGCGGAAGAGGAAAATGCCGCGGCGACGCGAGCGCAGATCTTGCTCGCGGTAGATCGTGCGTTTTACGGCGCGCTGGAAACGCAGGCGCTCGTGCGCGTCGCAGAAGAAACGGTGCAGGCGCGGCAAACGCTTGCCGACAAAGTGGCGGCGCTGGCGAAAGCAAAATTGAAGTCGGACCTGGATCTGAGCTTTGCGAACGTGGATTTGTCGCGCGCGAAGCTGTTGCGGCTGGCAGCGAGGAATAACGCAGAGAGTTCGCTGGCGGAACTGTCTGCGCTGCTGGGTTATCCGGAAATGCAGCACTTCCAGCTGGTGGAAGAAAGTGCAGCGGTAACTGCGCCCGGGGAAGATCCGACGCCACTGATTCGTGAGGCATTACAACAACGGCCGGAGATAAATGCCATGCGACTGGAGGAGCAGTCGGCAGAGAAATTCAGCCGAGCCGAGCATGACTTGTGGCGGCCGACGATTTCGGCGATTGGAGTGGTGGGAGAAGCGCCGGTGCGTGATGACCGCATTCCGAATTGGTACGGGGCGGCGGGAGTGAATATTCAGGTTCCGGTGTTCAACGGGTTTTTGAACAACGCGCGGGCGAAAGCGGCGGATTTACAGACGGAAGTGCGGCATCAGCGGCTGCTGGACGCACAGAACAACATTGCGCGGGATGTACGACTCGCATGGCAGGATTCGAATCGCGCGTATGAACAATTGAGTGTGACAAAGGAGTTTCGGCAAGAAGCGAATTTGGCGCTCGAGTTGGCGCAATCACGCTATGAGTTGGGGCTCAGCTCCATAGTCGAATTCAGTCAGGCTGAACTGCAAAAGACGGAAGCGGACATTTCGGATACGGCGGCGAGGTATCAAAGCGAACTCGCGGGGCGGATGTTGCGATATGTGACGGGGAACCTGAAGTAAGTGAGCGCTAGTGCGATATGGCGCAAGTTTGAACTGGTGTGGAATGACGAGCGGATGACAGAATGGAATTACGATGGACAAAGTCGACCGCGAGAATTCTGCGCAAGAATTATTTGATGGGTACGCGAAGAGCTATGACGCGGCGCTGTCGAGCGCGTTGGCACCTTCGGGAGAGAGCCGGGAGTTTTTTGCAAAAGGGCGTGTAACGTGGCTGCGGCGTTCCTTGGGTGAGCTTGGCGCCAGTCCACGGCGGGTGCTGGACTTTGGCTGCGGAGACGGATCGACGACGCCGGTGCTGCAGCGAATTCTGGGAGCTGAGTTCTGTATTGGTGTGGACGTTTCGCCGAAGTCTTTGGACATTGCGCGGGCGAAACATGCTACCGAACGGATCCGCTTTGAACCAATCAGCGATGTGCGAAGCGACTGGCAGATGGATTTGGTTTATTGCAACGGCGTGTTTCACCACATCGCTCCGGACGCGCGGCCTGAGGCGCTGTGTATGATTCGCGATGCACTGAAGCCAGGCGGGCTGTTTGCGTTTTGGGAGAACAATGCGTGGAATCCGGCGACTCGGTACGTGATGTCACGGTGTTCGTTTGATGAAGACGCGATTTTGATTTCGCCGCGCGAGGCGAAGGCCTTACTGAAGAAAGCCGGGTTCGAGGTCGTTCGAACGGGCTTTCGATTTATTTTTCCGCACGCTCTGCGCGGCCTCCGCAAGCTGGAGGATTTCGCTTATAAGCTGCCGCTGGGCGCCCAATACCAAGTCCTTTGCCGCAAAGGCAACTGAAACTATTCAATACAAGAAGGCGAGGAGCGTGTCCGTCAAGACTGGTCGAGGCCGGTCAGTGTGCGGACGTGCACTTCGAGGGCTTGATTGTATTGCCGCTCGATTTGTAGTTCGGTCTGCAGCTTTTTGATGAGAAGTTCGAGGCGCGAGATTTCTGCGCGTAGTTTTTGCATGTCCACGCTGCTCGGGGCGGGACGCTGTGGCGGAGCTGCGAATGGAGCGGGGGCGGCCTGTGCCGGAGGGCGCGGCGTAAAGGCGTCGGCGAGGGCGCGCGGCCACACTGGTTCACCCGATAGAGACGACAGGTGCGACGGCGGTGCGTGTGGCGCGGAATGCGTCGGAGCAGCGGGCGCGGGTGCAAACAGTCCCGACAAGGCAGACGGAGCTTCGTGACGCGGCGCGGGCGCTTCTTCCGGCGCACGCTTTGGTTCGAGCAGGGCCTTCACGCGCGAGATAAGTTCTTGCGGCTGAAACGGCTTGCGGATCAGCTCGTCGGCGCGAACGGCGACCGCTTTGTCCGCGACGCTCTTGTTGACGACGCCCGACATCAGAATGACCGGCGTGGCGCTGAACTGAGCGTGCTCGCGAATCTGTGTACAGACGGAGTAGCCGTCGGTGTCCGGCATGATGACGTCGGTGATGACCGCATCGGGCGGATTCTGATCGAACTGCCCGAGGGCGGACGCCGCATCCGCGCACGTGATGACGTTGAAATTCTCGCGGCGGAACGCGATCTTGATGACTTCGCGCATGGTGGCGCTGTCATCGATGAAATAGACGGTAGGCGTCTGTTTTGCAGGCGCGTCCGTCAGCGGGGGAATGGGCATCGTTTCGCTCATTGCGCTTCCTTGTCCGCCGTGTCGCGAGTTGATTCATCGACCTCGCGCATGGCATCCAGCATGAGATCCGTCGCCGAGCGCAAAACAGTGCGTTGCGACGACGTCATTCCATAAGCAAATTTGTAGACGCCGGAATTGTTCTCGACGCAATTTTTTAGAATGTGGATAACGGCTTCGTCGCCAAAGAGGTTGCCACATTCAGCGTGAGAGATTCCGCCGGCGTCGAAAAAGAGAACGGCGTCGGTTTCACCGGCATTGATATGCAATGCACCGGTCTGGTGCGCGTGGCCGAGCATTTGCATGACGCCGGGAAGATCATGGTGGGTAAGGCTGCCGCTTAGGCTGGTGTCCGACTGTGTGAGCATCTGCGTCGGTTGGAAGCCGTTCGCTTTGCTGACGATGATATTTTTGACGTGCGTAGCGATAACGGGCGGCGCGAGGTGACGGTCAATATAATCGTCGCAACCGGCCTGGAAGGCTTCCATGAGCGCGCGCTGACTGCCGTCGCCAAGGGCAATAATCATCAGCGCGGCATTTTTCGGGTCAGCGTGAATGATGTGCGCCATTTCGAGGGCACCCATTTCGCGCATGTTCGTGCTGCACAAGATCGCGGCAGGCGTGTCGTATTCAAGCGTGGTGAGCGCGAAAGAAGCCTGTGTGTACGGCTTCACTTCAAAGCCTTCGCGCTTCAGCGCATCGCCGAGGCGCTTCGAAAAATAGACATTGCTGTCTATCAACAGAATTTTAGCAGGACGCCCGGGCATCATCATGCGCGGACCTCGACAGGCTGCAGAGCAGTAGAAGTTGCGTGTACGGCCGGAATACCGGGCGTCAATGTCTCGAGGTCGAGAACTTCGATGACGTCGCCGCCGTGCGAAAGCCAGCCGGCGACGTGAGCGGAATCGGATTCGGAGCGCGGCGTCATATCAACGGTGATGAGTTCACAGTCGCCGCTAACGGGCAGCGCGACAGGTTCCTTGCGCGCGCCGAACAAGCGAGTGGCAATCAGATAGAAGCGACGGACGGACAATTTTTTGCCAACGAGCTGCTCGGAGATGTCGCAGACGGAAATGATGCGGCCGCGACGAAGAATCACGCCTTCAACAGCGGCGGTGTTGTGCGGAAACCGGAAAACGCGGCTCGGGGCGATAAGCTCCACAATCTGGCTAGCGCGCACGGCAAATCGCCGTTCGCCCAGGCGGAGCAGGACGAACGATTCAAGCGCGATTTCGGCTACGATCGTCATTCGCCCGGTTCTGCCTCCACGGATTGTTGCTGCCGCTCAGCGCGCAAAACGCTGTCGAGCAAAGTGAGTTCTTCCACGGTGAGAAACCCTTCAGGCTTCACGACAGGCACGATCGCTTGGTCCAGAGCGGTCAGTCCGCGATACCATTCCCGCTCTTCGCGGCAAAACGTTTGCGGGAGTGCCTGCAGATAGGTCATGGTCGTCATTTTGTCGATGCCATCGATGAGCAGTGCGGTTGGTGTCTGGCGCAGAAAGAAAACCAGTCCGGCGGATGCCGCGGGGAGCCCAAAATGCGAAGTGCCGCTGACGACGTAATGCGTGGTATCACCACGACGAATCGTGTGGCGCACTTTCGGCACGATACTTTGAGAAAGTTCCTGGGTTGTTCCGGTCAGGCCATCCACGCTGCGTACTTCCTGCACTGAGCACGAAGAAATAGCGAACAATTGGCCGCTCACACGGAACAGGATGATTTGCTCGGCGCGCGGCGCACGAGATTTGGTAGCCGGTGCGGGTTGCATTAGCGCACGCCCACCGGAGTTGCGCGGCAGAGGTTGAGCACGCGCTTCTCAATTGCCGCGTAGATGTCATCGATCGGCAGAACTTGTTCGACCGCGCCGGTTTTGATCGCCTCGGCCGGCATTCCGAAAATAACGGAGGTGGCCTCGTCTTGTGCGAGGACAATTCCGCCCGCGCTCTTGATGGCTTTTGCGCCGACAGCTCCGTCATTGCCCATGCCCGTAAGAATCGCGGCGATGGCCATTGGCCCGGCAAAGGCGGCGACAGATTCGAGAGTGACGTCAATATTGGGCAGATAGCCGTTTAGGCGACCGGTAGTGCTGTCGAGCTGAATGCGCGCGGTTGGAGAGACACGCAGATGCTGGCCACCCGGGCAGATATAAAGTGCGCCGGGCTGCAACACGTCGTTCGCTGCGGCTTCTTTTACGCTGATTCCGGTAAATTCCTCGAGCTGAGCGGCGTACTGCGTCGTGAATGCGGCTGGCATGTGCTGAACCAAAATCACCGCGGCAGGGAAGTCTTTGGTGAAACCCGGCGCGAGGCGCATCACAGTTGCCGGGCCGCCGGTGGACGCTGCCAACACGACGACAGGGAACCGTTGATCGGATCCGCTGCTCGGCATCGAAACGCGAGGCGCAGCAGGTTTCGGTGGCACGCCTGCGTGACCATTGCTCGATTGCAGTGTCGTCGCGAGCCGCGAGGCGGTGCGCACGACGCGAACTTTCGCAGCCATGCGAACTTTGCGCAGTAATTCGTCCTTGACGCTGTTCATGTCCAGGTCAATTGCACCGGAGGGTTTCGCAACAAATTCGATGGCGCCAAGTTCAAGGGCTTTCAATGTGCTGGAAGCCCCTTCGCGGGACTCCGAGCTGACGATGACGATGGGCTTCGGATTCGTCGTCATGATTTGCGCCGTAGCCTGCAAGCCGTCCATGTGCGGCATGTTGATGTCCATGGTGATGACATCGGGCTTGAGTGATTCAGCGAGCGCGACGGCTTCACGGCCGTCTTTCGCCTGGCCGACGACTTGCAATTGCTCGTCGGCGTTGAAAATTGTTTCAAGCACCTTGCGCATGAAGGTGGAGTCGTCTACGACGAGCACGCGAAATTTCTTGCTTGGAGTTGTTGCCATATTCGCCTACGCCACGGGAACGACCGGACGTGTCACCTCCGTTCCCATAAGTTGTTCCACGGCTGCGATGAGTTGATCTTCCTGAACTGGTTTTGTAAGGAACGCCGCTGCGCCTTCCTTGACGGCGCGGTCGCGATGTTTTGCGCCTGCGCGGGAGGTCACGACCATCACGGGAATGCGCCGCGTTGTCGGGCTCTGACGCAACTGTGCCATTAATTCGTAGCCGGTCATGCGCGGCATTTCGAGGTCGGTAATCACAAGGTGGCAGCCATGTTGCGCGATGAGTTCGGCGGCTTCGAGGCCGTCAGAAGCGAGTTGCACCCGGTAGCCGTTCTTTTCGAGCATGCGACCGACGAACTTGCGAACGCTGATGGAATCGTCGGCCACGACGACGACGCGTTCGTGTTGCACGCGGTCGATGGCTTCGGTCGGAATCGTGCCTTTGGCGATGGCTGCGGAACCCGGTGCGAAGATTCTGGCGGCGCTGGCGTTTGCCTGGAGGGCGCGGCGCTCGTTTGGTTCGGACGCAACCATGCGATTCAAATCGATCAGGAGAATCAGGCTGCCGTCGGGAGCGATCGTTGTGCCGGGGAAAAGTTTCACGCGGCGCAAATATTCGCCGAGACTCTTGATAACGATTTCGTCTTTGCCGAGGACTTCCTCGACGATCAACCCGACTTGGCGATTGTCCACGTTAGCGACGACCATGCGGAAATAGCCGTTGATGGGCTCAAGCGTCGGCAAACCGAGATGGGTATCGAGGCGAACAACTTCGGTGACGACGTCGCGGACTTTGGTGAGCAGCTTTCCGCCCACGTCTTCGATTTCGTCGGCGCGAATACGGCGGATTTCCTCGACAACGGGCAGCGGCAAAGCAAAATTGGCGGTTCCACAGCGGACAAAGAGCGCCGGGGAGATGATCAACGTCAACGGAACTTTCAAGGTAAACTTCGTGCCCTGGCCCGGCGTGCTGTGAATTTCGATTTCGCCATTGAGCGTATTAAGATTGGCGCGAACCACGTCGAGTCCAACTCCTCGACCGGCGAGTTCCGTCTTCGTCGCGGCCGTCGAGAATCCGGGGTGGAAAATCATTTCGCGCAGGTCGCGTTCGGTAAGGCGGTCGGCGGTTTCGGGAGAGACAAGCCCGCGTTCGATGGCGGCCTGGCGTACGCGGTCGTAGTCGATGCCGCGACCGTCGTCTTCCACTTCGATATAGATATGGTTTCCGCGGTGATAGGCGCGGAGGGTTACGCGGCCTGCGTCTGACTTGCCGGATGCCTTGCGCTCATTGGGAAATTCGATGCCGTGTGCGACGGAATTACGCAGCAAGTGCACAAGCGGATCAGAAATCTGCTGAATGATGTTGTTGTCGAGTTCGGTGTCGCTACCGAACAGTTCGAGTTCAACTACTTTGTCGGCAGACTGCGCGGCATCACGGACTGCGCGCGAAAGGCGCGAATAGAGGGTGCCGATGGGCACCATTCGGGCCGCGGTGATTTCGTCCTGCAGGTGGTGCGCGAGTTTCGTGAACTCGTCAATGTCGCCCTCGACCCGGCCGATGAAGCCACCGAGCTGGGTAAGGACTTCGTTTACGTCGGCGGAAATCTCCGTCATGGAGCGCGACAAAATGTTTACATCGTCGTAGCGGTCCATTTCGAGTTCGCTGAATTCGGAAAGGAACGAGGAGTCGCCCGCGGCGGCGCTGGTCAGCATCTGGCGAGTCGGCTGTTGCAGTTGTTTTGAAACCGGCCAATTTGAGCTGAGCTTGTTGTATTCGTACTTTTCCTGAAACTCAGCAACCTTGCCCTGCAGACGTTCTTTAGAAAAGCTGAGTGTTTCAACGAGGCGTTCGAGTTCGGTGACGCGTCCGACCATTCGCGTACGGTTGATGACCAGTTCGCCGACCGTATTCATCATGCGGTCGAGCCGCGCTAGCGAAATGCGCACGGATTTTGCTGCGTTCACGGCTTGCTGTTTGTCGCCAGTGTTAACGCGAGTCGCCGACGCCGCTGTCGACAAAGCTAGTGCGGGCTCTTCCGGCGTTGCAGGAACGAGTTCGCCGTCTTCAATTTCGACTGGTGCGAATTCCGCGATCTGTGCGAGCAGGGAATCAACGCCGTTCCGCATGTCGGCTTCGTCGGCCCACTGCTTTTGCAGCGTCTTCTTGAGGACGTCCGTTGAGATCAGGCAAAGGTCGATGACTTGCGGCGTCGGCTCCAGTTCGCCGTCGCGCATGCGGCCAATCAAATCTTCGACGCGGTGTGCGATTGCACCCAGGCGCTTCAGGCCTACTTGAGCCGCAGAACCTTTTACCGTGTGAATTGCGCGGAAAAGTTTGTTGATTTCTTCCGGATTGTTGTTACCTTCAAGCGCCAGCAGGCAATCGCTGACGATTTGCAGATGCTCTTCCGCTTCCGGTTGGAAGAATTCCAGAATTTCCGCGGGCACGTCGTCGTCTACTGGCAACGCGTCAAAATAAGAGCCGGTTGCCGCGGAAACGATTTCTTGTTCGGGTTCGCCGAGCAAAGCATTGGCGGAGTGGCTTCGCGGCGCCGAGAGATTCAGCGGCGGCGGTTCAACCGGAAACGCGAAGCGATAGCGTTCCTTAAACGCCGCGATGTCTTCGACGTTTTCTCTGCCGGTGTCGCTGATTTCGAGAAGGTCGGTTTCGAGGACGGAAATGCCGTCGGAAAGGAATTCGGTGAGCGGACCGTGCAGGTCTTCTCCCAGCGTTGCGTTCAACGCATATTGAAAAACGTGCGCAAGCTTTCCCGCGACTTCAGAAAACTTCGTGTAGCCGTAGCTGCCGGAAGTGCCGCTGAGCGTATGCGCCGCAATATAGAGGCGCTCCATGTCTTCGCGCTTGGGCGTGATTTCCTGGAGGACACCGACGTACTCCCGCAAATATTGCAGGTGCTCCGAAGCTTCCTGGAGAAACAGTTCCACGGCTTCGCGGTCTGGTCCGCTCATGCCCGTCCCTCCACAACAAGCTCCGGTTTCAATATTTCCTCCGCGGTCGGCTTGCGATACAAGATGCAGTCGTTTAGCACGATGGCCTGAAACTTGACTGGCATCTTCGAAATCGATTCGGAATGGCCGAGGAAGAGGTAGCCGCCCGGCTCGAGAGCGTCATAGAAACGCTGCACGAGTTCACGTTTGCGTTCCTCCGAGAAATAGATGAGCACGTTCATGCAGAAAATCAGGTCCATCTTGCCGACATACACCGGGTTCGAGAGATTCATCTGGACGAAATTGACCATTTTGCGAATTCTTGCCCGTACCTGCTGTGCGTTTCCGGCCGGCGTGAAGTGTGCCGCGAGCTGCCGTTCGCTTACGCTTGCGATGGTCCGCCCGGAATACGTGGCGCGTTCCGCGATATCCAGCGCCTGCCTGCCGATGTCGGTTGCCAGAATTTCGACGTTCCATGCATCAGAAAAGGCGAGCGTGTCCGCGACGGTGATGGCGATCGAATAAGGCTCTTCGCCCGTCGAACAGCCGGCGCTCCAGACTCGCAACGTCCGCGGGTTCTTCCAGAATTTCTTCACATGCAGTTCCGGCAGAATTCGCTTTTCGAACGCCTCATACACGCCCGGATACCGAAAAAACGTCGTCTCCTGCGTGAGCAACCGCTCGAGCAGCGCCTGATAATCCGGCGTCGCTTTCCGCATGGAGCGCAGAAGCTCCGTGCCCCGTTTGTGACCCTTCGCTTGCATGTACTCGCGCACCCGCGTGGAGAAGAATCGCTCGCGCGACTCGTCGAAAGAGATTCCCGTGCGTTCATGAATAAGCATGCGGATCTCACTCAACTCGTGCTCGGTCAAACTGATCTCGTGCCCCAGGCTTTCGTTCATCGTCATTCGGCTCGCGTTGCCGGCCTCCGCCGGAGTACGGAATTACCGCTTACCGCAGAGCGCCTGCTGGGACTGGACGCTCGGATTCCATTGCTGCGCTGACTCCTGCTTTCGAAGCCGCGCGAAACTGCGACAGCGCTTCATTCAGCTGGTCGGACAATTTAACCAGCTGGCTGACCGTTGCGACCGTGCCGCGAGTACCTTGCGAGGTCTGGCGCGTAATGCCGGAAATAATCTGCATCGCGTGAGCGACGCCTTCCGTACCGCGCACCTGCTGTTTCGAAGCGAGCGAAATTTCCTGAACAAGTTCAGCGGACTGGCGCACGACGCTGGAAATGGCATCGAGAGCGCGGCCTGCTTGATCGGCCAGCGAAGCGCCGCCTTCGACTTCCTTTGTACCTTCTTCCATGACGACGACCGCTTCGTTCGTCTCGGCCTGGATCGCTTTGATGAGTGCCGCGATGTCTTTCGTCGCGCTGCGCGAGTGTTCTGCCAGCTTGCGGACTTCATCCGCGACAACCGCGAAACCGCGGCCTGCGTCGCCTGCGCGCGCGGCCTCAATGGCTGCGTTCAACGCAAGCAAGTTCGTCTGTTCGGTGATGTCGTTAATCACGTTGATGATTTCAGAGATTTCCAGGGAACGATCGCCGAGCGACTTGATTTTCTTTGCGGTAGCTTGCACGGATGCGCGGATGCGCTGCATGCCTTCGAGTGTGTCGCGTACGGCGCGGTTGCCCTGTTCGGCGGCGTCCAGCGCGCGGCGAGCTGCTTCCGCGCTCGCTTCAGCGTTGTTCGAAACCTGTTTCATCGAGACCGTAAGTTCTTCCACGGCGCTCGACGTATTCGTGATTTCCTGGTCTTGTTGCGTCGCGCCGGCCTGCATTTCGTCGGCGGCGACTAGAATGTTGTTCGAGCACGCGGTGACTTCCATCGCGGCTTTGCGAACGCGCTCAAGAACTTTGGTGAAGTTGTCGAGCATGTAGTTGATGGAGTCGGTGACGTTGCCGAGAGCGTCATTCGTCACTTTGCCGCGCTGCGCCAGATCTCCGCGTGCCACTTGATTGATGACCGCCAGCAAGTCCGTGATGCTGCGCTGCAAGGCATCGTTCGCTTCCTGATTGCTCGTCGCCTTGGAAACTTTGGAGACGGCGCGGTTGAGGTTGTCCGCGATGAGGCCAAGTTCGTTGTCCGAATGGACTTCCGCGCGTGCGCGAGGATCACCCGCCGCAAGCCGTTCGGAGAACTCAGTGAGGTTCTGTACCGGCGTCACGACGGAGCTGTAGAGCCGCCATGCGAGAATCGCCGCGACCGTAAACACAAGCACGAGCGTGCCGAGCAGTGGACCGCTCGCGTTGCTCGGCATGTTGCCGAAGTCGAAGAGCGCCACTCCGCCCGATTCGCGTCCGGCGTGGTAGGCGAAGCCAACTATGAACAGCAACGCTACTCCGGTGCCGAACACCAGTGTCAAGATTGTCGAACTCAGTCGCGATTTCATGCCTTCCTCCAACCCAATTCTGCTGAAACGTTCCAGCTTTCCATCTCGTGCAATCTCAAATCGCC
>Ga0247669_1000026_pt1 | contig 99565 bp, 92 predicted proteins | sample CNK10_metaG_FD_182734 | JGI IMG/M metagenome (GOLD analysis project Ga0247669, IMG submission 182734) | Soil microbial communities from Purdue University Martell Research Forest, Indiana, United States - CNK10 | ecosystem: Environmental > Terrestrial > Soil > Temperate forest > Bulk soil... | reverse complement strand
ATTGACGCCATCAGCGATTACATTGCCGTGCACGACCAGGCGTGGAAGATTGTCCGCACGAACCGATCGCTGGCGACGGAGCTGGGGATTCCACCCGCGGCGCTGGTGGGCGAGCCGATCAGCAGCTTGCGGCATATCGCGGAAACGGGAAGCGCGCTTCCCTGCCCCTTCTGCCGCGACACTCGAGAGGCGCGGGAAGAGTACATTGCGACCAGCGCGGGACGCACGTTTCTGGTGTCAACCTCGCGGACACGCGGGGTGACCGAGGAAGAGTCGCGCACGATTCACGTGCTGAAAGATATTACCGACCGGCGGGAAGCGGAGCGGAGATATCGAGAATTGTTCGACAGCATTCAGGAAGGGCTGTTTTTTGCGACGCCGGACGGGCAGTTTCTGGATGTGAACGATGCGCTGGTGCGGATGCTGGGATATGAATCCGCGGAAGAGCTGCTGCGAGCGGACGTAAGCGCGCATCTTTATCCGACGCCGTCGGCGAAGGCGCGGTTGGTGAGCGCGATTGCAGAGCGCGGGGCGCTGCGAAATTATGAGGAAACGCTGAGGAAGAAAGACGGCGGGCTGCTGCACACCATGCAAAACATCAGTGCGGTGAGGGATGCGCTGGGAAACGTGGTACAGATCCGCGGATTGATGCTGGATGTGACGGAGCAGAAAATGTTCCAGTCGCAACTGCAGCGGGAGCGCGATTTCAACCAGAAGATTCTGAATACGACGCAGAGCATGATCCTGGTGCTGGATACGGCGGGGTTGATCAGCTATGCGAACCGGCGTTGCTATGAGGCTGGGTATCGGAAGGATGAGCTGATCGGGCACCGGCTGGTGGAATGGGTGGAGAGTTCGCACCGGTCGGATTTTGACGAGGCTCTGCGGACAACCGCGCACGGACAGCAGGTGGACAACCTGGAATTGCGGGCGCGACGGGCGGATAGCTCGCTGGGACATTTTTCGATCAGCTTGAGCCCAATGCGCGACGAAGCGAACCAGGTGAACAGCGTGGTGGTGGTAATGACGGACATCACCGATGCCGCGCTGTTGCAGGCAAAACTGGCGCACGCGGAAAAGATGGCGACGATCGGGCGGCTGGTTTCGGGCGTAGCGCACGAGGTAAACAATCCGCTGGCGGCGATCCTGGGATTCACGGACCTGCTTCTGGAAAACCCCGAGATGCCGAGCGCGGCGCGCGAGGATTTGCAGATTATTTTGCAGGAGACGCAGCGGACGAAAGAGATCGTGCAGGACTTGCTGAGCTTTGCGCGGCAACGGCCGACTCAGAAAGAGCCGGTGAACGTCAACGCGGTGCTTCGCCAGACGATCAAGCTGCGGAGCTACGACTTTTCGAGCCACGGCGTGGAAGTGACCGAGGACTTCGAAGCGAACTTGAGCCCCACACTGGGGGATGCGCAGCAACTGCAGCAGGTGTTCCTGAACATCCTGAACAACGCCTACGACGCGATTCAGGAGTCCGGAAATCACGGGCGGATCCGGATTCGCACGCGGCGGGCGGAAGACGATATTGAAGTGGCGTTTATGGACAACGGGACAGGCGTTGTGGACCCGGAACGGATTTTCGATCCGTTTTTTACCACGAAACAAGCCGGGAAGGGCACCGGTCTTGGGCTGAGCATCTGCTATGGAATTGTGCGCGCCCATGGCGGGGAAATTTTGTGCTGGAACAATGAGGGCGAGAGCGGAAGCACGTTTGTGGTGCGACTCCCTGCGGCGACGGAGACTTCGCTGGCGGCGGCTGTGAAAGAGGCGGGCCGATGAGCGCAACGACGGTGCCGCGCACAGCGACAGCAATCCTGGTGATCGAGGATGAGCCTTCGGTGAGCGCGTTCGTCCGGGCGGCGCTGGAGCGGCGAGGATACAAAGTAGTGCAGGCGTCTTCGGGAGCGGCGGGTTTGCAGCAGTTGGAAGAAAAAACATTCGCCGGCGTGATTTCGGATATCCGGATGCCGGGAAGCATCAACGGGGCCGATGTGCACGACTGGATCCGCAAGAATCGCCCGCAGATGGCGAGCAAGATTATTTTGATCAGCGGGGACACGGCGAACAGCGAGACGCAACAATTGCTGGCGTCCAGCCCGACCCCCTGCCTGGAGAAACCTTTTCGGGTTCAGAAACTGATTTCGATGGTGGAGAAAACCTTCGGGAAACCATGAGCGACGATCTGAAAATCAAAATACTGGTAGTTGACGACGAGCAGAGCATCCGCAAGCTGTGCATGACGATTGGCGGATCGCTGGGATTCTTATGCCAGGAGGCGGAGAGTGCGGAATCCGCGGCAACGCGGCTGGAGACGGATCCGCCAGACCTGGTGCTGACGGATTTGAAATTGCCAAATCTGACGGGTGTGGAGTTGTTGAAGCAGATCAAGGCAGTGCTTCCCCGGACCGAAGTGGCGATTATGACGGGTCACGGCTCGATCGAATCCGCCGTGGACGCGATGAAGCTGGGTGCGTACGACTACATTGAAAAGCCATTCCGCGTCGAAAAAATGCGGCTGTTGCTGCTGCGGATGGCGGACAAGGTCCGGCTGGTGAATGAGAATGCCTTCTTGCGCGAACGGGTGAACACGGAAGAAAATCTGGACGGGATTATCGGAAGCTCCGCGGGAATGCAGGACGTCCTACGAATGATTTCGCGGTTAAAGGATACGCGGACTCCGGTGCTGATCTCCGGGGAAAGCGGCACGGGGAAAGAGTTGGTGGCGAGGGCGATCCATTTCCGTGGAGCGCTGGCGCAGATGCCGTTTGTGGCAGTGGATTGCGGCGCGCTGGTGCCCACGCTGATGGAAAGCGAAATGTTCGGATATGAGAAGGGCGCGTTTACTGGGGCAATGAAGTCAAAGGCCGGATTATTTCAGGCGGCGAATGGCGGCACGATTTTCCTGGATGAAATCGGGGAATTGCCCCTGGAGATGCAGGCCAAACTGCTGCGCGTTCTACAGGAGAAGGAAGTTCGGCCAGTGGGCAGCAACGAAAAGATTAACGTGGACGTGCGAGTAATGGCGGCAACGAATCGCGACTTGGAGTCGGCCTACCGCGCCGGAACTTTCCGCAAAGACCTGTATTTCCGCCTGAACGTGGTTACCGTACACATTCCGCCGCTGCGCGAGAGGCGTTCGGACATTCCGATGCTGGTGCACCACTTCCTGAACCGGTATGCGCCGACCGGGCACCTGCAGGTTACGGCAGCGGCGATGAAGAGCCTTCTTCAATACGAATGGCCGGGAAATGTGCGTGAACTGGAAAACTGCATCGCGCGGGCGATCACCCTGGGCGATCACGAAACGATGGACGTGAAAGATTTGCCGCCGGCAATTCGAACGGAACAGCCGCCTAGCAGCGGCAGCGCGGAAGCAACGGACGCGGCGTCCCTTTCGACCACGGCATTAGCGGAAATGGAGCGGATGACGATTTTGCGCGTTTTCGAGCAGGCGCACGGAGACAAGGCGCTCGCGGGGAAAATGCTCGGCATCAGCCGGGCAACTCTTTACCGGAAACTGAAGCGCTACAATATAGGGGTGCGCGGAGACGAAAAAGAGGAAGGTATGGGAGCCGCAGCAGGAGAAATGTAGAGGCGGCGAGTCTCAGAGTAAGCGATGCGCGGATACGAAAAGCTGAGACAAAAACGTTTCAGCGTGAGACATACAGTTGGCTGATAGGAACTGGGAAAATTCTAAGCCTTCTCCTTTCTTGAAGTTGCAAATCCGAAAAGCATGAATGTTTTTGGCGCTCGGCGTGCAATTCCCTGCTTGGGACATTGTGTCCGGGTTTGCCTCACTCGTGTATCTGCGCGTGGGAGCAATCCGAAAGAGACAGGAACACGGTTAGGGTTACGGGGTTGAACCAAGCCATGGCGCTGATTACGGACGAACTGGGATGTGCGGAGCAGTTGGCACGGTTTTTTCCAGGGCTTCCGGGCGTGCGGATTCCAGTGCGGGTTGCGCCGCTAAGGGCTGGAAGTTCGCCGCTGCGGGTGGAGGAAGCCGCGGTGGTGGAATACGGCTCAGTAGAGTACGCAATTTTTCTGAGCGCTTTGCCGCTGGAATTCGCGGATCAGGTGCGTATTTCGGGTAATGGAGGGGGGCATTCAGCAGAGGCTACCGTGATTGCGCTGCAGTATCACGAAGGGCGCAAAGCAGTCGCGGTGAGGTTTGTGGACGGCCACTGCGAATGGATGAGGCAATCGTGAATAAAACGATAACGACGTTGAATTTGCCGGCTCCGTCGAAAGCGGATGGGGCAAAGCAAGCGCAGTGGGAGGAATTGCGCTCGGTCTTCCCGATCTACGTGGCGCTTGCGAAGCAACTGCAGCTGGAAATTCCGATTCCTCAGAACAAGCGGATTCTGCCGGAGAAGGTGGATGCGGATCTCTCCAGCCAGATTCAAAAGTGGCTGGAGGTGATGGATCAGCAGGTGCTGGTCCACCAGTTGCGCCACCTGCTGCAGATGACGACGCTGAACGCGAGCGAAAGCGGCTTGCGCGCGTTAATCATGCGGCACCTGCGGAAGCCCTCGAAGACCACGACCGACCGCGACAAAGCGGACTTCCTGCTGGTGCAATATTTCGCGCTGACCGCTCCGCCGAAGATTTATCACAAGCAGATCGAACTTGGGGACGTGGCGAATGTGCTTCGGCCGGTGTTTGGCGAAGTGGACTCGACGCCATTGCCGTGGTGCGAGCCGTTGGAGAACATGATTCACGCGCTGCGCGGATTCAAGAGCCTTCGGGACATGCTGCAGACGAATTTCATCGAGCAGGGCCGCCGCGTGAAAGAGACCGCGGGCGGGATGTTCTACGATCCTTCGGCGATGCTGGCGTTCATCCGGTTCAACTTTCTGATGCGGCGGACGCTGATTGAATTAATGCACGCGGACCTGATTTTCATTCGAGGCGGGTTGAACAGCCTGCAGAGCGCGGGAGCGAAGACGCTTGATTGCAACAGCGTGGGGCTGGGAAAAGCGGAGCCGATCGAAAAACTACAACAGATGACGGACGAGTGGAAACAGCCGTTCCAGAAGGAATACACGGAACGCACGGTTAATCAGGCATTTGAGAAGCTGCTGGGATTGCGCGCGGACGTGGAGCGAGCGGTGGAGAAAGTGCTCGGAAAGCCACCTGCTCCGCCGGTAGTCCCGGAGGCAGAACCGCTAAGCAAGAAAACTCCTCCCAGCGCTGCCGTGGCAGGGCCTTCGTCCAAGGTGAAAGAGAAATCGGAGGCAGCGTCCGCGAAGCAGGCCGAGTCCGCCGGGACCGCACTGGACTTTGAAACCTGCATGGAACAAATCTGGGAACAACTGATCTCGGCGCCCCCTTCCCGGGGTCGCTCGATGACCACGGTAAAGCTCGGAACGGTGCGATTGCTTATGTCTTCGTGGGAAGTGGCGGCATTTGTCAGCGAGGACGGGCCTGCGGCGGAGGATTTGCGGCGCGCGGTAGTGGCGCGGGCACTGCTGACCTCAAACTTGGAATACGCAAAGGAATCGGGAAACGCGACGGGGCTCGACCGGGCGCTGACGATTGCGCGCGTGGAAGTGTCGCGTCTGCAGGAACGCGTGGAAGCCGCGAAGCAGGCAAAAGACACGGAAGCGGCGGTGAATCTGGGCATCAGCACGAAGCGGCTACTTTCGGCGCTGGACGAAGGCGAAAAGATTTAGTTCTTGAAATTGTGCTGCGGAGCAAGCGGGAAAACGGGTCAGGGAGCAGGGTTCTTGCGAAATACAAACGTACTGATTCTGACGGACGATGCGGAATTCGCCCGGATGCTGACGGCCTGCTGGCAGGTGGAGCGGCAGCTTCCAGGAATTTGCGTGGTGACGAGCGAATTCTGGAAAGAAGCGGACACGGCTTCGCAGGATCTGATCGTGGTTGGGCCATTGAAAGACGGAAAACTCGCGGACGTACTGCGTTCGATGGAATCAAATACCGCGCTGATTTTATGCGCGCCTTCGGAAGCGAAAGAGTTGGGGCTGCTGCGGAAGAAATATCCGAAGCTGCTGCATGTGCCGCTGCGCGAGGATTGGACGCAGGTGGTACTACTCCTGGCTGGTGAATCCTTGCGGCGCACTGAGGCGTTGAAGCTGGCTCGGAAGGCCGAGCGGCACGCGGCGCAATACGCCAATGAGGCGACGTTGGGCCGCTACATGTACGACATGAAGCACAACATGAATAACGCGCTGACTTCGTTGCTAGGTAACGCCGAGCTGCTTCTGCTGGAGCCTGGAGGGCTTTCGGCGCAGTCGCTGGCTCAGATCAAGACCATACATACGATGGCGCTTCGGATCAACGAAGTAATGCATCGATTCTCATCGCTGGCAAGTGAATTGAGAGAGGGTGAGACGCAATCGCAAGTTGAGACGGAAGAAGTGAATTCGACCCCGATTCCCCGCCGCTAGCGCTTCCCGTAAAGTTAATAAGTCCATCGTTTACAAATAGATACGAAATTCCAGAACACCCCCCAAGAAGACTCCGAAGGTGGCCGCCGACGTGCAATTTTCCGACGTGGAGAACTGTGCGGAGCAAATGCGTGTGCAGAAAAAAGTTCTGATTGTGGATGACTCGCCGGCCCAGGTGAAGCTGATTCAAGGCCTCCTGGAACCCGAGGGCTATTGGCCCGTGGGGTTGAACGACCCGCGGCGAGTGGAAGAGGCCATCGCCATGGAGCGGCCGAGCGTGATTCTGCTGGACGTGGTGATGCCGGAACGGAATGGGTTCCAGGTTTGCCGGGAATTGAAGAGCAACACGGAATTTAATTCGATCCCAGTGATCCTCGTGACGTCGAAGGACACAGCTAGCGATCGGTATTGGGGCCAGCAACAGGGCGCGGACGGGTATGTGACGAAGCCGTTCACGCGGGAAGAGCTTTTGCGAGCGGTTCGCCGCTTCGCGTAAGGGAGATTCGAAGAACACAGGCATGAGCGAAGAATTCCAATTGACGCCGATACCCGCGGACGCCGAACTGGGCGAACTGCTGGAGGCGATGGATCCTGGCGTCGAGCGTACGCCGGAATCGCAGTATTGCGTATTTCGCAGCGGGCGCGAACGGTTTTGTTTTCCGGTGTTAGACGTGGAAGAAGTTTTGGAGTGGCCGCTGGTCACCCGGCTGCCGCTTTCGCCGGCATACGTTTTAGGTATTTTTAATTTGCGCGGCGCGATTGTGCCGCTGATTGATATCGCGCTGACCGAGGGGCGCCGGGCGGGTTTGCTGCCGAAGCATGTGGTGGTGGCGTCGCTGCGGGGAGATGGAAATCACGATGATGTGCGGCTGGGCATCGCTGCGGACGAAGTGGTAGGGACTTATTCGGTGAGGGATGCCGAGGATCTGCTGGCCCAGGCGCCGGAAAACGTGCCGCATTGCGTGGGAATGTTGCGGCATGACGACCGGCTGGCGCTGGTGCTCGATCTACGGCGATTGATTGAAGTGTACCCGGGACCCGGAATTTAAAGTTTTGAGGAAAGAGTTTGGGAGGCAGGAATGAAATCGCGACTGAGTAGCACAATTTGGATGCTGGTTTTTCTGAACGGCATCGCTCTGGCCGGAACGATCTGGTTTGCGTTCAATGCCGGAAAGCAAGCGGCAAGCGGCGGATCTGCGTTCGAGAGCAGCGGAACGATTGTCGCCATCGTGATCGCGATCGCCATCAGCATCGTGCTGGCGTGGCGGCTGGGCGCGGTGATTCTTGCGCCGGTTGGTGAACTGGCGTCGTTCTCCGAACGGCTGGCCGCGGGTGACGGCAAGGCCCGGGCGGATGTCGGCACGGACGACGAGTTCGGCTACATCGCGGAAAATCTCAATCGTGCTGTTGCCAAGGTTTCGAAAGCTTCGAGCAACCAGGAAGCGAATGAATCGCTGCAGCGGAGCATCACGGACCTGCTGGCGGTGATCAACCAGGTGGCGCGCGGCGATTTGGCGCTGCGCGGCAAGGTGACGAACGACGCGTTGGGCAACGTCTCCGATTCCATCAACTACATGCTGGACAACTTCACCAAGGTGCTGGAACGCGTGCGCAAGGCGGCTATGGAAGTGGCCGTCTGCTCAAACAACATTTTGCTGGCCGCTGACGAGATGCAGGCCGGCGCGACGCAACAAGACCAGGAAATTACGAATACGTCGAGCGCCGTCGAAGAGCTTACGGTTTCGATGAAGCAGGTCTCTAACAACGCCGAAGCCAGCGCCGAAGCGGCGCGGCGCGCGCTGGATGCCGCGGAACAGGGCAACCGGGCGGTGCGCGACACGCTGGAAGGCATGCAGCGGATTCGGGCTTCGGTGCAGGCGACCGCGAAGAAGATCAAGTCGCTGGGCGATCGTTCTCTGGAAATTTCGGAAATCATCAACGTGATTAACGACATCACCGAGCAGACCAACTTGCTGGCATTGAACGCCGCGATTGAGGCGGCTCGCGCGGGTGAGGCCGGACGCGGGTTCGCAGTTGTTGCCGACGAAGTCCGCAAACTGGCGGAACACTCCCGCAGCGCGACGAAGGACATCGCGGCGCTGATCAAGGCCATCCAGGCGGAGACGAACGAAGCCGTGGTCGTCATGGAAGACGGCACGAAGGAAGTGGAGGGCGGAGCACAGCTTGCCGATCAGGCCGGACGCGCGCTGGATGCGATTTCAAGCGTGGTGCGGCAGTCGGCGGAACTGGTGCAGGAAATTTCGCTAGCTTCGAAACAACAGGTCCGCGGAACGGAAGGCGTGGCGCACGCGATGCAGATCATTTCCGGCATCACGCGGCAGACTTCGCAAGGCACACGCGGGACGGTGGCGACGGTCAGCCAACTGGTGAAATTGTCCGACCAACTGAACGAAGCCCTGGCGCAATTCCGGGCCAACCCCAAGGCGGCCGCTGCACTGGAAGAGGCGGACCGGCCAGTCCCGGCAGGAGCGGTGCGTTAGAGGTGCAAGTGACTCCCGCGGGTAGACCGGGAAGCGAGTGGGATGGCCATGAGTGAACGCCACGGGGCGGGACACGGTTTGACGGACCACGAACTGAGCGAGATCCGCATGCTGATTGAGGAGCGTTCGGGCATTCATTTCGACGAGTCGCGGGAGAGATTCCTCTCGACGCGCGTGCGGGAGCACATGCACGAGCGCGGGTACACGCGTGGAAGCGAACTGCTGCGGGCGGTGCGAAAAACGAACGTGGAATACGACTCGCTCCTGGAACGGATGCTCACGCAGGAGACTTCGTTTTTCCGGTACCCGGCGGTCTACGAGGCTTTTGAAAAACGCGTTTTGCCGGAGATTCACGTTTCGAAATTCTGGAAGAATCCGCGAACGTTGCGGGTTTGGAGCGCGGGTTGTTCGACGGGCGAAGAACCCTACTCCATCGCGATTACGATTGCCGATTCCCTTTCGTTTGCGGATGCCTGGAACGTGGAGATTCTGGCAACTGACGTCGGGAAGCTGGCGCTGAAGAACGCGGAAAAAGGTATCTATTCGGGACGCAGCCTGGGAAGCGTCAGCGAGAAGCAACTCGGCGCGCATTTCACGAAAGTGGAGAACAAGTATCACGTTAAGCCGCGGCTGAAGAAAATGATTTCGTTTGCACCCATGAATCTGGCGTCGCCCGTGTACGTCGGCCGCATGGACCTGATTTTCTGCATGAACGTGCTGATCTATTTCACGGAAGAGCGGCGGCGGGCGCTGGTGCAGCGTTTTTTTGAGGCGCTGGAGCCCGGCGGATACCTGTTTCTGGGGCATTCGGAATCGATTTCGAAGATGCCGGTGAAGTTTCAGGCGATCGTGCTTGGGGATTGCATTTTGTATAGGAAGCCGACAATGCAGGAACGGGAAAAGGCCGAACTGGTAGCGGAGGGACGCGCGTGACGCCGGACCGCGAAGCCGTCGAACTCTTCCTCCAGGAAGCCGCGGAGCACCTGCAATATTTGCGGGAGTACGTGAGCGTCCTGCAGGAGGTTTCGCCGCGCCGGGAAGACCTGGAACGGTTGTATATTTCGGCGCACACGCTGAGTGGGACTTCAGCGAGCTACGAATTTCCCAGGTTTTCGGAGGTGGCGGCGAAGCTGGCGCATATTTTTCAGTATGCGTTGCAGGCGCCGCTTGGCGATGACCTTCATGGACCGTTGACCGAATTTCTTTCGGATGCGATTTCGCTTCTCGAAACCAGCTTGCTGGAGATCAGCGACACCGGGCAGGAGAACGTTGAAGATGTGGCTGCTTTCAAGGAGCGGTACCGCTTTGCGTTTCCGCCGGAGCCACCGCCGCTGAATCTCAGTGCGTCGCCCACCGCGCCGCTTTCGCAAGCGCCATCGGAATATCAGGACGAGCCGGAACCGGTGAATGTGGGGCAAACCGGATCGTATTTCGACGCGCTTCCCGTGGACGATGATGTGCCCATCGAGATTCTAGAGTTTTTTCAGCCGGAAGCGGAGGAGCACCTGCAAATTGTGGGGGATTGTCTGCTCTCTCTCGAGGGCAACAATAATCCGGAAGAGATCAACAGGTTGTTCCGAGCGATTCATACCGTCAAGGGTTCGGCCGCGCAGGTTGGTTTGCGCCGGCTGGGCGGAATTGCGCACCGCGTGGAGGATTTGATTGGTCGCCTGCGCGACGGAGAAATCCAACCTTCCCCATCCGTAGTGGACATCTGCCTGGAATCGGTGGACGTGCTGAAGAAGACGCTGCACCGGGAATGGGCAGACGAAGCGGAGTTCCGCGCCGGGGTTGATTCCCTGCTGGGACGCATCGCGGCATTCGCACCGCAGGAAGTTGAAGAAGAAGCTCCGGAGGTAACAGTCGCAGAGGCAGAAGAAGAGCTTCCGGTCAAAAACGCCGTGGAAAAGGCCGCGCCGAAAGCTCCGCTTACCGCAAAACAAGTCGCGGCGAACAAGTCCGTACGCATCGCGCTGGGCCGGCTGGACCGCATGATGAACACGGTCGGAGAACTGGTGATCAGCCGCACGAAGATGGTCGGCCGCGTGACGGAACTCGAAAAGCTGATTGATACACTGGGCTTTTCGAAAGAGCGCCTGCACGGCAAGGTCAACGAATTTCAGGAAAAGTACGAGTTCAATCGCATCCGCTCGCAACTGGCAACTCCTTGGGCAAATTCCCAGACGAAGAAGCTGCTGACCAACGCTGCGGCCGGCGAGGGATCGTACCTCGAAGAGTTCAGCGAACTGGAGATGGACCGCTACGACGACTTCAACATTCTTTCGCGCTCGATGACGGAGATCTCGGCGGACGTAAACGAGGTGCTGACGCAGCTTGAAGGCTACGTCGGGCGGGTTGAAGGCGACATTGACGAGTTCACCAAGCTCGCGCACCACCTGCAGGACGAGATCACTGCGGCACGCATGGTGCCGATTGGAACGCTGTATTCGCTGCTTTCACGAGCGGTGAGAGACGCGGCGAAATCCTCCAAGAAGCAGGTGGAACTGGATTTTTCGGGGAGCGAAACCGAGCTGGACAACAACATTATTCAGCAGATTTCCGACCCGCTGGTGCACCTGGTGCGTAACTCCGTGGCGCATGGAATCGAACTGCCGGAGATTCGCTCGGCGAAGGGAAAGTCCGAAGAAGGAAAAGTTTCACTGCGCGCTTACCACCGCGGCAATCACATTTACATCGAGGTGGAAGACGATGGGCGCGGAATCGATTACGAGCGCGTGAAGCAGAGCGCGATCGAGTGTGGGCTGGTTTCGCATGAGACGGCGGACCGGCTGACGGAACGCGACCTGCGCGAAATGCTCTTTCATCCGGGATTTTCCACCGCCGTGGTAAAGACGGAACTGGCCGGGCGAGGCGTGGGACTCGACGTGGTTCGCTCCAACCTGAACGCGCTAAACGGCGAAATTGAAGTAAACAGCGTTGCGGGTTCGGGGACGAAATTCACGCTGAAGGTGCCGTTGACATTGATTATTTCGCCGGCGCTGTTCGTGCGCTGCGGCTCGCACCATTTTGCGCTGCCGCTGGCAGTGGTGGAAGAGATTCGACGGTTACGCGCGGACGAAATCGAGGATGTCGGCGGGAAATTGCTAACCAAGGTCCGCGACATCGTGACGGAAGTGGTACGCCTGGATTCCTATCTTGGATTGCCGCCGCTGGAGCCAATCAACGGATATTTCCGCATGGTGGTGGCGAACGCGGGAAATCGACAGATTGGCGTGGTCGTTGAAGAAGTGCTCGGCAAAGACGAGATCGTGATCAAGAACCTGGGTGAGTATCTTCGCAAGGTGAAGCTCTTCCCGGGAACCACGATCGCTCCTGACGGGAGCTTGATTTTGTTGATCGATTTGAACCGCATGGTGGCGACGGAACCGAATGAACGCCGGGCCGTCCAAGCCAGCGCCAGCGCAGCTCGCATTTTTGCACCGGGATCAGCGGCTGTGGCTCGCGGAACGATTCCGACGGAAGCGATCGACCGCGTGGAGCAGGAGCGCGTGGTCGTAATCGCGGACGATTCCATCAGCGTGCGGAAATTCGTGGGCCGCATGCTGGAGAAAAACGGATACCGCGTGAAACTTGCCGCCGATGGACTGGAAGCCGCGGAACTGGTGGCGCAGCATGGCTGCCACATGGTGATTACCGACCTGGAGATGCCGCGGATGACCGGCTACGAATTGATGGCGCAATTGCGGCAAAGCCCCGCGACGAAACGAATTCCGGTGATGGTGGTAACGTCGCGCGCCGGCGCGAAGCATCGGGACCGCGCCATGAAGGAAGGCGCGTCGGCATTCTTGACCAAGCCGGTGCAGGAAGATCAGCTGCTGGCCGCGGTGGAGCAACTGATCGGAACGGAGGCGGCACGCCCGATCGTGCCGGTGGGATAGACGAGCCATGGCCCCTGCCCTCTCCAAAAAATTTCGCGTGCTCGTTGTGGACGACTCCGCCTTCATGCGCAAGGTGCTGGAATCGATTTTTACCGCCGACGACCAACTGACCGTGATCGGCCACGCCAAAGACGGCCGCGAGGCTATCGCGCTGGCGGAATCGCTGAAGCCCGACGTAATCACGATGGATTTGAACATGCCGCACATGGACGGTCTGCAGGCGACGGCACAGATCATGACGACCAATCCGCGGCCGATCGTGATTGTGAGTTCAGAAAGCAAGGAAGGCGCAGCCAGCACGTTGAAAGCGCTGGAACTGGGCGCAATTGATTTTGTGACCAAGCCTTCGTCGGGAATTGACCTGGACATGCAGAGCGTGAAGGACGATCTGTTACGCAAGGTGCGGATTGCGGCGAAAGTGCGCGTGGTTCGCACTGCCTCTCGACTCGCCGCGCAGTTGCAAGCCCCGATGAACGGAGGCTCAACTCCGAAACCTCAGCCTCCCGTCGCCCGGCCAGCGTCTTCTGTGGCGCTTCCGTCCGACATGCGATTCCCAGTGGTTGTCCTGGCGGCTTCTACGGGTGGTCCCGCGACCGTGATGCGGCTTGCTCCAGGATTCACGAAAGATTTTCCTGCGGCCGTGATTCTGGTGCAACACATGCCGGCGGCGTTCACCACGCAATATGCCTTGCAACTGGCGGAGTTCACGGGCATTCGGGTGAAAGAAGCGGAAGCGAACGAATCGGTGCAGCCGGGGACATTTTACATTTGCCCTGGCGGACAGCACCTGCGAGTTTCTCCCACGGGCCGCATGCAGCTGGACGCCGCGACCGGACGGATTGACGGCTATCTGCCAAACATTGACGTGACCATGGAATCGGTGGCCGCGTTTGCGGGTGCGATGAGCATCGGCGTTGTCTTGACAGGCATGGGCAGCGATGGCGCGCGCGGCGCAAAGGCGATCAAGAATGCCGGTGGATATGTGCTGGCGCAGGATGAAGCGACGTCCGTGATTTTCGGAATGCCCGCCGAAGCGATCAAGAGCGGCGCGGTGGATCAGGTGCTGGGCCTCGACGACATCTATTCCTCAATTGAAAATCGCGTGCTGGGATTGGGCCGGTTGTCGCCAACGGGAGTTCGCTAATGCAGTTTGCAGCCGCACACAAAACGCCGCACGCGCGGACGGAGCAGATCATATTGTTCCGCTGCAGCACGCAGGTGTTTGCGATTTCGTCGGCGTCGGTGCAGGAAGTGCGAAGTGTGAATTCGCTGGCAGGTTCGCCGATGGAGATCGACGAGCCGAGCCTTCCTAAGGTGCGGCACATGTTCCGCCGCGGCGAACAGAATCTGTACGTCGTGAATGGCGCGGTGCATTTTGGGTTGCGGCCTTCGCCGGCTTCGCTGATTTTTCTGCTGCGCAGGGCGCGCACGGCGCTGCTGATCGATGGTATCGAGAAAATGACGACCATGACGAGGCTGCAGGCGCTGCCGGCGGCGTTTTGCCACGAGGAACGCGTGTGGTATCGCGGGTTGACGGTGCTGGATCAGAGCGTGATCCCTGTTGTGAGTCACGAGGGATTTTTGACGGCGGACGAGTTATTTCTTCTGGACGCGCTGGCCGGGCGGATGAGATTGCCGGAATCCGCGGCGGTTGGCGACATAGGCCTGGGACTATGAGTACGGTGGAGCAATTCGACGCGCGATCTTGCGTGCTCATGCGGTTGGGCGAGCGGCGGTTTGCGCTGGCGGCGGAGGACATTGCGGAACTGGTTGCGCCGAGCCGTGTTTTCCGGTTTGCCCACCGCACCACGGAGATTGACGGTGTAATCCTGCGGCGCGGGCGCGTGGTGCCGGTTTGCGATGTTGCGGAACGCCTTACGGGCAAGAAGCTGACGGCACGGCGGTTTTATCTTGTGGCAACGCAGCGGCGGGGCGCGGGGCTGGATTGGGTGGCACTACCGGTCAGCGGTGAATGCGAATTGATTACAGCGGATTTGACACCGGCGGCAGATTCCGATTCGCCGCACGTGGCGGCGTGGCTTTCGCATGACGGCGAAGTGATTGAAGTGCTCAACCTGGATGCATTAATGCCGGGGGCTGCAGTTCCGGAAATCACTGCCCAAGGCGGAAGCCCAGAGGCCCGCGCATGATCCCGCCTGGCAAACCGGCAAAGATTCTGTTGATTGACAGCAACGTGCTGTTTTCGAAGCGACTGGGCGACGCGTTGCGACGGGAAGGATTTGAGGTGACGACGGCGACGCAGGCCGCGTTTGCCCTCACAACGCTCGAATACAATGCGCCCTCAGTGATTGTGTGCGCGACGAATATGCGAGAGATGGGTGCGCTGGAAATCGCCAGGATTATTCACGCCGATCCGAAAAACGCGGCGCTTCCGGTGATTGCGATGGGCGACGGCAGCCAGCGCGCCCTGATGGAATCGTTTCAGGCGGGTTGCGACGACTATATCGACCGGCATCTTTCACCCGGTGTGATCGCAAATCACATCAAGAATATCGTGGTCAGCAAACTGGAAGGGTTTCAGCCGACGCAGATGCTGGGCCAGGCCGACACGAGCCTGAGCGGGAATTTAACGCACCACGATCTCACCGGCGTGATGCAGATGCTCGGGCAGGCGCGGCAGACCGGGGCGTTGACGATCAACGCGGGGGAGACCGACGGGGTTTTGTTTTACGACGGCGGGGAAATCACCCATGCGGAGTGCGGGGCGCTGTTCGGCGACGAAGCCGTGATTTACATATTGAAGAGCTGCGTGAAGTGCGGGTCCGGCGTCTACAAATTTATTTATGGCGCGGCCTCGGGGCAGCGAACGGTGTTGCGTTCGGCGACGGACCTGATGCTGGATGCAATGCGCGAATTTGACGAGACGGAGCGAACCGGCTTCGACGAGTTGGCGGACAAGGAGGCCCAATGAGTGACGCAATTGTTTTGCCGGAGGCTGGAACGGTCGAACCGCGGCGGACCCCGACGGTTTATTTTATTGATGACAGCGCTACGATGCGCGAAGTGATCAAGATCGCGTTCCGGCGAGAGAGCATCAATGTGGTGACGTGCGCCGATGCCGCGTCCGCGCTGGCCCAGTTCGACGAAAACCCACCCGACGTTGTGATCACCGACGTGATCATGCCGGACCAGGACGGGTATTCGGTGTGCAGCCAGGTGAAGCAGAATCCTCAGTTTGCGAAGACACCGGTGATTCTGATGTCCGGAGTGGTGAACAAAAGCGTTGCTGACCGTGCGGTTGCCGTGCAAGCGGATGAATTGGTGCGGAAACCATTTCAGCCGCAGGAGTTGATTTCCCGGGTGAAGAATCTGATTGGCCACGGAGTGCCGGCTTTGCAGCAACCGTCGGAACGCCAACTGGCCGTGCCTTCTTTGAGCAGTTTGTTCGCCGCACCGGCAGCGCCGCGGATTGTACCACCGCCGGCACCGGTGCAGGCGGCGCCGCACGCCGCGGAATCGCGCCCAGCCGACAACGTTTGGCCGCGAGCGCTGGCCGAGGCATTCGTGCAACAAGGAAACGCGGCCGCTCCGCAAGCTCCGCCTGCGGGCCCGAATGCGGCGCCCCGACCCGTGGGGACCGCAACCGACATCCAGAAACTTCGCGTGGAAATTTCACGCCTCGAAATCCTGGTGAAAAAGCTGCAAACAGAGTTGCAAATCGAGCGTCAGTACAACCAGGCGCTCGAACTTCACGTGCGCACACTCACCCAAGTAGACTAGCAAGACACACCCCCACCAGAAAAATCATCGAACAAAATGTTCCAAAGGCCAGTTGACGCGTTTGGCTGAATTCAGTAGCCTCGGCAGACGCTGGAATTGCGTGGAATTTGTGTGTGGTAAGGGGAAGGCGCGATGAACAAACCTACGAAGAGCGGAATAACCAGGCGTCAGTTTGCGCAGCGGGCGGCGCTGCTTTCGGCCACCGCGTCGATTGCGCCTGCGGCGGGCGTGTTTGCGGAACCCTTGCTGACAACCTCGGCACAGGAGGCGGCAGCGGCGCATCCGAATCTTTCGGCGGAGAGCCAGGTGGAGGCGGAGGCGCGTTACCAGCAGATTTTGAGCCAGTACGGCAGCCGCTTCACCGCGGAGGAAAAGGCCTCCCTGCGCGAGATGAATCTGGTGACACAGTCGAGCCTCGACAAAGTGCGCGCGTTCGCACTGCAGAATGGCGACGCTCCGGCGCTTTATTTGAAACCATTGGTGGAACGCGAGAAGAAACCCGTTCAGCCGCCGGCAGCCGCGCCGGCAAAGAAGTCCTGAGGGAACGACAAATGCTCAGCGAGCAAATTCTTTACTTATCCGTTGGCGAACTGGCGAAGAAGATCCAATCCAAGCAGATTTCTCCCGTGGAATTAACGGAAAGCTATCTGGCGCGCAGTCAGGCGCTGGGGCCGAAGTTGAACGCGTATGCGCGGCTGACGCCGGATCTGGCGCTGGAGCAGGCGCACGCGGCGGAGAAAGACATCCAGCGCGGGCACTACCGCGGGCCGCTGCATGGAATTCCCTACGCGGCCAAAGATTTGCTGGCGGTGAAAGGGATTCCGACGACGTGGGGCGCGAAGCCGTTCGCCGACCAGGTGTTTGACTACAACGCGACGGTGATCGAGCATCTTCACAACGTTGGCGCGATCCTGCTGGGCAAGGCGGCCATGATCGAGCTGGCCGGCGGAATGGGCTATGCGTACGCTTCCGCCTCCTTGCAGGGCGAGGCGAAAAACCCGTGGGATACGAAGTGCTGGACGTGCGGGTCGTCCTCGGGGTCGGGCGCGATTGTGGCCGCGGGGCTGGCGGGATTTGCCATCGGGACGGAAACGTGGGGTTCGATCGTGTGCCCTTCGGCGTTCTGCGGGGTGAGCGGGTTTCGGCCGACCTACGGACGGGTGAGCCGCCGCGGGGCCATGGCACTGTCTTACTCGATGGACAAGATTGGGCCCCTGGCGCGCTCGGCGGAGGATTGCACGAATATCTTCGCGGCGATGGCGGGGCACGACCCGCTCGATCGCAGCACGCTGCCGGTGGACAAGGCGGCATTCACGTATTCGCCCGCAGCGGATTTGAAAGGGCGAAGTTTGCGGATCGGGTGGTTGACCAACGCTTGGAAGCAATACGATCCGGCGATCGGGAAAATCGTGGAGACGGCAAAGACCGCGCTGAAACATCATTTCCCTTCCATCAAGAATGCCGCGCTGCCGGAAGGACCGTGGGAGGATGCGTTGACGCTGATTTTATCCGGAGAAGCTGGATCGGCGTTCTCGCAACTGATTCGTTCGGGGCGGGTGAAGGAACTGAATGACCCGGTCGGGCGCCTGGGCGGATATGTCAGCCAAAGCGTTTCGGGCGCCGACTACACGACGGCGCTGCGAATTCGGGATATCCTGCAGAAAAAAATGACAGAGCTGTTCGATACGTATGATGTGCTGGCGACGGCCTCGCTGCCAGTGGCGGCGACACCCCTGAGTTTGAATCTGGTTACCGGGTTGTCATTTCCGGATCCACTCAGCGGGATTGGAAATCTGTGCGGGCTGCCGGCGATCTCGGTGCCTTGCGGTTTCACGGATAAGAATTTGCCCGTTGGGCTGCAGTTTGTGGGGCGCGCGGGTGACGATGCAGCGGTGTTGCAGGCGGGAAGAATTTTCCAGCAGACTACGACCTGGCATAAGAAGCATCCCAAGCTGTAGCTCACCCCTTCAGGAGTGAGGATTTCCGAGGGGTTCCTACGATTTCTTGCGAGTCTCGAGAATTTCGCGGACCGTGCGGAGGATTGCACCTCGGCTGAAAGGCTTGGTGAGCAGGCGCACGGAGGGGTCGGCGTTCGCCATCTCCGTAGCGGCATGCTCGCTGTAGCCGGACATAAAGACGACCGATAGGCTAGGGTGCTCCTGCTGCAGCTTCACGGCGAGTTCCTGACCGGTCATTCCCGGCATAACCATGTCCGTGACCAGGAGATCGATTTTGCCGCGGTGTTCGGCGGCGATCGCAATGGCTTCCTTGCCGTTTTTGGCTTCGATCACCTTGTAGCCGCCCGATTCAAGAAATTCGCGCGCAATTTCACGCACGTCCTGTTCATCTTCGGTCAGCAGCACAGTTTCCGTGCCCGCGGGAAGTTCGGCGACCGGCTTCGGCGCTCCGATGCGCACTTCTGCTTCGTTGACACGCGGGAGATAAATCTTGAACGACGTTCCCTTGCCCAATTCGCTGTAAACCCAGATGAAGCCGCCGCTTTGTTTGACGATGCCGTACACCGTGGCCAGGCCAAGCCCCGTGCCTTTTCCTTTTTCCTTGGTGGTGAAGAACGGCTCGAATATGTGGGCCTGGGTCTCTTCGTCCATGCCGGTGCCGGTGTCGGTAACGTCCAGCAATACGTAGGCGCCGGGCTTCATTAACGGATGGCTGGCGGTGTAGGACTGATCGAGGTCACAGTTGCGCGTGCCGATCAGGAGTTTGCCGCCCGTAGGCATGGCGTCGCGCGAATTGACGGCCAGATTCATGATGACTTGTTCCATCTGGCTGGCATCGGCGCGAATGGTGCCGAGGTTCTGACCGGGACGCAAGACCAATTCGATGTCTTCGCCAATCAGGCGGGGCAAAAGCTTGCCCATCTCTTCGACGACCGAATTCAAACTGATGATTTGCGGCTGAAGCACCTGCAAGCGGCTGAAGGCCAGCAATTGCCGCGTGAGGGTTGTCGCGCGGTCGGCGGAGCGATCAATCTGCTCGATTTTGCGTGCGATGGAATCGCCGGGAGCCAACGCGCCCAGCAGCAATTCCGTGTGGCCCTTGATGACCATCAGGAGATTGTTAAAGTCGTGCGCGACACCGCCCGCCAGGCGGCCAACGGCTTCCATCTTCTGCGACTGGCGCAACTGAAGTTCCAGATGGCGGCGCTCGCTGATGTCCTGAGCGACGACGAGGCGCACTCGCCTGCCGGCATAAACGAGTTCGTGGGAAATAAGTTCGACCTCAAATTTCTTTCCGTCCTTGCCTTGATGCACCCAGAAGCCGTGCTCTTCAGCGTCTGCCTTCATCTCTAACAAGTACGTTTCCGCATTGGCACGCTCGGAACCCGGGCGAATCTCCAGGATGCTCATGCGTTCGAATTCGTTCTGCGTGAAGCCATACTGGCCGACGGCGGCTTGATTGACGCGGAGGAATCGCAAAGTCTCTACGTCATAGAGCCAGGTGGATAGCGGATTGTGTTCGAACAACAGACTCAGCATGGACTCGCTCTTGCGCAGTTCTTCTTCGGCTTGGCGGCGTTCGATGGCCAACGCAATGTGCCCGCCAACGGAATCGAGGAACTCAAGGTCGCGCTGGTCGTAGGCATTTTCGTTCTGGTAGTGCTGCACGACGAGCACGCCGATGGTGGCGGTCGGCGTTTTCAGAGGCACACCAAGCCAGGCGGGTGAAGGCGAACCTACAAGTTCCACTTCGCCGAGGGCCGCGAGGCGGTCGAAATCGGATTGCGGGATCAGATTGGCTTTCCCGGTGCGAAAGACATAGGCCGTGCAGCTGCGGTCCACTTTTTGCGGCGCAGGCGCGACGTCGTATTCGTCGGCAAAAAACGGAAATTCAAATACGTCGCCCTGGGGATTGTGAAGGGCAACGAAACAGTTTTCGGCGGACAAAATGCGTTTCAGGGCGACATGAATCCTGTTCAGTAGCTGATCGAGGTTCGCCGTCTGGTTCAGCGCGTGCACGATATCGGAAATCACCTGGCGTTCGGATTCCATGCGCTGAACTCCGGTGACGTCGATGCCATGCAGGAGAATCCCGTCGATGGCTGGATCGGCAAGGCGGCTGCGGCAGGTGATTTCGAACCAGCGCCAGGAAGCGTCGCTGCTGTGGAAACGGCAGCGAAAGCTGAGAGGCATCCCGTTGAGCGTGGCGACCTGCTTCAAAAGAGTGCGAACGGGGCCAACGTCGGAAGCGTGCACCAGTGCGTGAACGCTGCGCCCGATAAGTTCATCGGGGCGATATCCCAAACTGGTCTGGAAGGTAGCGTTGGCAAATTGCAGGGTGCCGTCCACGGAGAGAACGGCGATGATTTCCCGGGTGGAGTCCAACAGCGACGCAAGTTGTGCGGTCCCGAGAGCGATTCCGGGGTCCGAGACAATTCTCTGGGCCATTTAATTGTCGCTTCATTGGCCGGCACGAACACAACATTGCCGGCGGGACTTGCGGAAGCCTCCAAGCATCGACATCGAACAAATTAAGTTAGCTGAAGATGAATCGTCTTGCTTTCACTGTATCCGAGGCCGCCCGTTTCGTATACCCCACAAACGAACCGAGTTGCGAATCAATACCTGTACGAAAGGACAGGGATTTGCTGCTCGTTGGATGCGGGGCCGGATGGGGTCGTGCTACTCTCCCTAGCCATAAGCTGTTGAAATTGCGTGAGCTGCGCCGGTTGAGGCCGGCTCCTGGAGGATTGCCGCCATGCACGGAATCTGGAAAGACATGTTCGTGATTACATTGCCAATTCTGGAAAAAATCTTGCGGCCGGTGATTGTATACGTTTTCCTTGTAGTCATGCTGCGGCTCTCCGGGAAGCGGGAATTGGTGCAGTTGAATCCGTTTGACCTGGTTGTATTGCTGACGCTTTCGAACACGGTGCAGAACGCGATCATCGGGGACGACAATACCGTGTCGGGAGGGCTGCTGGGTGCGACTTCGCTACTGGCGATGAATTATCTGACCGTTCGATTCCTTTACAAGCATAAAAAGCTGGACCAGATTGTGGAGGGCAAATCGGACATTTTGATTGAAAGCGGCAAGCTGCGGCCCGAGCATTTGAAAAAGGAACTGATCACCCCCGCTCAACTGGAAGCAGCGGCGCGGAAGCAGGGGTTCAGCTCGTTAAGCGAGGTCGACCAGTGCATCTTGGAGCCGGGCGGCACGCTTTCTTTCATCGGCAAAAAGCCTGACGCGGATGTGGTCCGGCACAAGGAATTGCTCGATCGGATTGACCGGTTGAAGGAGGAGTTGGCGCTGTTACGGGGCAATCGCCCGCCATCTGTCGCTTAGACATTCCGGCGCGTGACGGACTCAGTGGATGAAAAAGCCGCTGATGCCGATAAAGAAACCCACGGTGCCAATTGCCATTCCCGAGTACCAGAAGGCTTTGATCCTTGTGAGCAGCGTGAGGGAGCAGATGATCAGGGCGATGTCGAGCACAACCTCTCCAGCGTCGAAGCGGTCTTCCTTGCGGGAAACGACGGCGCGCTCATTTTCCAGTTCCTTGGCCTTTTCGCTGATCTGGTCTTTGTCTTTTTCGTAGCGTTCGATTTCGGTTTTATATTTCTCGCGCAAAGCCTCGGCTTTTTCTTTTTCACCCCGATCGAGGACTCCGATCAGGTCCGCAACACTCTGCATTTCGTGGAGCCGGATATTTTTGGCCTGATAGTACGCCCACTGGTCGCTCGCCTGGGTCTGGAGAAGCACCACTTCGATGCTGGAGCGGTGGCCCATCAGCGTTGCCATGGCTACCAGCACGGCGAGGATGGAGATGGTGATGGCGACCGGCAGCGTCCACGGCTCTTCTTCATGATGGTGCGCATGCTCTTCGAGCACTTCGTGCATCGGGGTTTCCTCTTTTTGTGAATTTACGCCGCCGGCTGGGCAGCCATGAATTTTAGCACTTCCTGCGCGCTCGAAATGGTGCGGTCGATGTCGGCCGGGGTGTGGGATGCGGAAACGAACGCGGCTTCGAATTGCGAAGGCGCGAGGAAAATGCCGCGGTTCAGCATTTCGCGGAAGTAACGGGCGTAGAGTTTCGTGTCGGTGCGCTTGGCGCCTTCGTAGTTGGTGACCGGATCTGGCGTAAAAAAGATCGTGGAGAGCGAACCGATGCCGTTGACCTGGGAGGGAATTCCCGCGCCGGCAAGGGCGTTGCGCAAACCGTGGACGAGTTTCTTGGCGAGGGCGTTGATGCCGTCGTAGAGGCCGGGCTTGGCCAATTCGTTCAGCGTGGCGATGCCCGCGCTCATCGCAAGGGGATTGCCGGCAAGCGTGCCAGCCTGATAGACCGGCCCAAGCGGCGCGACGTTGTTCATCAATTCGGCGCGGCCCCCATAGGCCGCAACCGGAACGCCACCGCCGATGATTTTGCCCATCGTGGTTAGGTCGCCTTCGACACCCAGAAGCGTTTGCGCGGCGCCATAATGCAAGCGGAAGCCGGTGATTACTTCGTCGATGATGAGCAGGGCGCCATGTTTGCGCGTGAGCTCGCGGAGGCCTTGTAGAAAGCCCTCTTTCGGCAGGACCACGCCCATATTTGCGGCAATAGGCTCAACGATGACCGCGGCGATTTTGTCTTTGTGCTCGTTGAAGGTTTTTTCCACTCCAGGTAGATCGTTGTAGGGAACGTTTAGCGTCAGCGCGGCAAGAGCCTGGGGGACGCCGGGGCATTCGGCAATGCCAAGCGTGGCGAGCCCGGAACCAGCTTGCGATAAAAAGCTATCGGCGTGGCCATGATAGCAGCCTTCGAACTTGATGATGAGATCGCGCTTGGTGACGCCCCGCGCCAGGCGAACTGCGCTCATAGTGGCTTCCGTGCCACTCGAAACGAAACGGATTTTTTCGATGCAGGGGATCGCCTTGGTGATAAGGGTGGCAAGTTGCAGTTCGAGCTCGGTGGTGACGCCGAAACTTGTGCCGCGCCGCGCTTGTTCGGCGATGGCTGCGCTGACCGCGGGATGCGCGTGGCCGAGGAGCATCGCCCCCCACGAGCAAACGTAATCGAGAAGCTGGTTGCCGTCAGCGTCGTAAAGATATTGGCCGCTTCCCTTTTCGATGATCAACGGATCGCCGCCGACGGAACGAAACGCCCGCACCGGGCTGTTGACGCCACCGACGAGAACTTTTTCCGCCTTTTCAAAGATTTCCTTGGAACGTCGGCGATCGGGTTTTGCCTGCGCTTGCGTCGCACTCATCGGGCACCTTTTTCGGAACTCAGGATTTCAGCCAGCGGGCTGCGTCTTTGGCATGGTATGTCAGGATAATGTCGGCGCCCGCTCGCTGAATGCCGGTCAGTATCTCCAGGACCACGCGTTTCTCTTCAATCCAGCCTTTTTGCGCAGCTGCTTTCACCATCGCGTATTCGCCGCTGACGTTGTATGCGCCAACCGGCACATCGAAGCGGTCGCGCACAGCGCGAATGATGTCGAGATAGGGCAGCGCGGGTTTGACCATCACGATGTCGGCGCCTTCTTCGAGATCGAGCGCAACTTCTTTCAAGGATTCACGGGCGTTGGAGGGATCCATCTGGTAGCTGCGGCGGTCACCGGATTTCGGCGCGGAGTCGGCAGCTTCGCGGAAGGGGCCGTAAAAGCCGGAGCAGTATTTCGCGGCGTAGGCAAGAATTGGAATGTTTTCGAACTTGTGGCTGTCGAGCAGAGTGCGAATCGCGGCGACGCGGCCGTCCATCATGTCGGAGGGCGCGACGATGTCGGCACCCGCGCGGGCGTGCGACAACGCCTGCTGCGCGAGGATTTCGAGCGTAGGATCATTCACAATTTCGCCGTGTTCGACGACCCCGCAGTGACCGTGATCCGTGTATTCGCAAAGACAGACATCGGTGATCACAACAAGATTGAGTTTGGCCGTCTTGATGGCTTCAACGGCTTTTTGCACCACGCCCGTTTTTTCCAGCGAACTCGTTCCGCGGGCGTCCTTGCTCTCCGGCAAGCCGAATAGAATGACGGCGGGGATGCCGAGCGATTCCACTTCGCGGCATTCTTCGACGATTTGATCCACGGATTGCTGGTGAACCCCAGGCATGGAGCTGACTTCTTTGCGGACTTTCGTACCGGGGCAGACAAACATGGGGTAGACGAAGCCGGCGGCGGTCAAACGAGTTTCGCGGACAAGGCCGCGAAGGGCTTCCGTGCGGCGAATGCGCCGGGGACGGTGTATGGGAAAACTCATCCTTGTTTAACTCCTGCAGGCTGATCCTGGCCTGCCTTTGCGAAATATTCGGACAGTGCGTCAATAGAGGCGACGACTGTGGTGTCTCTGGCAACAAGAATCCGGTCAACCCCCGCAACTCTCAGCGCGTTTTCGCTGACTCCGCCGATAGCTACGAAGATCATTCTCTGACTAAGTTCGCGAAACCGGTCAGCGCCGAGATGATCGCGAAGATGGTGCACAGCCGAAGGGCTGAAAAACAGGATGGCGTCGGCGTCCCGTCCAAATAGCGTTTCCGCCGCCCCAAGCGATCCGGAAATCGGCGATACCGTTTTGTAGGCGACCACCGGCGTCACTTGCCACCCGTGGAGATTCAACGCTTCGATCAGCTCGGGATTGGCGCGATCGCTGCGGGGCAGGAACACGCGTTTTTCTTTCGCTTCGATGGAAAGCTCCTCCGCAAGCGCGCCACCGATGTGAATTTTGGAAATGAAATTCACGGTTAAGCCGGCCGCGGCCACTGCTTCCGCGGTGGCGGGGCCCACAGCGGCTATTCTTACATTGGCAAAAACCTTGTCAGGAGACAAATTCAACTCTGCGCAGCGCAGCTTCACGGCCCGCAGTGCATTTTGGCTTGTGAAAAACACCCAGTCGAATCGCGCAGAATTCCGCAGGCAGGAATCCAGTTCGACCGAATCGTCCGGCGGGGCAAACGCAACCAGCGGAAGCAAGACCGGTTCCGCCCCGGCCGCGCGCAGAGCGTCAACGAGCGATTGGCTTTGCTCGAGTGCGCGCGTCACGACCACGCGCTTCCCTGCCATCGACTTGTGATTTTTTTCAGCCACGGGCGCGCTGCACCTCTTCAAGGATCGTTCGGGCGCCGCCTTCCACAAGAACGCGGGCGAGATGTTCGCCGAGCTGGGCGGCCTGGTCCGGCGAAGCGGTCGCTTTTTCGCGAACATATTGCGTGCCATCCACGGAGCAGACCACAGCCTCCATCACAAGTTCGGCGCGCTCCATGCGGGCCCACGCGCCAATCGGCACCTGGCATCCACCTTGCATGGCAGAAAGCAGCGCGCGCTCCGCGATGATGGCGGTGCGCGTTTCCATGTCGTCGAGCTTAGACAAGAATTCGTCGGCGTCGCGATCGCTTACGCGCGATTGGATGGCGATGGCGCCTTGCCCGACGGCGGGAAGCGAAATATCCGTCGAGATCGGTTCGGTGATTTTCTGGCTCCAGCCAAGTCGATCGAGTCCCGCCTTGGAAAGCACGATGGCATCATATTCACCGCTTTCCACCTTGCGGAGCCGGGTGTCCACGTTGCCACGAAGTTCCCGGAAGTCCAAATCGGGGCGATAGTGGCGCAACTGAGCCTGACGCCGCAGGCTGCCGGTGCCGACGCGGGCGCCTTGTTTCAGGTTTGCGAGCAAAGTGCCGGTGTGAGAAACCAGACAATCGCGCACATCGTCACGGCGGCAAACCGCGGGAAAGTGCAGGCGGCCGGGCGTTTCCGTGGGGATGTCTTTTACGCTGTGAACCGCCAGATCCACGCTTTCTTCGAGCAGCGCTTCTTCCAATTCCTTGATAAAAATTCCCTTTCCGCCGATTTGCGTCAGCGGTTGCTGCTGCATTTGATCCCCGGTGGTTTTGACGATCACGATTTCGGCTTCAACGCCTGTGAGCTGAAAGAGTTTCTTGCGGACAAATTCGGCCTGCCAGCGGGCCAGCATGCTTCCTCTTGTGCCGATGCGAAGCGGCTTCACAGTTTCTCCCGGTCGGACAAGTACAAATCACGAATGGCTTCGACGTTCTGGATCTTGCGGCGCAACTCTTTTTCGGTGCGGAGGCGCTCGGCGGGATGCAAAATCAGGTGCTCGATCAGTTCGTCCATCAGGGCGCCGATCTTTTCCCGGTCTTCCCCGCTGAAGTGGTTCATGCCAGAGAGGCGCTCCTGGAGGAAATTCGCCCGGCGCTGCTTCAGGCTACCGCGCAGGGATTCCAGTACGCCGGTCAATTCGACGCTGGCCTGCCAGGAAATAAATTTCGCCACGTGATCTTCCACCAGGGATTCCGCCTTGGGAACCTCGCTCTGTCTGGCGTCGCGATTCTGGTTCACGATTTCCGTCAAATCGTTCAGCGAGTACAGGTAAACGTTATAAATTTCGGCTACGGCGGGGTCAACGTTGCGGGGCATGCCGAGGTCCATCAAAAAAAGAGCGCGATTTCCACGGGAGGCCATGGCGCGCTCGACCATCAGGCGGGTGACCACAAAATCCTGTACCCCCACGGCGGTAACAACTACGTCGGGAAATTTCAGCGAACTGTCCCACTCGCCCCATTCGAGGACTTTGCCGTCGTACTGTTTGGCGAACTCCTCAGCTTTTTCCCGCGAACGATTCATCAGGTACAGGTTTTTGATTTTGCGGTCGCGCAACTGGGAAACCACTTGCTCACTGATCGTGCCAGCGCCGAGAACGAGTGCGCTGCGATCCTGCAGCTTGCCGAAAATACGCTCGGCGAGTTTGATCCCCGCGGAAGCCACACCCATCGGCCGGGTGCCCAGTTCGGTTTCGGCGCGAACGCGTTTGCCGATTTCGAGCGCGGCCTGAAACAGCCGGTTGAGCACGGGACCGGTGACATGGCCTTCGTGGGCGCGCAGATAGGCTTCGCGGACCTGCCCAAGGATTTCCGCTTCACCGAGGAGCATGGATTCAAGCCCGGCGGAAACGCGAAAAAGGTGTCGAATCGCGTCGTGGTCGTAATGATGGTAGAGAGATGGATTCAGTTGATCGGGAAGCACTTCGTGAAAAGTGCTGAGAAAGGAGGAAAGGGCGCCCGCCGATTCCCGGGTGGCGCTAGAGAGAACGCCATAGACTTCGCTGCGATTGCAGGTGGAAAGAACGAGAGTTTCTTCGAGGATGCCGCGAGAGCGAAGTTCTTCCGCCGCACGTTGCGCCTGCTCGCCGGAAAACGACACCTTTTCCCGCACCTCAACGGGCGCTGTCCGGAAGTTCAGGCCAACAAGTACAATCTCCATGCTGCGCGAAGCGCGCTCCTAAAAATACCGGTGATGCGAGGAAAAGTAGAGATTCACGACCGTAAAGCTGAGCACCACGAGCACAAAATTAAACACACACAATTTGGAGGCGCGCGCGCCTCTCCAGGCCGTGGTGCGCGCCAGTTGGAAATATGCCGCGTAAAGCAGCAGCACCACCAGCGTGACGATGTATTTGGGATCGAAATACCAGTGCTGCCCGGCCTGGCGGTCGACGGCGAGGAATCCCAGCGCGGTGCCGACCGCGATGGTGACGAGCCCGACGAGGACGCTGGTATGGCTCATGCGTTCGAGAAGTTCCAGCGATGGAAGACGCCAGACGATGTCGCCGACCTTGCGCATGCGCAGCAGCCGCTCTTCACCGAGAAACATCAAGCTGAGGACGCAGGAGAGGGCAAAGCCTGCGTAAGCCAAAATACTGAGCGTGACGTGCAGCGCGAAGACCACCCCGTGTGCCTCGGTGGGCGTGGAGGGATGCTCCGGGGCGAATGTGGCGGCGAGAAAAAACGCCAGAATGATCGGGACGACAAACGCGCCGACCGTCCGTTGGCGGTGGTAGATTTCGAGACAAAGGTAGGTTACCGCAAGGAGCCAGCCGAAGAGCGACATCGAGCCTTGCAAGTCATGGTATGGGACGGAGTGCATGGCCTTTGCACGGCCCAGCAGCGCCAGGTAGTGGAAGACTAAACCCATAAACATCAACAGTGTAGCCAGACGTCCAGTCAACTCTTTCCCCGCCGAGAGAAAGCCCATGTACAGGCCCATGCTCAGAAGGTAGGCCAGCACCGTCAAGATGACAAAAATATGATTCATCGGCTAGGGTCCTTGCCGGGTCGAGGCGAAGGGAGCAGGTGTTCATCCCCTGGCCTGCGCGACATCTCAGATACGCTCAGTATAGCGTAGTCGCAGATATCTTCCATCGACCGTGCACTTCCGACAGTAGAAAACATTTAAATTCAGGCGCATAAAGGTGCGGCAGCTCAGGCCTTCGAGGCCTGAGGGCTTCCGCTGCTTGAGGCGGCATCGCCTAAGTCGTGAAAATCCTCACCCCGGAAGGGCTGACCTACAGGGCGGACACCGGATCGCTGATTCGCAAGTTATCGTCGGGAGTCGCCCGTTTTGGCTATGACGTAGAACTTTTCTTCCACGGCGGGAAGCTCGCGGATTTGTTATTCTGTGACCGCAGGACTTATGACCAACGAAGCTGCGTCATTAACCCGCAAGGAGTTGTTTCTTCGCGCCGCGAGGTGCGAACCCGTTTCGCGGCTGCCCGTGTGGATGATGCGGCAGGCGGGGCGCTACCTTCCTGAATACCGCGAAATTCGCGCCAAACATTCATTTCTGGAGGTCTGCAAGACGCCAGACCTGGCGGTGGAAGTTTCGATGCAGCCGTTTCGCCGGCTGGGCGTGGACGCGATCATTATTTTTTCAGACATATTGATTCCAGCCGAAGCGATGGGATTGCCGCTGGAGCTCGAAGACAAGGGCCCGAATTTGCCCGAGCCCGTGCGGACAGAAGCGGACATCCGAAAACTGCACCTCTTCGACCCCGAAGTGGAGACCGGCTTCCTGATGGAGGCGCTGCGGCGGACCGTGAAGCAAGCGGGGCCGGATGTGCCGGTGCTGGGCTTTGCCGCTTCGCCGTGGACTCTGGCGTGTTACATGGTGGAGGGCCGCACCAAAGAAGGCTTCGCCACGGTGAAGAAATTCCTTTACAGCGAGCCGAAGGTTTTTCGCGAGCTGTTGAACAAGATCGGGCAAGCCACGATTCTCTACCTGAAAGCCCAGATTGCCGCGGGCGTTTCGGCGGTGCAGCTGTTTGATACCTGGTGCGGCGAGCTGGATTTGAAGGATTACACAGAGTTCGTGCTGCCCGCGGTGCGGGAAATCATCGCTGGGCTGGGCAATAAGGTGCCGGTCATCTATTACACCAAAGCCTCGCATCATCTGATGCCCGCGGTCGTGTGGGCCGGAGCCAACGTATTGAGCGTGGACTGGCGAATTTCGCTGGCCGAGGTGCGCAAGCTCGCCGGTCCCAATGTGGCTTTGCAGGGAAATCTTGACCCTGCGATCTTGTTCGCGCCTGCTGAGAAGATCCGCCACGCCACCCTGGACATCGCCGCCGAACTATCCGGCCACGGACATATTTTGAATCTTGGCCACGGGATTTTGCAGCACACGCCCGTGGAAAATGCACAGTTGTTTATTCACACCGGCCAGCAAGCCGCTCTGCAGCAAGCGCAGCCGGCGGTACAAACGCGCCGTTAGGCGCAGGAGGCGAGTGCCGTGCCTAGCATGAATCCATCGTTGCGGGAGATGCAGGCGGAACTCTCCGTGGGAGAGGACTTCGTCGCCCGCTACAATCGCCCCGGCCCGCGCTACACCAGTTATCCAACGGCGCCGGTGTGGAACGAAGCCTATGGCCCGAACGATTTCGAAGCGGCGATGCGCACCGCCGAGGCAAAGCGCAGCCCGGTTTCGCTGTACATGCATCTTCCCTTCTGCGAGAGCCTGTGCCTCTTCTGCGCGTGCAATGTGATTATCCGTAAGGACAAGAGCGGCACCCCGCCGTACCTGAACATTCTGAAAAAAGAGATCGACCATATTGCCGGCCGGGTTTCCCGTGATCGTCATGTTTCGCAATTCCATTGGGGCGGCGGGACGCCGACATATCTTTCCCCCGAACAGATTGAGGAGTTATTTGTCTACACGCAAGAGCGCTTCCACTTCGCGCCCGACGCTGAGATCGGCATCGAAGTCGACCCACGGGTGACTTCGCGCGCGCACATGGAAATACTCCGCAAAATGGGCTTCAACCGCCTGAGCATGGGCGTTCAGGATTTCAAGGAAGACGTGCAGAAGGCCATCCATCGGATCCAACCCTATGAACAGACGCGCGACCTAATCGCCATCGCGCGGGAACTTGGTTTCGACAGTATCAACGTCGACCTTATTTACGGCTTGCCTTACCAGACCGCGGAAAGCTTTGCGCACACTGTTGACCAGATCGTCAGCCTCTCGCCCGACCGAATCGCCATGTTCAGCTATGCGCACGTGCCGTGGCTCAAAAAGCAACAGGGTTCGTTTGTCGGACATCTGCCCGAGGGGATGAAGAAATTCGACATTTTCCGCAGCGGCCTGCTGAATTTTCTGGAGGCCGGGTATCTCTACATTGGAATGGACCACTTTGCGAAGGAAAACGACGAATTGGCCGTCTCGCAGCGCAATCGCACGCTGCACCGCAATTTTCAGGGTTACACCACGAAAGCCGGCGCAGACCTTTACGGCATGGGCATCACCGCCATCAGCAGCATCCAGGAAACGTACGCGCAGAATCACCGCGACCTGCCCGCATGGGAAAAGTCTGTCGAGGAGCGTGGGGTCGCCACCATGCGCGGCTACAAGCTTTCTCCGGACGACGTCATTCGCCGAGAAGTCATCAGCCGCTTGCTGTGCCACACCGTCATCGTGAAAGACGAAATTTCACAACAATTCGCCATAAACTTCGATGAGTACTTTGCGCCCGAACTTGAGCATTTGAAGATGCCGCAGGAGGATGGCCTGGTGGTCATCAACGATAAGGAAATCCGCACCGCTTGGCTGGGACGAATTTTCATCCGCAACCTGGCCATGGTTTTTGACCCATATCTGGAGAAGCAGCAGCTGGCCGCGCGGCCGCTCTTTTCCAAGACCCTCTAGCCGCTACAGGGGCCGCACATGTCCGATCGGGTTGAAGCTCTCGTCGTGGGCGCGGGCATTTCCGGGCTCGCCACGGCTTACGCATTGCAAAAAGCCGGCATCGCCACGCGCGTCGTGGAAGCGGCGGCGCGTCCCGGCGGCGTGATTCAGTCGCAGAGGCGAGACGGATATCTGCTCGAGTGCGGCCCACAAAGTTTCAGCGGAAATGGTTCCATCTCCGCAATGTGCCGCGACCTCGGAATTATGGAAGAACGCGTTCTTGCGGACTCCAAAGCGCCACGCTATGTCCTGCTCGACGGCAAGCTTCAACAAGTCCCGATGGGCCCCGGGTTGCTCGCTTCCTCTTTTATGGGCGGCGGGACGCGCACCGCGATTCTTCGCGATATTTTTGGCAGCAGCGAATCGCCGGAGCCCGACGAATCCGTTGCCAGCTTCGTTCGGCGCAAATTCTCGGCAACTCTCCTCGATCGGCTCGTGGGCCCGTTCGTATCAGGTATCTACGCCGGGGATCCGGAACAATTGAGCCTGCGCGCGGCTTTTCCGATCCTCTATGAAGCGGAAAAGGCAGCCGGAAGCATCACGCGCGGCGTATTCAAGGTGATCAAGCAGCGCAATGCGGCGAACGGCACACAGCCGCGGGTGCCGAAAGAAAAGGTCACCCTGCAGTCGTTTCGCGAGGGCAACGAGACGCTGATCCGCGCGATCGCCGCGCGACTAGCGGAGCGATTGACCTGCGACGCAACGGTTACGCGCATCGAGGCGCTCAACGCCGCCCAGGAGCCCAAGGCGCCCCGTTTTCGCGTGAGCCTGCGCGGCCCACGCGGCGAACAGACCCTGGATACGGAGCGGCTGATTCTTTCGGTGCCCACGGATACAGCCGGCCGGCTGCTGGAACCGCTCGATCTGGGCTTTGCGGCGCAGCTCAGTGCGATTGCGTATGCCGGAGTCGCAGTGGTTTCGCTCGGCTACCGCAAAGGCGACGTCGGCGACACCTTGGCAGGTTTTGGTTTTCTGGTGCCGCGCTCATCCGGTCTCAGCATTCTCGGGACGGTATGGAACTCTTCCCTTTTTGCCGGGCGGGCGCCGGATGGGCAGGCCCTGCTGACAAGCTTTGTCGGAGGAGCCACCAATCCAGCCGCCGTGAACAAATCACCGGAGCAACTTGTGGCTCAGGTCCATCGCGAAATGGCGCCACTGCTGGGGCTGCGCAAAGAACCGGTTTTCAGCAACGTAACGATCTGGCAGCGAGCAATCCCACAATATAACCTGGGCCACACCTCGAGAATTTCTGCGATTGAAACCCTGCGCTCCCGCTTTCCCGGGCTCTATTTTTCAGGAAATTACCTAAATGGTCCCGCCATCGGCACTTGCGTCGAGCAAGCCATGAAAGTTGCCGACGAGGTTCGGGTCAGCTTCGCGAACTAACCTTTTTCTTTTTGCCGGTGAGCCAGACGGATCTCCCTGCGTTTCGCGGCTTCGCGCCAGCGCCGCTTTTCTTCCGCAGTCTTCAAAATCAGCGGCGGGACTGGTCGCGGCTTGCGCGTAAACTCGTCGATCGCGACAAAAGTCACATAGGCGGAAGTGGTATGTTTGCGCTCGCCGGTCAGAAGATTTTCCGAAAACACCTCCACGCCGATCTCGAGCGAAGTGGTGAACACGCGGTTTACCTGCGATTTCAACATGACGATTTCACCCAGGTTCACGGGGTTCCGGAAATCGATGTAATCCACGGAAGCCGTTACCATGTAGCTGTTGGCGTGCCGGCTCGCGGCCATCGCGGCAACGATGTCCACCATGTGCATCACGTGCCCGCCGAGCAGTTTGCCGAGCGCATTCGTCTGCGCGGGCAGCACCACTTCCGCCATTTCCGATGCCGACGCGCTCACCGGCTTGCCCTTCACTCTCCACTCGTCCATCAATGCGGGTGTCGCCTTGTCCTTTGCCTTCATCGCTCTCCCTTGCGCGGCGCCTTTGGCCGGGAATTGCTCTACCCGTATAATACGCAAGACTCCCATGACCGAACAAAACAAAACCCGGCGGCAGAAGCTGGAACAATTTCTCGTTCAGAATCCCAACGATGCATTTTCACGCTACGGGATCGCGCTCGAATGCCTGCGCGAAGGCGATATTCCCGCCGCCGAAACGCATTTCAAAACTTTGCTGGAATCAAATCCGGATTACGTGCCCGGCTATCAGATGTACGCACAAACCCTGGCGCAACACAATCGCGCGGAAGAGGCCAAGGCCCTTCTGCACACCGGGATTGCGGCGGCTAGTCGGCAGGGCAATCAGCATGCCCGCTCTGAAATGGAAGGCTTGCTGACTCAGCTTGAGTAGTTGGATCGATTTTTCGCGCCACCAGCAGTCCGTAGACGAACGCCCCGGAAGAAAAACCGGCGCGCATGGCCCGGAAAGAATTCAGGTAGCGGACGAAATTCATGCCTTGTTTCGCGGCCAAAGACCAGAAAGCCGCGTCGGCGATAATCTCCAGGCAGAGATCCCAGGTACGCGCGCAGTGTTTCGTTAGCTCCTCGCGCCGCACAATTTCCATTCCGTTCGAACGCAAAAATTCTTCGTAGTGGCCGAGCTCTTCCAGACGGACAAACATTCCATTCTCGATCGGCCGGATCAGCTTTCTGTTATCCGCGCGGGAAAGCTCCGGCCTCTTGAACCAATCCGTGAGGGCGAAGATACCGCCCGGCTTCATAAGTTTCGCCGCGGATGCGAAAAACTTGGCCCGGTCCTGATAATGCGAGATGGATTCCACCGACCACAGAACGTCGAACGGCATTTCGAAGGTCATGGCTTCGGCGTCCATCAGGCAGAAGCGCGCGTTGGCCTGGGCACTGGCGGCGGCCGCGTTGGCCATTTCGACCTGCACCTGGGAAATGGTGATGCCGGTACATGTAGCGTTGAATTGCTTGCAGAGATAGAGGCTGCTGGCCCCGAAGCCGCAGCCGACGTCCAGAATCGCCGCCCCACGTGGAATTCTCGCCAGCCGCGACAAATGCTCGATCAACTGCTGCTGCGCCAACTCTTTTGATTCATCGCCGCGGATCCAGTAGCCGTGATGGAGATGCTCGCCCCACAATTTGTAGTAGTAGGGGCTGACGACGTCGTAGTGCTCGATGATCTTGTTCTTTGCGTTAGGCAAGGCCATCGAACGCACGACCCCCCAGTGGCCAGTCTAGCGAGAGTACTGGACAGCCGTATTGTAATCGCATCGCGTTATTGGGCCAAGAGATGCCTTCCGCGGGGTACAGGGTGCGAGGCCCCGGATTGCCCTTTCGTACCATTGCGCTACCTGTACCTGCTGTTACGATTCCTATGTTGGACCGCCCGGCCCAAAGGAGTAGCAGTGGCGGGCATACCACTCAAAGGCCGGAAGGAACAGCGGGTTGCGCTGAAGATGTTCGTCACACTGAGCAGCCCGGGGAACGCGTCGTCGGAAATCGCTCCCACCATTGATATCAGTTGCCACGGCGCCAGGGTTGTCACCCGGAAAAGTTGGCGGCCCGATGAACAAATATCAGTGCGATCAATCCGCGGGAATCTGTATTCGCGCGCCCGCATCGTTCACTGCCAGCCCTATAAGGACAACTCCTTCGTGATTGGAATCCAGATGTACTATCCCACCGGCGACTGGACGGCGCGCGAAGCAAATAAGTCCAGCTGAGCGTTGAAATAAAGTCAAGCTGATCATCCGAAAAGGAAAGTTCGCAGAAATCCGCGCGAACGCTTTATTGCTTTGTGGCAACCTGCCTGGATTCATTGCGCGGCGCGTTCGCTTGCAGGACACGCACAAGATGGCGCCCCGTACGAGGAACCGCTACTCTGCCGCTCAATAGGATGGTTTTTGCGCTTATCTTGTGGCCGTAAATCCGCTCATTTGCTTTTTTGTCCTGGCGAAGCGTGGAACCTTCCAGCGAAATGCCCGCAAACAATCCGCGGGAGCGGGAATAGCTGAGAATCTCGGCGCGCATCCAGAGGTCGGTGTTCGCGGAAGCGTCCCGGCCTACGGGGCCGGCGGCGGCGGATGCATCTCCTCCCAACTTGATCCTGCTGCTTAGAATGGATCCCACTCCCTTCTGGTTCATCACTAACAGAATCAGGTCGGTCGCCTCGCCGCCAATTTGCATTCCGATGCTGTCGCCCTCAAGGGCGTACATGGCGGGAGCGCCCCAGGGTCCGTTGAACGCCTTGCCCGTGCGGCAAACCATCGCTCCGCGTCCGTACTCCTTGCCCATGCCGAAGGCCACCTTAAGGACCGAAGGGAACACGATCACGCACTCTGCCTTGTCCAGGACTTGCCGGGGCATATTATCCGGGATGTTCAGGACTTCCTGCATGACCAAGCCGCAGTTTTCCAGGCGTTTTTGTTCTTTCGTGGCGGCGTATACCGCGCCGCCTGCAAGCGTGAGACACACTCCAATTACTAGAGACCGCTTCATTGTTGACCTCGATGGGCAGGAATACCGCGCTAACCTTGGACGTCGGTCGCGTTTCTGATCGTTTTCCCTGCAATACGATCCTAGGCGGCATCGCTTCGCACGTCTGTCCACTTGTACACAGTTCCACCAAAAGTGAATGCCGGGGGACGGAGCCAAGTATTTCAGGCAACGGCGGAAATTTATGCAGGTGGACCCGAGACGCAGTAAAAGCAGCCCGGCGAAACATGGACCACAACTCTGGCTCCATGCTTTTCTCCTTTCCTCGTGGCTCTGCTATCATGGGCCTCTGTAGCCATGCGGCCCGATCGCATTCCGCTCTTTCCTCTGAACGTCGTACTTTTCCCCGGCGAAGAGCTTCCCCTGCACATTTTTGAACCGCGCTACCGGCGGATGGTACGCGAGTGCCTGGACGCCCGAACTCCATTCGGCATGCTGCTGGCGATGGATGACGGTGTAACCCACGTCGGCTGCACCGCGGAAATTCTGGAAGTGGTGAAACGCTACCCGGACGGGCGGATGGATATTCTCACCGTCGGACGCGATCCCTTTCGAGTTGTCGAGCTATTCACCGAAGATCCCCTGCTCGAAGGGCAAGTCGACTACCTGGAGGACCGCGAGGCCCCTGTCGAAACCCACTGCAAGCGCAAGCTGGTCGAGGAATATGAAACCTGCCACACCCTGCTGTTCGACAGCATGCCCCGCAACATGGAAGAAGCCGCCGATGGCGAACTTTCCTACGCAATTGCCTCCACTCTGCCCATCGAATTGCTGTGCAAGCAGCAGCTTCTCGAACTCCGCACGGAGCGGGAAAGGCAGGAACGCCTGCTCAGGTACCTGTGCGACTGGGCGCCGCATCTACTTAAAGAGAAGGCAATGCGGCAAAGTGCCGGAAGCAACGGGCACGGTTTGAATTAGCAGTGCGCGGACTATCGCGAGTGGTTCGCAGACAGGGGCCCCATGACGCCAAGTACCTCAGCGCATTCCGCAGGACATCCGAAGCCGCGCACCATCGGCGAATTGAAGCGCATTCCAGACTTTGATTCGCGTTCCGCCGGCGTTTCCGTCAAAAATGAAATCCGCCGCAACCTGCTGCGGGCCATCGAGCGCAACCAACCGCTATTCCCGGGCGTGCACGGCTACGAAGACACGGTGATTCCGCAGATCGTCAATGCCCTGCTTTCTCGCCACAATTTTATTCTGCTGGGCTTGCGCGGCCAGGCGAAGAGCAGGATCTTGCGCGGACTGCTGCAGTTTCTGGACCCGGAAATTCCAGTGATTGCCGGCTGTGAAATCAACGACAACCCGCTGCAGCCCATTTGCCGCGGCTGCCGCGAACGGGTTGCCGCCGAGGGCGATAATACGCCGATCAACTGGCTGCCTCGCGATCAGCGCTACGTGGAAAAGCTGGCTACACCGGACGTGACGATTGCCGACATCATCGGCGACGTGGATCCGATTCGCGCCGCACGCGGCGGACGCGATCTTTCGGACGAATTGACGATTCACTATGGACTGCTGCCCCGCGCCAACCGCGGGATCTTCGCCATCAACGAGCTTCCCGACTTGGCCGGGAAAATTCAGGTCGGATTGTTCAACATCATGCAGGAAGGCGACATTCAGATTAAGGGCTACCCGCTGCGTCTGCCGCTTGATGTGCTGCTGGTTTTTTCCGCGAACCCCGAAGATTACACCGCGCGCGGAAAAATCATCACGCCCCTGAAAGACCGCATCGGCGCCGAGATTCGAACGCACTATCCTTCGACCGTCGAAGAAGGCATCGCCATCACTACGCAAGAAGCCTGGACGGCCCGCGACTCCGGTATCAGCGTCGAAGTGCCGGATTACCTGCGCGAAGTGGTGGAAGAAATTGCGTTTCAGGCGCGCGAGGACAAGCGGGTGGACCGGCGCTCCGGCGTCAGCCAGCGGCTCCCGATCTCCACGCTCGAAAGCCTGGTGAGCAGCACGGAACAGCATGCCGCGCGCGCCGGGGAGCGCCACGCCGTTGCTCGAATCGCCGATCTTTACGCTGCCCTTCCCTCGATCACGGGGAAAATGGAACTGGAGTACGAAGGCGAACTAAAGGGTGCGGAAGTCATCGCGCGCGAATTGATTCGCACCGCGGTCGGCCGCGTTTTCTCCAAATACTTCGGCGAAGTCAGCTTTCAACCGGTTGTGCAGTGGTTCGAAGCCGGCGGCGAGCTGAAGATTCCAGACCTTCTTGCCACCAGCCAGCGCTACCAACAACTCGCCAAGGTGCAGGGTTTGCTGGAGCATTTGTCGAAGCTCGGCGTAGCCGACCGCAAGCACGAAGCGCAGGCTGCGGCGGCGGCCGAGATGATTCTGGAAGGCCTTTGGGCGCACCGACGAATCGGCCGCAGCGAAGAGCGCGGCTTCTACGCGGAAAAGCAGCGCGCGCCGGAACCGCGGGAATCCGTCAGCAGGCCGCGGCGAAATTATAACTGACGACCCGACGAAGGGTCGTCATCCTGAAGCCCGCGCACTTTGCGGGCTGAAGGATCTCAACCCGGCAACGAAACAGTCATGACCGGTCTTTAGACCGGCCATCCAAGCAGCAAAGCAGTACGAGGGCCACGCAATGAAAGTAATCAAATACGGAAAGTATGTAGGAGAACCGGCCGACGCCGTCGACCTCGACGAACTGATGAAGCGCCTGGGCGATTTCCTGCTGCAGAGCGGCTTTGAATCACAGTTCTACGGACTTTCCGAGTTGGACGCCTCCCATTCGATGGAAGCTTTGCGCGAAGCGATTCTCCGCGCGCTGCAGGAGGGCGATCTCTTCCCCGAAGACGCCATGAGCGATGAACTGCGCGAGATGCTGCAGGATCCCGGCGCGCTGAACAATGAAGAGGTTCGCGACCTGATCAACAAATTGGTCGAACGCATGGGGCAGGAAGGCTTTATCAATCCTCAGCAACCTCCGCAGGTGACACCGCCTCCGCAAAACACCCCCGGCGGAAGCTTGGGCCAGCCTCGGGACACCGACACGGAAGCGCGTTTCGAAATCACGGACAAGGCCATCGATTTTCTTGGATTCAAAACGCTGCAGGACTTGCTCGGCTCCCTGGGCCGCAGCAGCTTTGGGCGTCACGACACGCGGGATCTTTCCACGGGCGTCGAGTCCGGCGGCATTTCACGTCCCTACGAATTTGGCGACGTGTTGAACCTGGACATCAGCGAGACGCTTTCGAACGCGATTCGCCGCGAGGGTGCAAAAGTTCCGCTGCAGATGGAATACAGGGATCTGATGGTCCACCAGTGCGAATACAAGTCTTCCTGCGCAACGGTCTTGCTGCTCGATTGCAGCCACAGCATGATTCTTTACGGCGAGGATCGCTTCACCCCCGCCAAGCGCGTGGCCATGGCGCTTTCGCACCTGATCCGCACGCAATATCCCGGCGACACTTTGAGCCTGGTGCTTTTCCACGATTCGGCGGAGGAAGTGCCTCTCGGGCAACTGGCCCGTGTGCAGGTCGGTCCTTACTACACAAACACCCGCGAGGGCCTGCGCATGGCGCAGCGGATTCTTCTCCGCCAGCGCAAAGACATGCGGCAGATCGTGATGATCACCGACGGCAAGCCTTCCGCCTTGACACTTGAGGACGGGCGGATTTATAAGAACGCCTTCGGTCTGGATCCGTTTGTGGTGGGCGAGACGCTGGAGGAAGTGAACAAGTGCAAGCGTGCGGGCATTATGATCAATACCTTCATGCTGGCGACGGATTACAGCCTGGTGCAGTTCGTGCAGAAAATCACGCAGATGTGCAAGGGCAAAGCGTATTTTACGACGCCCTACAATCTCGGCCAATACCTGCTGATGGACTACATGCAGCGCAAAACGAAAACGATTCACTGATGGATTCGCGCGATCCCGGGTTTCCTGGCTTGCGCTAGACTCTTTCCATGTCCTTATCACACAAATTTTCCAGATGGCTTGGTTGGGAGGCCCCTTTGACAACGATTGCTGTGGGACACGCCGCACCCGGTTTCACGCTGAAATCGCTGGACGGCAAGGAATATTCGCTTGGAAAACTGCTGGAGAAAGGACCGGTGGTTGCGGCCTTCTTCAAGATTTCATGCCCCGTCTGCCAGTTCACGTTTCCTTATCTGCAGCGTTTGGCCGAGCGGTACTCGGGCGACTCCGCAACGGTCATCGGCATCTCGCAGGATGACGCGCGCGGCACCACCGAATTTAATCGCGAATATGGCGTCACGTTCACGACCTTGCTGGAAGGCGCCGGCTACCCGGTCTCCAATGCCTACGGCCTAAGCATGGTGCCCACCATTTTTCTGATCGAGCCGGACGGCAAGGTGAAGGTCAGTTGCATGGGTTTCGACAAGGGCGATCTGGAAAAAATCGCGGCCGAACTCTCCCAAAGACGCAAAATCGCCGCAGCGCCCCTGTTTCGCGCGGATGAAGCCGTCCCGGCGCAAAAGCCTGGATGAAGTTCCAAGAACTAGGTCCGGTCGGACCTGCCCTAATACGCGCCAGAATCATTAACGGGAAGTCAAATGTTAGAATTGTGGAACCATTTCGTGCGGTGAAACCATGATTCTGCGGCTTTCCTATTTGTATGTCCGCTGTCTTTTGGGTGTCGACCTCCTGCTTCTCTCCCTCTCTATAACGCTGCATGTATTCGTACTTCGAGGAGCATACGAACTCTATGCACGGCATGGCCAAGTCTTGTTCTGGTTGGCGTTCGCCTTTATGTTCCCGCTAGCGTTTTTGGCAAAAGAAAGGAATATTTGGAAAAACGAATTCAGCAGCTGTCCGAGATGGGTGAAACGTGGAATTTTGATTTTTATTTTCTATGGGGTAGCAGTCGTAGTCGTTCGGGTCGTGACAGTGCCTGGGTACTTTGCGCTCGAGACGGACGAACCTGCTGGTTCGGCTCTACCGCTGATATTCGAGGCAATACCCTTGGGCGTCTTGTACTCAATATTGTGGTCGAACAAACTAGAGGGCAAGGAGCTTATCAGTCGCGTCAGACTTTCGGTAATCAGCCTAGTTGTCTGCTTCGGTTTTATCCTCGCAAAATACTTCCATTCAAGTCCTTAACCTTCAGTCCGAGAACACGCAGTGCAATCGCTGAGACTTCCGTCCGAAACATTGAGTTCGGCGGTCCTTCCCCTCACTCCGTTTCCCGAAGCATATCTGGTTTGTGTTTGGCCGGTTTTCTTCGCTTGTCGGGAATCACGCGTGTTCCCGCCGGGGCCAGTCCGGACTTGCGGGCTCGCCGTCGCGCCTCGGTTCCCTTCTCCAGGCGATCTTTCTTTCTCTTCCTCATGTCAGCTCTTTTTTGCAACGATCTCGCTTACGGCTCGCCAGCCCTGATCGATGGCTTCGTTCGTGTACGCAAACGCGCCCGCATCCGAATTGGCGATGTGAATATTTCCAAACGGCTGGCGGCCGATTTCGTGCGGCGCCTGGCCGGCGGGCCATTCCGGGTCGAATAGCGACATATATTCGTAAGAATAGCCGTGGGGCCAGCGATTTACGGTGATCGCTTCGATGTCTCGCGCGGGGTCAAAGCCGCCTCCGCCCAGGGAACGCGCAAGGTGGTCGCGAATCGAACGCTCGAAGGTTTCGAAGCCCGTGGCATACAATTTCGCCCGGCCCGCCCGCTGCATTTCACGGGCGTTCGCGCCCGGGCCCACGGGAACGTGCTGCAGGTGCAGGACACAAGGCTCTTCCGGATGCTGCGTAAATTCGTGGCCGCCGATACTCACCGGAAAATCCATGTCGAAGTCGGTGAACATGCAGCCCGGCGAGTACACGCGATAAATCTTGAGCTTTTCAAACGCACTCCAATTGCGAATCTGAACATTGGTGTAAACCAGCGGAACCTTTACGTTGTAGGCCAATCCCTTTTTCTGCGCGTCGGGCAGTTCCGGACAGATGTACGGAATGAGCATGTTCCAGCAGGCCAGAATGCAAGATTTCCCCTGTACCGCACGCGCCTCTCCGCCGCGTACGTAGGTCACTTCCACGCCTTTGGGCTGGCCCGGACTTCCAAGATTCCGCGCGTGCACCGCGGTCGAATTCAATCGTATGCGCACGGGTGCGTTCTTCTGGTCCAGCTTTGCGTAATCAAATTTTGCCAGGACCACATCTTCCATCGAGCTCCCCGGCGCGATCCCCGGAACAAGCGCGCGCACGAGGAGTCGCGCGATTGAAGCGTTTCCGTCCGGGAAGTGGTAGATGTATGGCTCGTTGTCCTGCCGCGTCACCTCCAGTCCAATGCCAGGCCCGTCGCGGTCAACGATGCCCAGCCCGGCGAATCCTGGCAATTCGCCGAGGCCGGCCATGTCGCCCGCGGGAACCGCATCAATTCCAACGCCATACAGGCCGTGCATGGATGGCTTGAAATACGGAATCAGGTCCGGCGATACCTTGACGTTCTTGAGCAGGTAGTCTTGATAACTGGTTTTTGCGAGATAGGCTTTCTTCGGGGCTGCGTCTATGCCGGCGAGATAGTCCACTTTTTCCGTGGTCAGGCGGATCAGGTCTTTCTTCGCGGCTTCAGAAAGCGGCGCGCTGGCTAGAAAATCCGCGGTTGGCGTCTGCAGGTGGCCGTTGAAGCCGCGAACAAGGCGATCCGTTCCAAACGTCTCCCGGTCGAAGAAGACAGCCTGGCCCATCCCACGCTTTGAATAAAACTTTCGGTCGTTATAGGTCTCGAAGCGCTTTACTTCGATGCCCAACTCCTGGAATAACTGTTTACCCTGCGCGCTGTACAAATTGGGGCCCGCAATCGCCTGCGTTCCACCGTAGCCGATGAGGGTTTTCCCGCCGCTTGTAAATTCGTTACGCTTCGCGTGGCCGCCGAAGTCATCGTGATTATCAAGAATCAGAATGCGTGCCCTGTCTCCCGCTTGCTGGCTATAAAAATAGGCCGCGGCGAGGCCGCTGATCCCACCGCCGACGATAATCAGGTCATACGTTTCTTTATCTTTTGTGGCGTGGTCCCATTTTTTCCCGTCCCTAAGCGCGTGGCCCGTTTCCCATGAGCCGTCGTGGCTGCCGCGCATTCCGGTCTTTGCCGGCGGATAATAGCCGGCTTGTTTTTCCGGCGAAGAGTCCGCCTCGGCCACACGGAGCATTTCGCCAAGAATCGAGCTCGGTGCAACGACCGACGCACCGACGGCGACACCGACTCCATTCAAGAAATCTCGCCGCGCAATCCCGCGATGCATTCCCAGCTCTCGATCTTTTTTCAATGGACTCACGAAGATCTCCAAATGGAGGTTGCGGCCACAATTCAAGGCGCCGTAGATTCGTGTCAACGACTAAGAGGATAGCTTATATCTCGAAGGCCCGAAAATAATGCCCATAAGCGTTGCGACTAAGCGGGGGTAGTAGCGGCCGCCGTCTGCGGCGGGCGCCTTTCTGTCTTTTTCGTGTAGGACTCTGTTTGCCGAAGGCGGCGTAGACCATGCTTCACCGGCGAAATTGTGTGTCAAAACGTGAAGGTGAGTTGCAGATCGAGCCGCCGATTCGACGTGGAATCGCTGTAAGGCCGCCCCGCGAGGCCGTTCGATTCGCCAAACAGCGGTGAGCCAAGATTGCCGATCGGAGTGGCGAGATTTACGTTGTTGAAGATATTCCGGCCAATTACGCTAACCGTCAGTGAATAACGTCGGTTTGTTGAGCCCGCGTCCCCGCCGCGGCCGCCGCCTCCACCTCGCGGCCCCCCGCCCGGCCCGCGCCCAAAAGTTCCCCCGCTCATGCCGCCACCTCCTCCTCCACCAGAAGCGCCTTCGATTGCCGGACCAAATCCAAAGGTCTTGCTGACGCGCAGGTTCATGGAAAAGCGGCCCGGCCCTTCACCGTAATAAACAGGAATCGGCGCAGCATTAGGGGTGGGATTTGCGTCAAAGCAACCAAATTGCGTTTGGTTTGCCGCAGTGCAAGCCGCAAATGCGGGCCGCACGTTGTAAAGATTGTCCTGGAACGGATCCGTGCCCGTCGTGATGTTGAAGGGAATTCCGGAGCTGGCCATCACAAAGGGGCTCAAGCGAAAACCGCGTGGCAGCCCGATCGTTCCGCCCAGGAACAGCCGGTGGCGGATGTCGAAACTCGCTCGGCCATAATCCTCCTGCAGATTCAGCGGATTCGACGGAAAACTGCTCGCCCCCGAAGTGTCGCTATCCGCGTGATTGTAAGTGTAGTAGCCGAAGAGAGAAAGTTTCGCTCCGATCCGCACACTACCGTTTACGATCAACTGATTCTGCTTGAACGTTCCTTCCGACTGATATTGGAAAACATTGCCCTGTGCCGGGAAAGGACGCCCGCCACTCGAACCGTCGGTTGCCGGAAGGAACGGATTCAGATTGTTCGTGTAGAACTGGTGGACGCCGCGCGAGTTCAGATATGTCACGGCGGCATTCGCAGACTTCGTAAGTTGCCTTTCCAGTGTGACACCGGTCTGAATCGTGTAGGGCGCGCGCAAATTGTTGTTGGCTTGATACAGAGTGGAAACCAAAGTCCCCGCCGGTACGGGACTCGGCACCGGAAGGAAGAATGCGGGATTCTGTATCTGCAGTTGCTGCTGCAGCGGATTTAGCAGGTTGAATCGCTGCTGCGTTTCGATCAGGTCATAGCTAAACCTGTCGTAGAACATCCCAAATCCCGCGCGCAACACTGTCTTCGGCGGGTTCTTCGCGTTTCCACCAATACCCCAGGCCAGTCCGAGACGCGGCGCAAAATCGGATTTGTCGCTAAAATTGTTCTGCGTTTCGAAGCGCAAGCCGTAACTCAAGGTTATGTTCGGTCGAACCTTCCAATCATCCTGAATAAATAGCCCGGCGTCCACCCACGTCACTGTCGAGGGAATAATCTGTGCGCCGCCCGCCGTCTGAAAGGTCTGCGTGAAGTAGCTTGCGCCGCCGCCCATCGCCTGAATTGTGGCGAAAGGAAGCCCCGCGGCAATCCCCTGCTCGGTGATCTGGTACGCCACGATCGGCGTGATAATGCAATCATTGTTTGCGGGGGCAGGAATGCAGGTCGGATCTGGATTCGCGCGCGAGCCGAACGAGAACGTGCCGTTGAAATTGCTACTGATCTGGTTGCGGTCGTTCGTGGCGCGAATCCTGCCGCCGAATTTCCAGGCGTGCTTGCCGTAGTTCAGAAACGTGGTGTTCTGGTATTCGTAGCGTTTTTGGATGTCCGAAGAGCCGAAGCCGCCGCTGCCGTTCCCCCTGAACGCGCCGCCAACATCAAGCGTCGTACCGGTTTGCAGCGGCGTGTTCTCGTTGTCGGTGTGAACGAACTGAAATCGGGACTCGTTAATCGCGTGCGCGCCGATGATCTGCGTGTCGGTCGCCTGGAACGTGTGTTCCACTCCGAGCGTGTCGGACCCCGTCTCGGGCAGATTAAACTGCCCAACGCCGGCGTTTGCCACAACGTCGCGAAAATACTGGTAGCGCACGGTCAGCGTATTGTTGGGCGTGAGCTGGTAGTCAATCCGGGGGCTGAGGTTCGTTCGAGTCTGCGGATTCGCCACCGCGAGGCTTTCGGGAACAATCGCGAAATTGTTGGCCGGATCCAGCACCTGGGCGCTAACGACGTTCAGCGCGCCGATGTTGCGCCGCTCGATGTTAAAGAAAAACGATGCCTTCTTGTTGATAGGCCCGCCGACGTTGCCGCTGTATTGCTCGGAATCGTAACCGGGCGGGGACACGCCATCCTGCGCAGTTTCGAACGGGTTCCTCGAGTTAAAAGACGATGTGTTGCCCTGCACTTGCAGTTGTCCGTGCAGCTTGTCCGTTCCAGGCTTGGTGAAAATCTCGACGCGGCCGTAACCCAGCTTGTCGTACTCCGACGAAAACGGGTTCTGGTTGATGCGAATCTCACGGATGGAAGCTTTCGGGGGTAATTGTCCCGCGGTGAAGCCGTCAATATAGATTTGCCCACCGTTGGGGCCTGCCGACGGTCCGGCCAGAGCCTGCAATTCCGAAGACAACTCGTCCGGATCGTCCGAGAGCGCCTCCAGGTCCTTCCCCTGCAGAACGATGCTGTTGGCGTTGTTTTGCGGGCTGACGTCCACCTGCGTGGCGCTCTCGTTTACCTCAACTTTTTCTTTTTCGATTTCCAGCGTCAGTGGAACATCCAATTGCAGAGCTTGGTCCGCAGCGAGCACAATGCCCTTTTTGTCGAACATGGCGAAGCCCGCGGCCACGGCCTTGATTTCGTACGTTCCCGCCGCCAGATTCTTGAATTCGTACACGCCTTCCTTATTCGTGGCTGTGTCCGTCGAAGCCCCGGATGGCGTTGTGAGCAACACGGTCGCGCTCACCAGCGCCGCTCCGGACGGATCCGTCACCTGGCCGCGGATCACCGCGGTTTGGGTTTGCGCTGAGCACGGCCATGCCATCAGGAAGATCAAAAAGGAGAACAGAATGCCGCATATCCCGGCTATTCGCGCTACTTTCGCGCGTAACAAACGAAAGTTCCGCCCGTCTGCAAATTTCAGGGTTCGTCCGGTCATTATTGCGCCGCCGCGTCTGCGCCGTTGTTGCTCAAGGTCCACGGAGTCAAAATGCTCGATGCCTGCTCCTGAGTCGTCGCTTGCAGTAAAGGCTCCACGCCGCCCAATACAGTGATAGCCGTAACTTGCGCATCCGTAGTTCCACCGGTCGCGACGATCATCACCACGTCCCCTTTTTGAAATTCCGACAGCGGAGTTGCCAGGAGTCTGCCCAGGAGTTGCTGCAAGTCGCCGCCGCTGCGTCCCTGTCCGCCGGGCCCGCCGCCTGGACCTGTGGCGGGTGCGGACGAGTTGGCGGCTGGGGGCGCGCCCGCGGCCGCGCCTTTCAATCGCGCCGCAATCCCCTGCGCCATTTGCGGCGACAACTTTCGCAATTGCGAATCCGGACTTACCTTCACGACCTCGGACTTCTTCGTCGCAAGATCAGAGACCGTCAAGGTTCCCGCGCCGGTGTCCACCGCGGAAATAGTTCCCGCAATGTTCCGGAACGCTCCTGTCACGATTTCATCGGCGGTGAAGCTGGCACCATCGGCACTGCGCACTCCCCGCGCGCGCAATTGGTCGCCGGGACTCACTTCCGAGAGGCTGCTCACTTTCGCATCGTCAAATTTCACCGAACCGGGCGCGTACCGCCGGACAATCGCGCTTTGGCCGATCTCAATCGCCACATCCTTCTTGCCCTCTGCGGTCATCGTGCCAATGGTGATCGCTCCACGGGTTGCATCCACACTCTTCACCAGCCCGCCCAAGCCGTGCTTCTGCCATTCTTCCCTTTCATGTGCGCGCTTTTCCGCGAGGTCGCTCTTTTTCATGGCAATCACGCTTCCGGCTTCACAAACCGGCGGATCGCCCGCACACTTCAGTCGCACCAGTACACGATCACCCGGCTGAAATTCAGAAAATGGAATGGCCACCGCTTGGGACAAATCCTTCGATCCCGGCGGCACACGCAAAAGTTTCGTGGCCGGAGTCACGTTCACCTTCGACTCAGCTCCGGCATCCGTGGTCAGGGTCAACGATTCGCCCGCAATCGCTTTGATCGTGCCCAAAATTGGCGGCGTTTTTGCCGGCGCGCCGGCGGGCGCCGGAGTTTGGGCCATCGTGCTGGCCGCCGCAATCAGCCCCAGGCAAACACTCGCTATCGCGCGCGCTATCCGCCGTGCGAAAACACCACGCGATATGAATTCCAGCTTTTGCATTCAACTCTCCTCGGGTTCCCTCTCAGGGGCGGGAGCGCGAGCCGGCCCAGACACACTCCGCTTTCGCGCAGGTGAGACCTATCGTTTAGACGCTGCCAATCGCGTCGTGCGTTTCACCGAACTTAACAGGTAGCACAGGCTTCAGCCTGTATTCTTTTGCTCACTCCGCTCCGCGCCCGTGGCTAACGAAGCTCTCTACAAATCGACTCCAAACCTTCACTTCTTCGTTCCTCAAATTCCCACAATCTCTCCGGCCGCATCCACATCCACCTCCACCGCCCGTGAAACCTTCGGCAGCCCTGGCATCAACATCATGTTCCCGGAAATCACCACCACAAATCCCGCCCCGGTGGAGAGTGTCGCGTCGGTGACATTCAGCACCCACCCCTTCGGCGCGCCCATCAATTTCGGATTATCCGAAAGCGAATACTGTGTTTTCGCGATGCACACCGGCAATTTGCCAAAGCCCCAATTTGTAAAGTCCTGCAGCTTGGCGCTGGCCTTTTCGCTGATTGTCACGCCGGCGCCTCCATACACTTCCCGCGTCACTTTCTGGATTTTTGCCTCGAGAGTTTCATCCAGCCCATAAATGTGTTTCGCCCGAACCCCCGGATTTTTCTCGATCACCTCCACCACGCGCCGCGCCAACTCCTCCGCTCCCGCTCCCCCGTTCGCAAAGGCGGTATGGTGCGCGCTCAGTGCCCCATTTTCCCCGCACGCGCGCTCCAGCCGCTCCAGGTCCGCATCGGTGTCTTTCGGAAAACGATTGATGGCCACCACCGTTGGCAGTCCAAATTTGCGGAGAATTTGCAGGTGCTGCACCAGGTTCGGGACTCCCTTCTCCAGATCGCCTTCGCCCTGATTTCGCAAGCTCTGTACCGTCGTAACCAGCACCGCCGCCGCCGGACTCACTCCCGTCGAGCGATAAACTATGTCCATGTACTTTTCCGCGCCCAGATCCGAGGCGAACCCACATTCGTTCACGACATAGTCCGCCAGCCACAAGCCCATTTCCTGCGAAATCACGCTGCTCGTACCATGGGCAATATTTCCGAATGGCCCCGCATGCACGAACGCAGGCACTCCTTCGACGGTCTGCACCAGGTTGGGCTGAATCGCCTCGGTCAGTAGCGCCATCATCGCGCCAGTGGCCTGCAGATCTTTCGCGAACACGGGCTTGCCGGTTCGCGTAACGCCAACAATAATATTTTCCAGGCGCCGCCGTAGATCCGCCCGGTCCTTCGCCAGCGCGACAATCGCCATAATTTCCGAAGCCGCGGTGATCACAAACCCCGTACGCCGCCCGGCTCCTTCCTTCTTGCTTCCCGCGCTCGCGATGATGTCGCGCAACGCCCGGTCGTTCATGTCCATCGTTCGCGGCCAGGTGATTCGCTCCGGGTCCAGGTTCAAATCGTTACCGTGAAACAGATGCGCGTCCACAAGCGCCGCCAGCAGATTGTGCGCCGCGGCGATGGCATGAAAATCTCCGTGGAAGTGCAGATTGATCTTGGCCGCCGGTTCGATCGTTGAAGCTCCGCCGCCCGCCGCTCCGCCCTTCATTCCAAACACAGGGCCGAGCGACGGCTCGCGCGAGGTAATAATCACTTTCTTGCCGATGCGCGCCAGCCCCTGCGTCAGTCCGATCGACGTGACCGTCTTGCCTTCGCCGCTCGCCGTCGGTGACGTAGCGGTCACCAGAATCAGCTTCCCGCGCCGGGGAAATGCACTGTCGTTCAGCAGGTCCAGGCGCACCTTTCCCCCGTAAGGGCCAATCTGTTCGAAATATTTTTCGGGAAGCTCCAACTTTTTCACGATTTCCAGAATCGGACGCAGGGATTTAGCCATATTCCTTTTCGCGAGCCATTCACGGCGGCTCGCTCCTCAGTCGACTATCCAGGGGAAACGCAAGGCCGCAGGAGGGGGCCATCTCTCTCCAAACAGTGCGGCTCTGCTTGCTCGTAATACATCCCTAGAATATCACTCCGTTCCCCTCGATTCGTCCGCAAAATTGACCCTAGCATCAGCGAAGAGGACCTCGCCGAACCCCCGCGACAGGCTCCGGAGTTTCAATCCCGGCGCGGAAGAGTATAATGACGTGCGTGAGGCCGGGAGGCTCGGCTTCGCACCCTCCCCAGGCCCGCAAATTCGGCAACCCTCTCTTTCCCCGCTGAAGGGCGTTCCGAAAATTAAACCAGCCTCGAGTGAGCCATGACCCTGCGAAACATCATTGTGGAACGTCGCGAAAAGACCAGAAAGGTGCCGGACCAGTTTGTTTTCTTGCAACTGGAGCAGGACGACGGCGGCGCGGTTCTGGATATTTCCGAGGGAGGCTTGCGCTTTGAATCGTTTTCTCCGGTTCAACAGCAAGGACCGATCCATTTCTGGTTTTCACTGAATCTGCGGGAACGCATCGAAGCCTGGGGTGAATTGGCCTGGACCCATGAGGAGCGAAAGTCCGGTGGGTTGAAATTTCTGAGCCTTTCCGACGGAGGCCGCGGCCAGATTCGCGAGTACCTGGGCCACCATGCCGCGAACCGAATTGCGGCAACGAAAGTAGCAGGGGAGAGCGACGCGGTGGCTAACTTCGTCTCCAGGGCGCGTCCAAATCAGTCCACCCTGTTTCCGGGGAAGAAAGAAACCCCCGGTACGAGCATTCCCTTCCCCACGACTGCTGTGGCGGCTGGTGGGGTGCTGGTGCCCATGCAACGCCATTTGGCCGCGATGCGCCGCCAATTGATCATTGGTCTGCTGATCGGGACGTGCGTCGCCGGCGTTGTCGCGTTTGGAGCCATTAAAGTTTCATCCTACCTGCGTGAAAATCGGACGCAGACAAAGCCTGCGGTAGAAATTCCCGCGCCAGCGGGAGCCGGAAATAGTTCCACTTCGACATCAGCTCCTGCTTCACCTGCCACAACAAAAGATGTCTTCGCTCTCGGGAATCAGCGAAAAGTGGGAGCCACTCCCCGAATCCCCGCCGCTCCTCCCGTTGATGCCGCCGCTCACGCCAACCGGCAAAAAACCCCTTTGACGCCGGATCAACTGTGGGCTTTGGTGCAGACTGGAAACAGCACGGCTGCGGCGGCTTTGGCTGAACTTTATATCAAAGGTGACGGCGTCCCTCAAAGTTGCGCCCAAGCCAGGGTGCTCCTGCTGGTGGCTTCTGAAAAACGCAATGCTTCCGCCATCAAACGATTGGCGGGCCTGGACAAAGAAGGTTGCCCGGCGAACTGACGCTGCTCCCATCCTCTCTTGTCCGATGGAGCCAGACGAGGCTTTTCAGGAAAAGTCGGGCGCCGGCAAGAAAAAATTTCCAGGTCTAGTACTACCTCGCTTACTGCCTTTTCGTTTGCGGCTCCGCTTTTCTTTCATTGTGCACACCTTAGCGACACGAGAGTGCCAGGCAAGTCGGCCCGGGTCTTGCTAAAGAATATTGGAACGTTTTGAGTTTGTGTGGGTTGTCGGAATCTGAGGATTGCATTGGGCGCGGAGATGGGCGGGAGACACGACACCGGCCGCCCCGTACGCCGGAAAAGATTTGAGGAGGATGCAAATGATAGAGCATGACGAACGGAACGAACACGAAAGTCCCTATGGCTCGAGCACGACAAGCACAAATCGTTGGCTGGTGATTGCCGTCGTAGTGATGCTCGGGATTGCGGGCGTAGCACTTGGCTACGGATACCGACAACAGACGCTGGCCGACCATTTGACTGCGCAACAGAGCGTTTCCGATGCGACCATCAACCAGATGCAGGGGCAGCTGAGCGCGGTGACCTCCAAGCTGAACGATATGACCGCGGCGCAGCAGGCTCAGGCGCAGGCCCAGGCTGAAGCCGCGAAACAGTCCGACAAGAAATCCGCGGCGGGTGTTGCTCACACGGGGACCAAGCGAGCTGCTGGCACCGACAAGCGCTACAAACAACTGCAATCGCAGCTCGCCGATCAGCAGAAACAGTTGAAAGACACGCAGGATCTGGTGGCGAAAAATCGTGCCGACCTCGAAGGAAATATCAGTTCCACGCGGGATGAGCTGAATGGCTCGATCGCCAAGACCCACGAAGAGCTGGTTGTCCTGCAGAAGCGCGGCGAGCGAAATTACACTGAGTTCGACCTGATGAAGGCCAAACAATTCCAGCGCGTCGGGCCGATCACCCTCTCGCTACGCAAGGCCGACACCAAGCACAAAAACTACGATGTTGAAATGATCGTGGACGACAACCAGATGAGCAAAAAGAGGGTAAACCTTTACGAGCCGATCTGGATCCACACCGAAAACGAATCGCAGCCCGTGCAGATCGTGGTGAACCGCATCGAAAAGAACCTGATCCACGGCTACGTCAGCGCGCCCAAGTACCGGCCGTCCGAGCTGGCAACATCCGGGGCCTCCGGCAACCTAACCCCGGTCTCGGCCCACGTCCAGGCCAACGGCGATCAGGCGCAGCCAAGCTCCAACCCACCGCCACAGCAGTAGCGCGCCAGATCAGGGCAATAGACTCAGTGGCGTACCCTTTCGCCTACCCCGCAGGCGCGGGCAAAGCGAGCGACCAATCGGGGACCTAATCAGTCAGGGGTCGCCTTTGAGTTCTGAAATCACGAACAACGTCGCGAAGCTTTCTAAGAAATAGACAAGTGCACGCACACCATCGCAGCGCAAAATGCGCTGACGGCTTTTGTCGGGAGGCGTAGATTGCCGTACCCCCGACTGAACTCGCCGCGCGGCCATCATCTTGCGCAAAGCCGGGGCGATTGTCATCATGGAATCATGCGAACTGTCTTCGAAGCGGCAGGTGGCAGCGACGGCCTACGCCGCCTTGCCGACGCCTGGCATCGCCGAGTGATGGCCGATAACGTCGTCGGCCATGCCTTCAGCCACGGTTTCCATCCCCAGCACGTCGAGCGACTCGCAGCTTACTGGGCCGAGGCACTCGGTGGCCCCAGCACATATTCCGACTCCTATGGTGACGAGACCTCCGTGGTCAAGATGCACAGTGGCAACGGCGAGCATGGCGAGATGGATCGCCGCGCGATTGCCTGCTTCGACCAAGCTCTGATCGATGTCGGACTAGCCGACGACGGTGCGCTGCGGCAAGTGCTGCACGACTACTTCGCTTGGGCAACCACTACAACGATGTCCCGCTACCACCATTCTGCTGATGATGTGCCGAACGGACTCAGCATCCCACATTGGACATGGGACGGACTCCAGAAATAAGACTTCACGGCTGACCTTCTCCTCACCGGTAGCGGCGGGCGGCGCATCGACAAGCCGAGCATAACTTTACCTAACGCCGGGTCGGGCATCCACAAATCCGCGCTTAACCCCCTTGGGCAGCCCACCCGTTGCGCTTTTTGCAATGGGTGCTTGCGCCCTTAGGGCTCCCACTTCCCAACTCTTGGCGGAGGCGTGTGGAAGTCGAATGTAACCCCATACGGAGCTTCAAGCACTTACGATGAATGCAGTGGAACAAGGGAGCAGTAAAAGCTCACACAGGAATTGCTACCGTTCCCCGAATGTTCCCTCGCTTCGTAAGTCCATTGAAATATCATTACTCACTCTTACGCGCGCGGCGTCGGCTAACAACGGAACCTAAGTGGCATGGATGGTAACCCGACGACCGAGCGGAAGAAGCAAGAGACAAAAAAGAGCGACTCCAGACCTGAACCTTGGCAATTCCGGAGCCAACGGAATTTCAGGAACTTACGAGGCACTTTCAGGAGCATTGAGTAGCGGATAGAGCGGTCAGAAACGCTTAGTGTTCCCCAAGCTGTTCCCACGAAACGAAGAGTAGAGAAGCGGTTCAGATCTACCACGCGGAAAACGGGTTGGCACCCTTAAGGACGCACGAATGCGTGAGAGTCGGCATAGAGGTAGTAAAGCTCGAACATGCCGATATCTTTAAGCCCCGAGATATCACAGCGCTGCAACCGCCTACCAATTCCAATTGCTGATTGTGCTGACTGGCCCCTATGGGGGTTATGGACATTCTTCTGTGAACACGCAACAAGACGGATTCAGGAATGCGCGTTGTCGTGTATCGAGATCTCGCTTATTCGGTTTCCGCGAACGAGCCTGAGTTCGAATCGACGTCTAAATTATACTTTAGTCGCTGGCAAGGGTAACGCGGTCGCGGCCGTTGGCCTTGGATTGATAGAGGTTTTTATCTGCGATATCCAGCAACTCCTGGGCGGTCTGGCCGTGATCGGGAAATCCGGCGATTCCAATGGAGAGGGTCACGGGGTCTAACAACTTTCCGCGATGCACAAGCTTGAGATCCCTGGTTGCAAGCCGTAGTGCCTCCGCGCGCTTGAACGCGTCCGCGGTCGAGGTTTCCGCAAGGATAACGGCAAACTCTTCGCCGCCGTAACGGCAGATGAAGTCTTCCGCGCGGAAATGCGTCCGGAAAATGTCAGCCATGGATTGCAGCACGCAGTCGCCGGCCTCGTGGCCAAACACGTCGTTGAAGTGTTTGAAGTGGTCGAGGTCGATGAAAATGAAGGAGAGTGAGCGCTGTTTGCGTTTCGCACGCTGGAGTTCCTTGTCCAAAGACTCCTGCATAAAGCGGCGATTGAACAAACCAGTGAGTGGGTCACGGATGGACTGATCGCGAAGCGTTTCGCGCAGGCGGAGATTGGCTAACGATACGGCAATCTGGCTGGCCGCGGCGACAGCGAGCCGCTTTTGCGAGTCGCGAGTCTTCAGATCGACTTCCGGGTTGCCATTGGCGTCGGGGTCATAGCTGAGATGCAAAACTCCGAGAGTCTCGCCATGCGCCACCATCGGGACACAAAGGTAGGTGCCAGCAACCGACTTCTCGACGTGAGCACACAAAACCCCACTGCCGGGAGACTCGCTCCAGTGGGGTTGACCCCGGCGCAGAGACCAGCAATTGTCGCGCGCAAAAACGGGTTCCCCGAGGAAGCCTTCTCCCCATGACGCCGAAAGCTGCAAAACATTGGCAGACGGCTTGTAAATAAATACAGCGCCGGCCCTGGCGTCGGCGAAGAGCTTATTCACGGATTGGCCGAGAACGACATACGCCTCTTCGGTGTTCTCCGCGCATTGTAACAATCCGCTCATTTCATTCAGAAGAGTAATCTGCATGGTGCGAAGCTCGAGTTCGCCCACCCAGTGACCCATGGCGTCCGCGTGCTCTCTGGCTACAACGGAGGCGCGCACCTGCTCCGAAATATCCTTGTAAAGTACGTAGCCGCCCTGGATGCGGCCGGCAACAACCATGGGCAAAGCATGAATCTCGACATCAACTAACTGTCCGTCTTTCCGTTTGCGGCGAACGGTCTCATGAATCGTCTGGCCCGCGTTGACCTGCTGCGTATACTGCCGCCATTCGCCAACAAGTTCGGGCGGAACAATTAATTCACGCAGGTTTTTTCCAACAATTTCCGAAGAACTGTAATGAAACAGAGCCGCAAAGGCGTCGTTATGAAGTTGTATTCTGCCGTCGCGGTCGTGCACGGCGATGCCGAACGGACTGTTTTCAATGAGGGAGTTGAGAAAGACGGTGCGTTCTTTCAGGTCACTGGCAATGCGTTCACGCTCGGAAACGGCGGCGCCGAGAATCAATCCTGTGGCGGAAACAGCGAGCATCAAGAACCCGAGTTTCGTACACGTGTCCGCCGATACCGGCACAAGGCGGAGAGTAGCAACGATTCCAAAGTTCAAGGCTAGCAACCCAATGACCGCTCCGCGGATCCCGCGGCGCATTCCCATCCAAATGATCGGAAGAAACGCCGGATAGAACAGGTGCTCAGAATCAGAGCTGCCAAACATGATCCTGAAGAGAAGGCCAAAGGAAGCCGCCTGCGCTATGAGTTCGAGAAGCTGGAGCGGGGTGATTTTCCATTTTCCAATTGCCCACAGCCGGCCTTCGCGAAGGGTTGCTGACACCGAAGCCGCGGTCCACTTGCCGACCCAGGGGAGAAAATGAATCAGCAGGAAGGGCGCGACGCTGAGCAATCCGATAGTGTCGCCGATGTACCAATCGCGCGCCGAGCTCCAGAACTGCGACCACTGAATGGTGTGATCCGCGCAGAGACAAAGAACACCCGCAAGTGCTGCAAATATGGCCGCTGCCGCGGCAACGAGCACGTATCGCAATACGTCCCGTCGCTGACCAAGAGAACTATCGATTCTGAGGGGACCTCGCAGCAGGTGAGTCGCAGCCGCATAGGCAGAAATTTCAAGCGGCACACCAACGAGAGTACCCCACGAAACAAATGGCTGGTGATAAAAAATCATACCGGATACAGAACCGGCTATCGCGAAGAGCAAGAAGTATCGAGGACTGATCGCCAGCATTACCGCAAACGCTAACCCCACAGCCGGATACCAAGTAGTCTGCCCTAGACGGGATAGAAGGATGATGTCTGGACGATTGAGGAGCAAGTAGACTAGAAAAAGACCGATGCATAGAATCGTGTGACTAAGGGCGGTACGCGTTCCAGACTGAAACGAAGATTGTGTCGTTTGCTCAGACGGGTGTTGTAAGTCAGCGAACGATGCAGACTGCGATGGCGATATTGAAGTTGTTGGAAACATAAGGTTCGGGTTTAATTCAGAGCAATTCGGTCTCCATGCCAGGGTTCTCCAGAAGACGAATCAAAACTCTGCAGTCGAGCTGGCATCGATTAACTTATTCACTCCAATCCAAGGCGCTCTTCCGCGGCGTCAAGATCCCTGGCGAAATTCGACAGACCTTCCCGGGTAAGGCGCCCAGACAAAAATAGAGCTACCAGTTCATCCGCGGTCAAAAGATAGTCGGACACTTTGAATGCTGCGACACCCGATTTGATGACAAATGGCCCGACATAAGAGATGAAATTGTCCCTCAGGCATTGCACTGCTGCGCAGAGGTCCTCTCTGGAGGCGGAACACCAGGGAGATTGTGTTACGTGAGTTCTCTTCAATTTCAGCATAACAGGCCCTTTCGGCTTTGGACTGGGATCGCCCTACCCTTAAAACTATTCGTTGCTTGCTCGCGTTTCGATTATTGAAGCAGCCAGTCCTGGGTCTTCTCAATGAACTGAAAACCATAGTTTTGCCAGGGGGCACAAGACACTTCCTTGCGAGCCACGCGAGCCTTGCCTACATAGCGCTCTTCGTGCCCCGACAAATAGACGTCGACGATGACATCCTTGGCTAATGGAGTCGTACAAGCACAGAGAAAGCCTCCTGCGCTGATGTTTTCTGTAGTCACGAGCTCTGACTTGGAATTGTTGTTTGCGTCGCGGGACACCAGTCTAAGCACCACTTTGAGGGAAACACGAAGGTGCGCGCGCCTTTCCGGCCTGCGGGCTGGTCCTGCGGATTCGATCGCGTCTTTCAGCGCCGCGAAGTCGATGGGTTTTTCGAAGTAACCACTTGCTCCCAGACTCTTGCAATGCTCCCTGAACTTGTTTCCGTCTTCTCCGGTAACGATGAAAATGGGTATCTTGGATGTGAAACTAAATGAATGCAGACTCTGGCAAAGTTCAAAGCCGGTGTGTCCCGGCATGAGCAAATCGAGCAAGATCGCGTCCGGTTTATTTGCAAGAACGAGGCCAAACGCTTGTTCGGGGTCGCCTGTATCGAACATGTTATACGTGGATTGCAAGCGCAAACGAATCAGGCTGCGGACCTTTGGATCATCATCAATTACAACAAGTTTCTTCATGATTTTTCTCCTCACGAGCGTCCGGCTTTTTTCTCACTGCTGACCAACTTCCAATGTTCGCTGGCTCTCCAGAACCTCGCGCACTTTTTGAGCCAGGCTGCCGCGTGTGTAAGGTTTCGGAAGAAAATTGCAGTTTTCCTCCAGGATGTTGCCTCTCTCGATGCTCTGGCCGGTATAACCAGACGTGAACAGGACGCTAAGGTCCGGCCGCTTTTCGAGCAGCATCTTCGCGAGGTCGCGGCCGTTGATTTTGGGCAGGACCACGTCGGTTAGCAGGAGATCAATGATTTCCTGTGACGCCGAACTGATGGCAAGCGCCGAGGCCGCATCCTGTGCGTCAAGAACCCTGTAACCGAAAGTTTGCAGATGGTGAACGGTAAGTTTCCGGAGGGGGGCGTCATCCTCGACGACAAGAATTGTTCCGTTTCCTGCGAGCGACTCTTTAGGGATGAAGACTGACTCTGTATTTTCAGCGACTTGATTGACAAGAGGGAGGTAAATCCTGATGGAAGTTCCGATTCCCGGCTCACTATTCAGATCGATATAACCACCGCTTTGTTTCACAAAACCGTAAACCATCGCGAGGCCAAGCCCGGTTCCCTTTCCTTTTTCCTTGGTGGTAAAAAAGGGTTCGAAAGCACGGGCGAGAGTCTCTGAACTCATTCCGGCGCCGTCGTCGGAGATGGTGATGCGCACGTAGGAGCCCACAAGAACGGGATAAGGGTAGTTGCGGGTGGTTTGTTCATCCATGTAGAAATTATCGGTTTGAATTCTCAGCTGGCCGCCGTTCGGCATCGCGTCCCTGGCGTTGACGGCCATGTTAATGAGGGCCTGCTCCAGTTGTCCCTGATCGACCTTTATTTTGCCCACTGCGCCGTCGAACTGCGTAATGAGCTCTATATCTTCACCGATCAAACGGTGAAGCATCTTTTCCGTGTCGCGAACGATTGCGTTGACGTCAACAATTTTAGGTTCCAATACTTGTTGGCGGCTGAAGGCTAGTAGTTGGCGGATAAGCGAAGCAGCCTGTCGGCCAGCCTTCAGAATCTGATCCACACCCTCGTGACGGGCCGCTGCCGATGTAGTCTCGTCTTCAAGCACCTCCGCGTAACCGATGATTACGCCAAGCAGGTTGTTGAAGTCGTGGGCAACGCCGCCAGACAGGCGGCCGACGGCTTCCATCTTTTGCGCCTGGAGAAACTGTTTTTCGAGCAAACGTCGCTCGCTGACGTCCCGATTGACGATGATTAATTTTTCGACTTCACCATTTTTGTTGCGAACCGCGCTGGCGGTGGACTCGAGAGTCCTCCATTGGCCACCTTTATCACGCATCCGGTACTCGACGGGTTGTCCGGCTCCGGACTTTTGCGCGCTGGCGGCAGCGCTGGCGACCCGGTCGCGATCCTCAGGATGAATCTGCGCGAACGCCGAGGTGTGCTTCAGCTCTTCCGGGGTATAGCCCAAGATTCTTTCATAGGAGGGACTGTTATAGAGACGATTCCCCTCGTTGTCCACGACGGCGATCATGTCGGCGGCGTTTTCGCTGATCAGACGGAATAGCTCTTCTCGCATCAAAAGCCGCTGGCGCATTTTCTGGATTTGAAATTGCTGATAGATGCTGTACAAGTCGAAAAGCAGAACCAGGCCAACCAGGCTGCGCAGAATTTGATTCGAAGGAAGGTCGGAATTCTGAGAGGATCCGTGAAATGCGGGGATGGCAAAGGAGATAATTCCAGTTGTCAGCAAAAGAGTGATGATGATGGCCGTCGCGAGCAATCCCCATTCGCGGATTTCAATCTGTATGAAGGATTTTCCGAGGTTGGTCTTCGCTTCGTGGTTGTGGATGAATTCGCTCATTGGTAAGCGCTTCCGTTGGGGCGAGTATTTGCGGGCGGCCAACTGAGACGTGTGCAGGTTTCTCGGCTGTCGAAAACTTCGGTTGCCTTGATTGGGGACCAATTCTGACCCGAGGACAGAGGGAGGCTGGCCCCAGCTAACGCGGTCCGAGAGAATCCGGACCGATTAGCTGGGGCCAGAGTGGGCAGGGGTTCAGCAGAAAGAGGCGCTCCATCACTGGAATTTCGTCCCGAAAAGGACGTGAGGTTTGCGCCGGTGAGAGTTCTGAACAGTTGCATGAACATCGGTAGATGCACAGGTGCTTCCAAACCAGGGCCAAGTTGAATCGGGCAACACCGCCCAGACATAAGTTTGTGGAATTTCAGTGAGTTACAGGGCCATATGGTGGAGGCGCGAGGCCCCCGGGAAGAAAATGGATGGCTCGAGCCTCGTACAAGTTCCCGACCGGCGTCCAGATTTTGGTCATCTGCTGATCGGGGAGTTTTTGGGATATGGGGCGGATCAGGACTTTGCGCGGGATAACAGGTTATAGAGCGTGGAGCGGCTGATACCCAGAATTTCTGCGGCGCGAGTCTTGTCGCCTTCCACATGTTCCAGGACGCGTTGCAGATGCACGCGCTGCAATTCTTCGAAGGTGAGCAGTTTATGCACTTGCGCCGCGTCCTCCGGACTGGGCGTCAGAAGGGACTTGGGCAGGTCATTGAGATCGATCAAATTGTCTTCAGCCATCATCACTGCCAAGCTGAGAACGTTTTCCAGTTCACGCACATTTCCCGGCCATGGATAAGCAGAGAGGCATGCTTGAGCACGCCGGGTGATGCCATTTATCCTTTTCCCATACTGCTTGGCGTACTTTTCCACCATGAAGCGTTCCAGAATATGCAGATCTTCCCTCCGGTCGGCAAGCCGAGGCAAGTTGATTTCAATCATTCCGAGACGGTAAAAGAGGTCTTCGCGAAACTTCCCTTCTTTTATGAGGGTGGTGAGATCTCGATTTGTGGCGGCGATGACGCGAACGTCCACTTTACGGGGGATGGGAGAGCCGACGCGCTGCACTTCTTTCTCCTGGAGAACGCGGAGAAGCTTTGCCTGGGCGGGAAGCGGCATCTCACCGATTTCGTCGAGAAAAACAGTACCGCGATTGGCGTATTCGAAAAGGCCAACCTTGTCCTCGATCGCTCCAGTAAAGGCGCCCTTTGCATAGCCGAATAACTCGCTTTCGAAAAGCGTGTCAACGACAGCAGCGCAATTGCAGACAGCGAAGGGGCCGGAACCTGCGTTGCGAAGGTTGTGAAGGGACCGGGCAACCAACTCTTTGCCGGTGCCGGTTGGACCGGTGATTAGGACGGTTTGAAAATGTGGGGCGACGCGGCGAATTTTGGCGAAAACATCGAGCATTAAGGGGCTGCGGCCAATCATGCCTTCAAATTGAAAGACATCAACGAGTTGGCGTTCCAACCGGAAAGCTGCTTCTTTTTCTTTCAGTTCTGACAGCAGGCCCGAAATACGAGCGCGTAATTTTTGCAAATTCAGCGGCTTCTCCAAATAGTCCCGCGCGCCTTTCTGAATGGCTTCGACCGCCGAATCCGTGGAGTAATGGCCGGTCATGAGGATCACCTCGACGCCAGGGTCCTTACTGAGCATGCGCTCGAGAAGGTCCATGCCCGTTAACACGGGCATCATCAGATCAACTAGGACGATCCGAGGGTGAAGACTTTTGAAGGCGTCCAAGCCTGCCTGGGGATCAGACTCCGTATGAATATCCAACCCAGCGTCGACCAAAGCATCTTGGATCAAGTGCAGAGTTGCAGCATCATCGTCAATTGCGAGGAGCGGGACGCGCGCAGCGTTATCGGACATTGGCCCTCCTGCAGATCGACACACCCAATTTGCAATGCACAAAATCAGCAATCAGATCAATCGTCGCACACATTCCGCGACTGATAATCAGTTGTATATATTATGAGCGCTCAGAGTCTATCCCCACACGGTTTGTGAGCAATGTTTCCTAATCCGTGAGCTGGCCTGAGGACGAAACTGACACCTCTCCGAACTAGCCCAAAATTTCTCAGGAGGAGCTTGCAGCGACTCCACAACAAGAGTTGGGTTTGCCAGTCCTTCACTCAAGAACTCAGATTAAACGGAAGGACGGAAGGATTCCCGCTGTTTTCAGGCCGTTTTGAGTGTTGTTCAAATTATAGACACCATTCTAAGAACCGCACGGTCCAAAACACCGAAGCCTGCACCGACAGGTGGCAAGTCGTTGAATTCAATAAGGGTGGTCCTGGACACCTCTGTTCGAAAGAACGGCCTCAGCATTGCATTCTTACCTGCTCGTAGGGCCTCACGACTAAGGAGCAATGCTGTGATTAAACTTAATCGACTTTCAATCTTCTCCTCGATTCTGAGACAAGCTGGCCTGGCTCTCGCGTGTCTCGCATCTGCCAGTATTTCCTCAGCCACGGTCCCTGTGGTTCAGGGACGCTGGGAATTCGTCGTCACCTCAGGGGATCCTTCTGCGCAAACAGATGCGATGGGCCCATCAAGTTTCAGCACCTATCTCCTTCAGACTCCGGGCGACACGGTTTTGACAAACATTCCCCTGTTCACTACGGACTCGCTGATTTGCGACAACCAAAGTAGTAACAATGTAACTGTTGTGAGCAGCTCGATTGACGACTCCGGCCATGCAGTCGTCGATTTTCAGGTCGCGGTTTATGGCGGAACTCCCTTTCACTATGTTTTTACGGGTGTACTGACCCCTGGTACCCCGAAAGTCATCTCCGGGACTTACCAGAAGTCAGCGGACTCCTGCAATCTGGGACACCTTGGTACGGGCACGACGGACGGCTCGTTCACGGCGACTTGGTTCCCCGACCTGTTAGGAACTTGGGTAGGCCAATTCGACGCGGACGTACCAGGAACCGGTCCGATCGCAATTGCGGCTTCTTGGAACCTAACGACAAATAGCGACAAAACCTTGAGCGGAACGATCAACATCATTGGCACGGGACTTATAGCGTACCCATCCGGCCCCGCCTGCATCGTGAATCCGGTCACTTTGCAATCCAACATGGCAGAAGGCGTTTCGCAGTCCTCAGGTGTTGGGTTTGAACTTTTCGGAACGGATGTCAACGGAACGCGCTTCTGGGTTAACGCCTATGCAACGAACCCTGACGGTTCGCTTGCCGCTGTGGGCGAAGACAACCCCCCGGGCGCCCTTGGCACGATTAACGACGGAACAAACAATGCCTACACAGCGTTTTATGGTATCTCCGGCGGTCCGTGCGACGGGTTCGGTGGAGGTGATGCGCCGTTCTTGCTGGTTACGAAGACCAAGAAACCTCCAAAGGGCCAGGATGGTCAGCATGGTCGCGACGTGCAACACGGGCCGCGCGGACGTAACAATTCTTTGCGGTAGTCGTTGGACAGCAAACGCAGTGTGACCGACAGTGCGGTGTCATTGCAGGATCGAATGAACCGCACTTTCGGATGGTTCACTGGCTATATGACAGCCGGGACCGATGAACGCGCGAAACTTCCTCAGACTTCTGTTGCGCGTTATCAGCTCCTGAAATTTGATAACGAATGCACGCTCATTGCAAATTCGCCGCAAGTCGCAAGTCGCACTCGCCGAGTCAGGGGTATCGCCCCTGGACGGCGAAGCTGCTTTTGGGCTTACTCTTCGGCGCCCTGCTGACGGCGTTTTCTCTTCCCGGATGCTCTCAGACACCAGATTGGCAAAAGCAGATTCGCAAATACGCCGAGGAACAGGATTGGGCATCGGCGTTGCGCGTAGTGGATCGGGAAGTCTCTAGCGCGCCGAACGACCTGGATGTGCGGGCCTGGCGCGCGCGCATTCTCACCTGGTCGGGACATCTTGAGGAAGCGGAGCAAGAGTACTTGAGAATTTTGAATGTTTCCCGGAATGATCCGGACAACTGGATGGGACTCGCAAACGTATATTTGCGCGAGGGCAAGACGCCTGAAGCACTCGCAGCAATGGACACGGCTGTGAGGCTGGACGAGGCGCGCGCCGATTTGCACGCCGCCCGGGCACGGGTGTTGCGCACCGCGGGAATTCGAAACGAAGCACGAACAGAATTCCAGAATGCACTCAATCTGGATCCCTCCAGCGAGGAAGCCCGAGTTGGTTTGATTTCGCTGCGCGCGGAACCGAAACACGAGCTTCGTTTCGGGCAAGAGAATGATCTTTTCAATTTTGCGGGAGCGAATCACAACGAATGGACCTCCCTCACTTCGCAATGGACTTCCCGGTGGTCAACAGGCCTTGCGGGAAGTCTTTACCAGCGCGGAGGTATGGACGCTGGAAAATTTGTGGGAAGCGTGACCCGGCGCCAGCCCAAATGGGGCGCTTTGACCGTCGGTGGCGCAACCGGCCACGACAACGGCGTCATTCCCAAGAGCGAAGCTTTTTTTGACCTAGACCGTGGCTGGAAGGCCGGCGAAACGACGTTCGTGCGCTCGGTGGAAACAATCTATGGGCAGCACTGGTATTGGTATCAATCCTCGAGGATTCTCACTCTCACCACGACCGTAATTGCGTATTTGCCTCGCGAGTGGACATTCTCGCTGTCAGCAACTGGCGCGAGAAGCTCCTTCTCCGGTTCAGGCATCGAATGGCGCCCTTCGGGAATTGCCCGCCTGGCGTTTTCCATTACAAGGGTAGGGGCGCATAGGCTTGCTGGAAACGTATTTTTCGGTGCCGGGACGGAAGATTTTGGACAGGTGGATCAGATAGGAAGTTTTGCATCGCAAACTTTTGGCGGTGGATTGCGATTCCAATTGACAGCACGTCAAGACTTGACGGGATACGGGTCTTATCAGAAACGTACGCAAGACAGAACGGACACAGCCTTTGGGCTAAGCTATGGAATCCATTTTTAAGAATTTGTGGAGGCTCGGGCCGGCGGCGGTCGTGATGAAGGCAATTTTCGCGGCTTTCATCGCGAATGGGCTACTGCTCGCGTTCATCCTGATTCGCCGGACATACCGCAAATGGTATTTTGCGCGGCGTGATGCGCGGGTTTATGAACTGCGGCAAAAGTGGGATGCGATTATTTCAGGAAGGATTCCCTACGACACCTGGCGAACGAATTCCTTTGAGCGGAGGATTGTCGAAACTGTCGCGATGGATGCGTTCGAGGCCGCAGGGCCAGAGGAATCAGCGCGGCTCCTGAAATTCTTGCGGAACAGCGGCTTGATTGAAAAACGCATCTTCGAGGCCCGGCACCACACTGGATGGCGAAGACTGCGCTCGCTGGTGGCCCTGGGACGCACCCGCGCGCCGGAAGGTATTCCGGCCTTGGCCGAAGGGTTACGCGACCGCAATCAGGAAACGCGCTTGGCTGCACTACGCGGTTTAGGCCGCTTGGCTTCTCCCAATGCCGGCGAAGAGATACTCGGGTGGGTAAGTGAGGACGGTCTGAACGTCCCGGAGTTGCCATTGCAGGGCGCCCTCGTGCAATGCTGCGCGGAACGGCCTCAGGTGTTGCTGCCTCACATACAGAGGGCCAAAGGGCGGGTTCGCGAGGTGCTTGGGCGGGTTCTTGGAGAGGTGGCGACCCCGTCGCTTGCTGCAGACCTGCTACAGTTCGCGGGAGATGATCTGGCTGAATTGCGGGCCGCGGCTGCGCGCGCGATGTCTAATTCACAATCTGCGCTCGCGCCGTATGTCCTGGATGATTTGGCGCGCGATCCCGTTTGGTTCGTCCGGCTTCGTGCCATCGTTAGCCTGGGCAAGCTGACGGATACCCGAGCGATTCCGTCGCTGCTTCGCGGGCTTACGGATTCGAACCGTTTGGTGCGGCTGCGGGCAGCGGAAGCGCTTGTGGGCCTGGGTACGGAACTGGCGCCCAATTTCGAACAGGTTGTGGCGACGCGCGATCGCTATGGGCTACACGCCTACTTGACCGCACTCGAAAATTCAAACCTCAAAACCAAGCTTGAAGCTGAGCTCGAGGCCACAACGCGAGTTGACGAAGATACGAAGAAGGCGTTGCAGGTGGTTCTGCAAACCGGCGCCTTGCCCGCACAGAAAATGCGGAAAGGCGAGGAAAGCATTGCACAAATGGTGGGACAGTGATCCCCCGGTTGCTGGATATTTCCAATCACGCTGTGTTCTGGTACTACCTGGCAAGCAATGTGGCTTATCTGGCGATGCTGCTGGTGGCGTTGAAGACCAGCTTCGCGCACCAGCGGCGGTTGGAAAGTCGCCGGCTAAACTGGCTAAAAGAGACGCCGCTGTCACCCCCCATCACAATCATCGCACCGGCACACAACGAAGAGAGTTCCATCCGCGTGGCGGTGAGAAACCTTTTGCAACTCGACTATCCGCAATTGGAAGTAATCATTGTTAACGATGGATCGGCCGATCGAACCCTGGAGGAGATGCGCGAGGAATTCCGCCTGCGGCTGGTACGCGCCGTGTACGTCCGGCAAGTAAAGAGCGCGCCAGTTCGCGGGTTGTACCGCAGCGACGTTGATCCTCGGCTCCTGGTAATTGATAAAGAGCCGGCAGGTAGCAAGGCGGATGCGGTGAACGCAGGACTGAACGCAGCGAGTTCGCCATACGTTTGCGTCGTGGATGCCGACTCCATCCTGGAGAACGACGCACTTTTGCGAATCATGGTGCCCATTCTGGATGATCCCAAACGCGTGGTGGCAGTGGGCGGAATTATCCGCGTGCTGAACGGCTCGGAAATCGCAGGAGGGCGGCTGCGGCGTGTGCGCTTGCCGCGCAAGAGCATTGAAGTGATCCAGGTAATTGAATATCTTCGCGCATTCCTGATCGGCAGAGAGGCCTGGGGCCAGGGCAACATGCTGATGATTATCTCCGGTGCGTTTGGAGTGTTTAAAACGGACCTGGTTCGCGCAGTCGGCGGCTTCCGAGCGAGCGCCATCGGTGAAGATTTCGACCTGGTGGCCCGGCTGCACAGACACCTGCGGCAGATTGGCGCCGACTACCAAATGAAGTTTGTTCCCGACCCCATGTGCTGGACGGAAGCTCCTTCCGACTTGAAATCGCTGGGGAGGCAACGAGCACGCTGGCAGAAGGGGTTGTTGGACGTTTTGTGGACCAACCGGGACATGGTGTTCCGTCGACGTTACGGAAGGATTGGTTTTCTTGCGCTTCCCTACCTGTGGTTATTTGAACTGCTGGCGCCCGTTATCGAGATCGCAGGGATAGCCACCATCGTCCTGGCGGCGTGCACGGGCGCACTCAGCCAGTCATTTTTCTTTCAGTTCATGCTTTTCGGGTACGCTTTCGCGACGATGATTTCGCTCGGCTCCGTCTTGCAGGAAGAACTCACCTACAAGCGCTACAACGACTGGCAGGATGTCGCCCGGTTGCTGAGCTACTGCTTTCTGGAGCATTTTCCCTACCGGCAAATGCACATGGTCTGGCGGCTGCAGGGCTTCTGGCAATACCTGCGGGGCGACAACGCCTGGAGACCCCTTACGCGCAAAGGCCTTGCTTCGGCTAGCGTCCGCTAGTTTCTCAAGGTTGACAGCACCGGGAATTACGGCCAGCGGGCTGAATGTGCCTGCGTAACTGAAATTCACTATGGTAATCGCTGGTGCGTCTTCACACTGAGATCGGGGAAAATCGCAGAACGGTTGGGGTCCGCTTCACTGCCTGGTGTTCGATGCATCAAGACGCCGGGCAAGTTCTCGGATACCTTCTCGGTCCAGCCTGTTTTGAGCCAGCAAATCGAGGAGTTCAGACTCCAGAAAGATGTGATTTTCAACTACGAAGACGATGCGTTGCGATTGTGAGCAGAATGGGCCGCGGAAGTCGATTCCCTGATTTCTGAGCGAATCGACGACCGCGTCAGAGTGCACGTGGTCAAACGCAGTCGAGATTTTCGCCATGACGGTCTTCCAGCCGGAACAATCCTAAGTGCTCAAACGGATTGCCAAGCTAGGCTGAGTTTAGCAAGTGGACTCTCGATACGTCTATAACAAGTTACGGTGTATCGGTTACTCAGCCGCTAGGGCATTGGACTTTCGGATGGCCTTGCGAGAGCCATTTGGCGAATTCTCACACTTCCGTGGACTCCCTGCCCATCGCATCTCGAACTGCATGGCTCAGACTGCTCAAGCTGAAGGGTTTCTGCAAAATCGCGATTCCCCTCTGGATTGCTGAATTCAGCAATGCATTGTCGCCGGAATAACCGGACACGAAAATGGCTTTGGTCCCGGGCCGGATCGCGGAGATTTGTGAGAAAACTTCCGGCCCGCTATGTGATGGCAACACCACGTCCAACAGAACCAAGCCAATCTGATCCGCATTCTTCCGGAAGAGCTCGATGGCTTCGGCCCCGTCTTTTGCGCAAATCACTTCGTACCCGAGACTGAGCAGCATTTCACGGGTGGTTTCCCGCAAAGCGTCATAATCGTCGGCGACCAGAATTGTTCCGATCCCTCTCTGCGCTGATTCTTTAACTCGGATTTCCGGTGGCTCGGCGGCGCCAACAAGCACAGGGAAATACAACCGGAACACTGTTCCGTTTCCGGGTTCGCTGTAGGCGTAGACAAAACCTCCGTGCTGTTTTACTACCCCATACACCGTCGCCAGCCCCAGGCCAGTCCCTCGCCCCATCTCTTTGGTGGTGAAAAATGGTTCGAACACTCGATCCAGGGTCGCTTTATCCATCCCGACCCCTGTATCCGAAACCGACAACATCACGTATCGTCCAGGTCTTCCGGAAGGATGCTGGCGGCAATATTCTTCATCCACATCTACATTTTGCGTTTCGATAGTCAATATCCCGCCTTCGGGCATTGCGTCTCGCGCATTAAGGCAAAGATTCATTATCGCTTGCTGGACCTGGGTTGGATCAATCAGTGCGAATTCGAGTCCCTGGTTCTTGAGGACACGAACTTCGAACTGAGCTCCGATGAGCCTGTGAAGCAACTTCATCCCCTCGTCGATCAGGGTGTTCAGATTAACCCCGCGCGGTTGCAGCACCTGCCGGCGCGCAAAGGTAAGCAACTGGGAAGTCAGCTTCCCCGCCCACACGGCCTGATCACGAATCTTCTCGAAGCGGTCGCGTAAGCGGCTCCCTTCCTGGGCTTCGTCGTATCCCATTTCGGCCCAGCCCATGATCGCCCCGATTGTATTATTGAAGTCGTGGGCAATCCCGCCGGCCAGCCGTCCAATCGCCTCGAACTTCTGCAAATGTTGGACGTGTTGTTCCAGGCGCTTCCGCTCTCTCCGGTCCTCTGCCTCCTGCAACTCGCGTTGGACGGCAGGAACCAGTCGCTTCAAATTGGTTTTGACCAGATAATCCTGCGCGCCATTTTTCAGCGCGGCCACGGCCGTGTCTTCCCCCATCGTGCCGGAAACAAAAATAAACGGGGCTTCCGAACCCATCGTTCTGACCAGCTTCAGGGCATCCGTTCCTGAAAATTGCGGCATGGAAAAATCAGAAATCACCAGGTCCCAGTCATGGAGGGCAAGCACTGATTTCAAGGCGGCTTCAGAATCCACACGTTTGAACTCAGTTTCGTAACCCGATCGCCTCAACTCGCGGACAATTAATGCGGTATCGTCTTCCGAATCCTCAATGATAAGCAGTCGAAGGGGAGTTCCCATCAGAGTCTCCTTACCGGCGGCGGTTCGTTCAGAACCAGCCAATAAAGCCCCAATTGGCGGGCCGCCTCCATAAACTGTTTGAAGTCCACCGGCTTACGGACATAGCTGTTTGCGCCGAGAGCATAGCCGGTGATGCGATCCTGTTCCTCATTCGACGACGTAAGAATCACCACTGGCAAAAGCTTGGTGCGTTCGTCCGCGCGCAGGCGGCGTAAAACCTCCAGGCCGTCCAGTTTTGGGAGTTTCAGATCAAGCAGAACCACTTGTGGCATTTCACTCAAATGCTTCCCCTCGTAGGGTCCGGTCCGAAAAAGATAATCAAGAGCCTCCACGCCGTCCCTTGCCACAATCACTTCGTTTCCGATGTTGTTCTTTTTCATAGCCCGAAGCGTCAATATCTCATCGTCCGCGTTGTCTTCCACCAGCAGAATTATCTTGTCGCTCATGAATCGGATCCTTCCTCTCCCCGCAACGTAAAATAAAATGCCGCGCCCTTATTCACCGCGCTTTCTGCCCAGACCCGCCCACCATGCCGTTGGATGATTCGCTGGACAGTGGCCAATCCCACGCCTGTCCCTGGAAAATCGTCCTTGTCATGGAATCTCTGGAACGCACCGAAAAGCCGCGCCGCGCGGATGGGATCGAAACCCGCGCCGTCATCTCTCACAAAGTAGACGTGGCCCTCTCCTTCAACTTTCTGCCCAAATTCGATGAACGCGGATTCGCGCTTCGAAGTGAATTTCCAGGCATTCCCCAACAGATTCTCCAGCACAATCCTCATCAGGTGAGGGTCCGCGTAGGCCTCCATGCCTTCCTCGACATAGAACTCCACTTGCCGTTTTGCCTGGCCTTTTGCCAATTCCGCGCCCACGATTCGTCCAAGGGCGCTCAAGTTCACCCTTTGCAGCTTCATTTCACTTCGGCTTACACGCGATAGATTCAGAAGATCGTCGATTAGCACACCCATCCTCTGGGTGGCCGCGCGCACTCGATGCAGGTTGTCCCTGCCCTCCTGGTCGAGCTTTTCCTCATAATCTTCCAGCAGGGCCAGGCTGAATCCGTCAATGCTGCGCAGAGGCGCCCTCAGGTCGTGCGATACCGAATAGCTGAACGCCTCCAGTTCCCTGTTGGCCGCAATTAGTTCCAGGTTTGACCGCGTCAGATCGTTTCGTTTGGCTTCCAATTGCTCCTCGATACGTTTCCGCTCCGTGATGTCACGTGTGACCTTTGCGAAACCGCGAAGTCGTCCTGACTTATCGCGAAGCGGTGTGACCACGACGCTGGCCCAAAAACAGGAACCGTCCTTTCGTACACGCCAGCCTTCCTCCTCAAATCTTCCCTGTTCCGAGGCGTGTCTAAGTTCCAAGGCAGGTTTGCCCTCAGCCGTGGCTTCCGGTGTGTAAAATTTCGAGAAATGTTGGCCGATGATTTCTTCGGCGCGATAACCCTTGATGCGTTCCGCTCCTTCACTCCAGGTAGTGATTCGACCCTCTGGGTCTAGCATCAGGATGGCGTAATCCCGGACCCCACTCACCAATAGGCGCAGTTTTTCATCGGTCTCCCTCAACGCCTCTTCCATCTGCTTTCGTTCGGTGATATCCCGAATCGCGCTGGAGACCAGCACCCCATCTTCGGTTTCAATCGGGCTCAAGCTGATCTCCACAGGGAACTCTGTTCCGTCCTTCCGCAAAGCGAAGAGTTCCAGGCCCGCCCCCATTGATCGGATCTTCGGGTCTCTGAAGAAGCTACCCCTGTGCCCGGGATGCTCCTTTCGGAATCTCCCGGGCAACAACATCTCCACTTTCTGATTCAGCAGTTCGGCTCGCGTGTAGCCAAACATTGTTTCCGTCTGGGAATTGACCAGCACGATCTCGCCTTCCCGGTCGACGATCACCATCGCGTCGGGAGCGGCCTGCAATAGTGCTCGGAACTTTTCCTCTGCTTTCTTCCGCTCGGTGACGTCCCGAATCGCACTGGAGACCAGGATTCCGTCCTCGGTTTCCAGGGGGCTAAGGCTGATTTCCACCGGGAATTCCGTGCCGTCTCTCCGGAGTCCATGGAGTTCCAGGCCCACTCCCATCGAACGACTGCGCGGGGCGGTGAAAAATCCGCTTCGATGTTGCGGATGGTTGTCCCGGTAGCGGTCGGGAACCAGCATTTCCATTTTTTGGCCCAGCAACTCCGTTCGCGAATACCCGAATGTGCGTTCTGTTTGGGAATTGACGAGTACGATTTCTCCATCGCGATTGACGATGACAATCGCATCGGGCGCCGCTTCCAGAAGCCCTCGGAATCTTTTCTCGCTTTCCGCGACGGACTCTTCGATTCTCTTGCGTTCCGTAATATCCGTAGCAACAGCCAGGCGGGCTTCCCGGCGGTCATACTGGACCGCACCCGTCGTGATTTCCACGTCCATCAAGGACCCATCCTTTTTTCGGTGACGCCAAGTGGCCGTCGAGCTGTCGCCGTGCGGCGACTTTCGAATATGTTCCATCAACGCCGGGATGTCCTCGCTGGGCCGCAAGTCCTTGATTGTAAGTGTCAGAAATTCTTTCCGCGAATACCCATAGGTTTCGATGGCTGACTCATTTACATCTTTAATGGCCAAGGTTTCCCAATCAAACACCCACACGGGGTTCGGAATGGCGTCGAAAAGAGAGCGCTGCTGCTCTTGCGAATGCCGGAACGCCTCGTTGGCCGCCGCCAATTCCGCGTTGGTTTTTCCCAGTGCTTCCGTGCGGTCCACTAAATTCTGATTCAACTCCTCGAGGACGCTGGGGCTCGGCAGAGCCAGCGCTTTGGGCACGACTCGATAGAGCAGAATCGCAGTGAGCACCGATGCAATCGCCGTAATCCCCTTGAAAATCCCCGCCAGCCAATAGTTGGCATGCCACAGGTTCCAAACTTCCATCAGGTGAGTGCTGCCGCACGCGACGATGAAAAGGCCGAACAAAAGAAACATCGAATGAAAAGGAAGATCGCGTTTCTTTCGCACAAAATACAGGAGGGTAATCGGAATGGAGAAATACGCAACTGCTATGAGAACGTCAGAAATCAGGTGTAACCATATGAGCCCACGGTCCCACAAGTAACAGAACCCGTGAGGGATGAACTCTTCAGGTAACGGCAGACTCCCAAGGACGTGCATGGGACAACCCCTCTGCCAAGCCAGTTATGTTCGCCCGCTTGGATCCTCGCGGCCTACCGGGAAGAGCATTCCCAGACTCCGATCGGATGACGATAGTTGCTCCAGTATACGATTAGAAGAAAAGAAGCTTTTGAATCAGCAAAATGCTACAGCTAGGTATACTCAGCTTACGTCATCTATACCTATTGTCAATATACAGTATTTTAGTTATTCGTAATTCTAACATTCGGGACTCCGATAACGACTGTGCTCCGAAACATCCCTCTGCCTCGAAATCGGATCCGCCTTGCGTAGAAGCAGGCCGTCCGAACGACCAGCTTATCGTTTCAGCACAACATTCCCCTTGAGTGACCTAAGTCACAGGTTACGGCCAGACAGGGGCGCACACTTGATCCATTATGAATAGACTACGTCCATTTCTAGAGGCCGCCCAAAAAAGCGGATTCGTTAACTTGAGGGAGTCCCAGAATGGGACCATCCTCTGGCTGAACCGGGAGACCCCAAACGCAACATCTAAAACTCGTCAGCGTCTATGCGTGGATGCTTTGACTGTCAGCGCCACCGTCTACCGGATCGACAGCCACGGGAGCGTCACTTCAACATCATTTCGCAAGCCATCGGAATTCAGAGAGTGGCTTGCCTTGGAACCAGTCCCATGACCGATCGCGAAGCCATCCGGCGGCTCAGTCTGAACAGTGCCGACTGCTCGGCGGTAACTTGGCTTCACTTTAACCACAACGAGGCAATTCACGCGATCGTCGCGCATGTCTTTGGTGATGGCCCTCTCGCAGAGAAGGCTGAGTATCATCTTATGCAACGAATTGCAGCACTTGCTAGTTCCTATAATCGGGAGGAAGAGTTAGAAAAATGGCTTCTGAAGTGTGCGGTTTCGGCATGCAGCCTTCTACGGGAAGAGTTGAATCAGAAGAAAGCAACGGCTTACTAACCGCAACTCCGCGGCCCCCCAAGTTCCAGAATGGATAGTCGGATGGAAAGATCAAACATTAGCTAAGTATCGTCTGAGCACATTAGCATTCCTTAACTCACTATTAGGAGTAAAACCGTTCTTATAATGAAGTTGGGGGCAAGGCATCTTCCGCGCGTTTCTTCTTCGCTCTCTCTTGTTCCGGCCCCAAAAGTTGCCATGAAAATTGAACGACCAGAACGGCCCGCGATTCCCGCAGACGCAGCGGCTCGCGATCTTCGTGCCCTGCAAGCGGCCGCCCTGGAGGCTGCAGCCAACCCGATTGTGATCAGCCAACGAGATGGCACAATCATCTGGGTGAATCATGCATTTGAGGTGCTCAGCGGCTATACCAGGGCCGAAGCCCTTGGCCAATCTACCCGCTTGCTCAAATCCGGCCGGCTGCCGGCCTCTTATTATCAGACAATGTGGGACACCATACTTAGCGGCCAGGTGTGGCAGGGAGAGATGGTCAATCGCCGCAAGGATGGCAGTTTATATCACGAGGAAATGACTATTACTCCAGTCAAAAATGCTGCTGGAGAGATTTCTCATTTCATCGCCATAAAGCTGGACATTACGGAGCGCAAGGCTTCGGAAGAACGCATCTGCCGCCTGGCTCAGGTGGTTGAAAACAGTGCCGAGATGATCGCCATCGGCGATCCCGAGGGCCGCATTGTCTTTGCCAACCGGGCGCTTCTTCGAGTCACAGGCTATACCGAGGACGAGCTTGTCGGAAAGGCTTTCACTTCCCTCCTCTCGCACAATAATCCACCCCATCTTGACCAAGAAATTCGTACCCAGACACTTTCCGGCGGGGGCTGGAGCGGCGAATGCATGCACTACCGCAAAGAAGGCAGAGAGTTTCCGGTGTCGCTGAGCACCAGTAAAATCAAAGATAACCAGGGCGCTGTCATCGGTACATTTGGGATCGCGCAAGACATCACCGAACGAAAGCGGCTCGAAGAACAATTGGCAGCCGCACAAAAGATGGAGGCGGTGGGCCAGCTCGCCGGCGGGATTGCACACGATTTCAATAATCTTCTCGGAGTGATGATTGGCTATAGCGAATTGCTTCAAGAGAGCTTCCCGCCTGACGATCTCCGGGTACGAAAACTGCAACAAATCAAGGCAGCGGGAGACCGGGCCGCTTCGCTGACGAGGCAACTGCTCGCGTTCAGCCGCAAGCAAGTGATCCGGCCCAGGGTGATCGACCTGAATGGTCTGGTGAATGACGTAAATAAAATGCTCGCGCGCCTGGTGCGCGAAGATATTGAGTTGTTGTGCGAATTGAAACCTGCTCTCGGAATGATCAAGGCCGACCCCACGCAGATCGAGCAGGTCATCATTAATCTGGTTGTCAACGCGCGAGACGCCATGCCGGACAGAGGGAAGATTATTATCGAGACCGCGAACACTTACCTGGATGAAAGTTACTGCCGCTCTCATCCCTCGGTTCAGCCGGGACGCCACATCATGCTCGCTATCAGCGATACCGGCACCGGCATGGACGAGAAAACGCAAGAGCACATTTTCGAGCCCTTTTTCACCACGAAAGAGCAGGGGAAAGGAACCGGGCTGGGCTTGGCCACCGTATACGGAATCGTGAAACAAAGTGGCGGGAGTATCTGGGTCTACAGCCAGCTTGGAAAGGGTACCACCTTCAAAATCTACTTCCCCTGCGTGGATGAGGCGGTTCAGCCCAAAGAGGCCCTTGGGGTCAGTCCGGCACTGCCGCGCGGCAACGAGACAATTCTGCTGGCGGAGGATGCGGAGGGAATGCGGAGCCTCATCTCCGAGCTCTTGCTTAGAAACGGCTATACTGTGCTGACGGCTGAGAGCTCTGCGGAACTCTTCATGGTGACTGAACAGTATAACGCACCGATCGATTTGCTCCTGACCGATGTGGTTATGCCCGGAATGAATGGCCGGGAACTCGCTGACCGCCTCCGGGCCGCGCATCCCGCGCTACGGATTGTCTACATGTCCGGGTACACCAGTGACACGATTGTCCACCACGGCGTCTTGCGCGAAGGCATCGACTTCATCGAAAAGCCGTTCACCGAAGCATCCCTCATGCGTAAACTCCGCGAAGTCCTCGACCGCAACTAACCGCCTCGCCGCTTTGACCAGCCCGAGTTTATAGACCATTTCCTCTGAGAGAGTCTATGAAGGTTGAACGTCTCCTCATTTTAGATCCACCTAGGAAGCGACATTCCCGTGTCTTGCAGAATCAGCAAGTGCGGTACTCAAGCCTGTCGTCACGACTGGCTATCAACTTAGCGAACGTTGGACTTCCTCAGGTACATGCCGGCAAGTACGTTGAAACCGGGTTGGTCACTTCCGGAGATGACCTGAGCGAAATTCACTCCTTTCTGCCGCCAGGGAGTCCCGTTTACAGCGCCGGCGCTGTGATTGCCAAGTTACTCGCCCCCGCAATGGCATCGCACATGAGGAATATCAACCGTTCGTCAAAAGTCTAAGCTAGCTTGGAAGTGCCGGCCAACGCGCGGTCAGTCGAGCAGCAAACCATCTTCATTCCGATACCTAAGTGTCTATAAAACGCGCGTGTATTCGGCATTTGAGGTGTGGCGTACTCCGGTTTCCGCCGTCACACAAGGAAGCGTCCCCATGACAGCCGGGACTCGCTCAAGTGTCATTGCCCAATCTGGTTTGATTGGAGTATGTCCAACGGCCAACGAATCCGTAAGCCTCTCGGCCTTCGAGACTGGCAAGCGGCGCAAGGTCGCGCCCGCGACATGGAAGCCGATCGAATACCCGTAGTCGGTGAAGCCGTGACGCAACCACATTGTCTAAAGAACGGGTGGTGAAAACTCACGCGGATTATTCGCTGGAACTGCGTAGAGCTAAGACGGGAGTGGCAGTATCGTGCCCAATCCCGAATGACCTTGCAAAGGCGATTCTCGCGCTGGACGGTGATACGCCGTTCTGGTCTGGCAAAAGCGACTTGGAAGACATCACCAAGAAATGGCGGAAGATATACACAAAGATTTTCGAGGCCGCTGGTGCTGAGGGGCATCCGCACCAGTTCCGCCACACCACACCCAAGAGGTTTCTGGTAAAAGGCGTCTCCACTGGATTCGTGGCCTCAGTGTTGGGAGACTCCGAAGAAATAGTCAGAAGGCACTATTCCAAGTGGATTCCAGAGCGACAGGAAGCCGTGGACAAGGCTATCCGGGCCACTTGGAAAGCTGAATTAGCAGCCTCGGAAGGCTGAAAGCCTGGCCCGTCTACGGCACACTAACTATCCAGCTATCGAAGTACCCGCATAAACACTAACTATAATTGGCGGAGGCGTGTGGAAGTCGAATCATCAGGCCGTACTGATAACACGTAAGTTGCTGATTTTAGGCAGTCCTAGAACCAGCAAAAAGCGCAGAATCAGCCGAGTTAGGCAGATGTACGGCAGACGGAATTCGCAGGGGGATACAAAACGGAGTGGGGCCGCATTCGATCTCGCCAACGATTTGCAGCACAACCTAACCGCCGATTTCCGCCAGAGGCGCTCTGTGCCGAGGAAGATGGAACAAGATGCCCCTGCAATTAGCTGTATAATCGAATTGAAAGAGAGGTGCTCCATTCTCCAATCCATTATTTGAATTCGACCCTCTGCACCGGGAAACCGCAGCGATCTGGCGGCTTGTTCGACTGATGCCGCTTCATTTCGGACTAGCTGACGGCAGAATTTTTCGGTGGTGGGCTATCAACATTCCGCTGAATCTCCTTCCCTCTTCTCGTTTTTACGGCGACATCGATCTGATGATTTGTACGTTGTCTAAGCCGCGTGAATCGCCTCGCATCTTTTATAAAACATGGGAAGTGAAGTTGATGCTGGTGGATGCGTCCGGCAAACCGCATTCGCTCAAATCGAACAAGACAGAAGGAATTCTCAACCAACTCAAAATTCAACGGAAATTTGGGTCCCCCGATGTCTCCTTGCTGGATTTGTACCTGCACGAGGCTGGCTCTAAAACCTTCACGACCTTCCCTACCGAAGAAGTTCTCTTAGTTATGGACAAACGATGTAGAGAACTTCAAAGACAGATGTACGGATATCAAATTTTGCCGTTCGCCCACCGTAAGAACGAAAAGGCGGAAGACTTGGGCATCTTTACGTTGCCAAATCCGTTTCAACCGCGACAAGCCGTCGTGAGTCTATTGAGAGCGCTCAGGACTGAAGCGCGAGGCGCGTTCTTAGAACTCGCTCAACACCTGTCAATATTTGCCGAAAGCGAATCAAAACGGCTGTCAAAGCCCCTCGGCTTCGTTGTGGTCACGTACTGTCGCGCTTGCCGGAACCTCTGTCTTATCCACAAAAGGGACGAAGCCCGCTGTTATCGCTGTTTTACGCCGTTCACTGGGCGGCCACTTCCAGCAGTTCACGAAATCCAATTCAGCAAATACTGGAAGAAGTAGTCAATAATTCTATTTCTTCGCCGCTCCCGTTTGAGGAGCGAGATTGGGCATTTGGGCATTCAATGCCTGCAATCTTCCTTTGATGTCCTTGGCGCGCTTGATCGCTGCCTTGACCTCATCGTCTAAACGGTCAACGTGGTCCTTATAGTCCGCCTTCACTCTCATCTGCTTTAGGCGGTCCCCCTGAATTCCGACCTCTTGGCACTTGTTAGTCCCATCCACCGTGCCCATGTACCTATTCCAGCACCACTCGTGCTTGTTAGTCCCAACAGGCTTTCCACAGTTCTGTTCTGCGCGGGAAAAGGCGGGATTGAAGACAGCATAATAGGCGCGACTAATCGCGGAACGCTTCGAGGCATCATCCGGAGCAGTCGCTAATTGCTCAGCAAGATTGAGGAATTCATCCCAGTTGAATGGCATTTAAACCAACTGAAAATCGAAATTGAGGCGTCCAGCATACTTTCCGGCGTTCCGAACCCACCAATCGGCATCAAATGATGCAAGCGCAGCAATTGCGACGTCTACGCTACCCGTAAATTTGATGAAACAGAAAAGGGTGCGAGAGCCTTCGTCGTCTTCCACTACTGCCAAAAGCTTGATCTTCTCGTTGCCAAACGCCTTGTCGAGCGCGGCCACCGCTCGCGCAAGAATCCACTCCAATTGATGGTCGCGGACAAAATTTACAACCTCAACCTTGTTGTCTAGGACGTAATTTCTTTGCAGGAGCACATGGGTCTCAACACGGGGAGCAAACACAATTCCAGCAGACATTAATATACCCTGCACAATATTAGTTTGGTAGCTTGCCTCGGCAGTCCCCGCGCTCTGAAAGAGTCCAATTTCAGTTGTCAAAGACGTGTAAACCACTTCTGTAGCGGGCTGCTCGGCGATTGGCCTTCGCAATATATCTTGTTCTTCGCCTAACAAGCGTTTTGATGGTTGTTGAATGTCAATAAGTTGAAGGCTCATAGATCACCCTCAAGACCCAAAACTTTGAAAATATTCTCTTCATCGGCACGTAATCTATTCGCGATTTGCCCCAACGTCGTATCCGCTGCGTACTCTCTCGCGATCCGCATAAAAAGCGCGTTCGCAAAGGACGCGGAGTTGTCAAGAACGAAAGTCGCCTTGTCGCGGGTAAGAACTAAACCGTGGCACTTGAAGGCCCCGTCAAGAATTTTAAGGACATTCGGAGTCACCAACGATTCGCTGATTTCTGCGGGTGTCTTATCCTTCATTTGAACGTGCATGGACAAAACAAATACCTGCGATGTGACAACATAATTTAGGGTTCGTTTAAATGCGGCAAGAGCCGTCTCGATGCAACCGATGGCTTCCTCGGCTCCCGACCAATCCAAGTTGTCTGCCGTCACCCACAGTCGATTCGGCGCAACCCCATAGATGAATAAAGGGGAGTTGGCACGGCGGAAAGTGGTTTTCCACTCTCCCGTTTTCGTACCTCGAATCGACTCTACACCGTCAAACTGAAAGCCATGAGGCTTCAGCGCCGTCAAAACAGATTCGATGAGTGACGAGGGTTCAACGAACGCTTTTAGAACAGGGCTGTCAAAAAATAAGGTGTACTCAATCTGAGAGTACGGGATTTGGACATTGGTAGATGTGGGAGTGGATTCAGCCATCTGGTTCACTGGGCGGTATAGTCTAACTCTATTATGCCTCATAGACGCTAGGATTTCTGGCTTCGGTAGCTAGGGGGCGGTCACTAAAGGGTTAGTACCTACTACCTAGCTCGCCGGGCGGCAGGTTGTGGTAATCTAACCCTTCGCCTTTGGGCGAGCGATACAAGTCCAGAGGGGGTCGTGAGGACTTCGCGTCGAAGACGACACGCGCTTTCCTTGTTATGAACGCCGACAGGGAGCGATGTTAGTCTCGTGATTATTCCCGCTCCGTCGGCATCACGAGGCAAGCGAAAGGCTCGACCCCGATCTTTGAGGCCGATTCTCTTCGGAGGGTCGGCCTTTTTGTTTTTTATCGTTAGACTTTGTGAAGACACTCGGGAAGTCGTCAGGTTGAAATCAGGCGGCCCAGATATGACCGTCGGGCAACTGGAAGACGACGTTAATAATCCAGCTAATAAAAATGCGTTTGCTTTTTGTGCTTGGTTCGAGGGCAAGAAACTTCAACAGAAGACTTTCCCGGTAGAAATGCTAGAGCGCGTCGGTGTTTAGACTTTATTTGTTATCCCTGCTCATCCAATCCGGGTTGCTGTAAACGTTATTGTGTTATTTCTTTTTCTTTTTCTTTTCCATCCACCCCGGCCCTTGAAATACCTGAGTCACGACACCTATGGGGTCCACCGACCATAGTCCTGATCTCGATACCACGAAGATAGTTTTCTTAACCCTCTTCGCAATCTCTCTGTCGTCGTCACTCGGCTTATCAATGCGATCATTCGGATGGGTGTGAATGGAACCCATCGCGTCCGTTGGTTCGGTGATTTTGACCGAACCGCGTTCACCTCGCGGAGAGTCGTTCCACGCCAATTTTCCGGGTTTGCCTCCGGCGTCGAGGTAAGTCCCGGCTTCTCCTGACTTCCGGCCAAGGTCCGCCATCTGCCACGCATCAAAAGCGGTCTTGCGAAAAGATTCGGAGTGCTCGATGGACCCTTCCGCAGTCGGGCTCTTCGGGGCCGGAATCGAAAGGTGATAATCGGAATCCATAAGTGATGAATGCAAATCGTCCAGCATCGTATCTTTCGGGACAGCGATGTCGTGCAGACCGTCGGGGTGTACGACCGGAAGTACGACGTGACCTGAATCAAATTTGTCGGGCATAAACACTCCTAAAATGAAAAGAAAAACGATGTGCAAAAACACGGAACCGCCTCAACCGAGGCGATTCCTCGATTTCTAAGACTTCAGTTTGGTTGGGATTTACCTCAGACTTTTTGCAGCTTGTACCGCGCGCATTCTGTTTGTCAGAATCGTTTCGTGATCGACTTTTTTCTGATTTAACAAAGCCTGTAGGTGCTCGGCTAGCTGGTCGTCTGTCAAGGCTGATAGCGCATCGTTTCCGTCTTCACTTCCGATTGTGATTCGATGTTCCTGTGTGAAGTCACCTTCTGACGACTTCAAGTGAATCACGGGGACTTCTCCGTCAATGAGTTGATGTTCGTGTCGCATAATTTCTCCGATTATAAAAACGTCGTAACTACGCAGATTCCCGGCTGGCCGTTACCGCCTGATGTATTAGCGCCGCCTCCGCCTCCGCCCGCTCCGCCGTATGAGCCGCCATTACCGCCCGCACTTCCGACGTTTGAGTTGCTAGAACCCCCGCCGCCCGCCCCGCTTCCACCTTGCGGCGTACCCGCCGTGACGCTTGTTCCGTTTCCGCCCGGCACACCGGAGCTACCCGACGAACCGCCAGCGGCGTTACCAGCAGCGAAACCTTGATGGCCCCCGGTTCCTCCCGCTTGGCCGAATCCGCCAGCCGCTGAGCCGCCACCCCCGCCGCCTCCAGCGGCTAGGCCGTTTCCATCTTGTCCTGATGTGCCGGGGCCGCCGCTAGCCGAGCTTCCGTTACCACCGTTGCCGCCGTTGCTGGTTCCTTTGCCTCCGGCTCCGCCTGTGGCATTGCCGCCTGTTCCAGCAGCGCCACCTGCGCCGCCGCCAGCTTGTAAGAAGGCACCAAATGACGTAGTTCCTCCGGGGTTGCCGTTTACGCTTGTCGCCCCTCCGCTTCCAGCGCCGCCGATGGTTATTGAAACAGTCGAAGTCAAAACAGACGCAGGATAAATGTTTGTGGATTGACCACCACCACCGCCACCTGCACCACCAGTGACGTTGCTGCCGCCCCCGCCGCCACCTGCACCAACCGCAGTGACTTGCACATACAGCGCCCCAGTCGGTTTAGTCCATGTTCCGTTTGCGGCAAACACTTGACTGACCATGGATGTTCCGAGGGTCCCGGAACCGCCGTCGTTATTTCCGGTCGTGTCGGGCTGTCCGCTAAGCGGCGTCGTTACGCTCCCCACGAAAAATTGTCCGGTTGCACCACCGTTGGATATCGCGGTTTCTCTCGTGGTCGTGGCAATGTATGTGACTGACCCGCCATTCAAAGAAGGGTCTGAAAAATAAATGTAGTACAGAGTATTAAACGAGAGGCCGGTGACGCTTCCAGAATTTTCAGAGATGTCACCTTTCGAGGAAGTCCGCATTGTGAACGCAGCGATGTTGATTGTTGCGCTAGCCCCGGCATCATGCCCGGTCAAAGGATTTGAAAGCGGTCTGTAAACGAGGCCCGAAGCTGTGTTACCGAACTTGGTAGAACCGTCCGCAACGGAGTTGAGCGTGGCCGGGCCAACCAATTGCCAGAAACTTGCGTTTGGAGGGGCGTGGCCGGTTGTAGCGGCAATGGCCGAATATACGTTTCCATCCGTGCCGACAACTTCCATGCCGATGCTGTACGCAGTGGAGTTGTTGTAGTTCGCTAGAAGGATCGCGGCGGTTCCCACGTTCACCCAAAAAGAGCTACCGGGCGCGGGGGTCTGGTTTATGTTCGCTGTTATAGCGATCCAGAAAGAGCCGTTGTTGGAGACCTCGGAACCGATGCTGTACTGTGTTGAGTTGTTCCACGCACCAAAGAATGTCGAGGCGTTACTAAGCAACTGCCAAAATCCGCTAGTAGAAGTAGGGTTTTGGTTAGTCGAATTTTGCAGCGCAATGTAAAGAGACGTGCTGACAGAAACGGTCTGCCCAATCGTGTACGCGGTCGAAGAGCTCCAAGCGCCTTGATAATTCGGTGTCCCGCCGGTGGGGGCCCAATCTGTTGGCGATGTGTTCGGAGTGTTGTTGAGATTCGCGTTGATGAGTGAAACGTAAATCGCCCCGAGGTAATCGACTGACGCCCCTTGCGAATAAGTTGCCGTATTAGACCACGCACCTTGGAAGGAAACGGCGGCCACCGCGTCCGCAGTCTCTTGCGCGGAATTCGCAGTTGTTTGCGCATTATGCGCCGCCGAGGCCACCGGAAAAATCAACGGCGCGGCGTTTGAGTGAACTCCGCTGTTGACTCCTGCCTGCCCGCTCGGTGCGGCGGGCATGATACGGTACACAGGAAGGCCTCCACCGATTTGCGTTTTTACGAGGTCGGGTTGAAGGCCAATTGGAGCCGAAAGAACTGCGCCTTGGTATCTATCAAAATCCTGCGCCGGTGGCGCAGCGACGGGAGTTGAGCCGGTTACGATAGGAGGGCGGTCAACGAACTCCAAATCTGGGGGCAAGTCCTTTTCGTTCGTCAGATATTTGTTGTTTTGATTTCCCACTTTTATTCTCTTAGCTCTTTGCGCGAGCTAGTTCGTTATCCGTGAAGTTAGACCACTGGTCGCCAGCTTGTTGTTTCGCACATTCGCGGGCTGCCTTGGGTGTGGCTTTGGCATCGCGCACCTTTTCCGGCTTGGGTAGTGCTCTTGTAGATGACTTCATAGGTGTCTCCAAAAGAAAAAGCGGCTCACAGGAGCCGCCTAGAAAAGTTTTTGTTAGGGATTACAACCCGAAGATTTTTCGGATAGCTTCGATGGTACCGAGGCCGCTCACGCCAAGGGCAACTCCCAATCTCTTTCTGTATTGAGACGCTCGTTCGTTGTGCTCCGCGTTCTCCACCGAGGTCTTCCCCTTCTTGAGTTCGGTCTCTGCTTCGTGGGTTGCGGCTACCGGGTCGTCCACCACTCGGTCGCCCAATTTACGTCGAGCGTGGGAACGTAGTTCGAGATTCGGGCCAAGCTGCTTGTCGATATCAACAGTCTCAGGAATTTCTTCGTGAATCTTCTCCGTGATGTGTCGATAAACCTTTGCTCTCGCCGCGTTTTGAACTTCGGCTGGCGTGGCGGGGTTCTTTTCAACAGCATCCCAGTCTATTTTCTGACCCAACTGTCGGCGGTATTCCAGAATTTCGGACGCATCACGCGAGTTCAGAATTTTATCGGCATCTTCCAACACGGCATCGGCATCCGCGCTGAGTTTCGCTTTTTCCGAAGCGGGAAGATTTTCCTTTAGCTCGTTGATGTCCTTGGTGAGAGTGCCTTCTCCAAACGCATTATCTTGAGCAATAGATGTCGTGAAGTCAGGTGCTTTTTGAGCCGCTTTATTAGCCTTCGATACCAAATCATTGATGGCATTCGAGATTGGCTCCACTGCACGCATCAAGACATTCTTCGCAGAACTTCCCACAGGGATTTTGTCTCCGACATGTGTCTTCAGCGCATCTACAGCTTCTTGCGACAAATCCTTACCGCCGAGTTGTTTTCCAACCGTTGGGCCGTCCAGCGGGGATTCAGCACGAACCGGCTCGCCGTGTTGTGCCTTTGGGGTCTCCGGTCTCGTCTTAAAGCGGTCAATGATGTCCGAATCGGAAATCGCGTCCACAACCTTGCCGGGAATTTCCTTCGCGGCTTCCACGGTTTTGCCCGCAACTTCCCCGATCTTCGGTGCAGCTTCCGGCAACTTCTCCGCAATCAGAGCAGCCAGCGCGTCTACCGCATCCTTCGTGATTGGGGACGCTAAGTCGCCGCCCGGACGGGTTCCTTCCGCAAGTTCACGACCACGCGCCAACTCTGCATTGCGACCACCAACATCTGCTACGAGGTCGCCGACAGTCGCACCCGCATTGCGGTAATCCTTTTGTTTGAACTCACCAACTGCGCGGTGGAAGTCTTGCTTGGCGTTTTCCCAGTCCTTACCGCGCGCCTTGAAGACGCCTTCGGCGGAATCCATCAAACGCGCAGCCGTCTTGTATGCGAAAAGAGCACCCGGCCCAGCGAGATTTACAATCGCGTGTTCACGAGCGTTCGTTGGAATAACAGCTTGAACATCATTAACGAATGGTTGGGCCGCGCCCTTGGCGAGCGACTTCGTTTCGTCCCATGCGGACTGACCGACAGAACTTGGTGAAGTGACGGGCACGATTGTCTTCGTGTTCGGGTCGTAGCGGTGCGTCGGCTGCATCTGCTGGCCGCTCGGGGTTGGTGCTCCCGTAGTAGCGGCGAACATTTCCGCTTCGCTGGACGGATTAGCTTGAGCCGGAGGCTTCGCCACCAATCCCGCCGAAAGATCAATGCCCGAATCCCACGCAGGCTGCTTCGGAGTCAGTCCGGCTGAAAGGTCAATATTCTGGTTTGGGTCTTGGTTAGGCATTAGCGGACCTCATAGCCTTGCTGCTTAGCAGCGACAATTGCGGCGTTGACATCCTTGCCCGGATTAGCAGCGGCCCACGCCTTTGAATCGAAGATATGGGTTTGTGGTGCCGGGGCTTGTGGACGAGGAGCGTTTGCGCCGGTCGGGGTTTGCGATCCGAAGATGGTGCCATTCGAATCCAGCGATTGGAGCGTCCCGTATGTTTTCGGGTCCACGCCGAGGTGCTTTGCGGCATCCAATGTCTTCTGGTCGATGATGCGCGGAAGGTTCTTTCCAGTGACGCGCTTATAATTCTCATTGATATTGTCGAGACGAACGGTTCCCATTTTCGCGTACTGCTGCAACGCGGTGCTCAGTTGAGCCGGAGTTGAAGCATCGCTAAGAATTGTATTGATGGTCTTCTGCTCATCTTCCGCAGGCTTGTAGCCTCCAGATAGGAGCAAACTTATTTCTCCGCGAACGGCAGACAAAGACGACTGAATGCTGGTAGCGTCGGTTCCGTACCCGGCATTTTGCAGTTTGTTCAACGCCATATTCCAAACACGCGGGCCTTTGCGGTTGGTTTCCACCAAGGAATCTACGGCTTCCGCTGAGTGTTGAAGGAAGTTGTTGTACTGCTGAATTGCTTGAGCGTTCTTACTGCTGGTCGCTTCCTTGTACGCATTCTGAGTAGCACGGTATTGCTGTTCAGAGAAGTTCGGGTTGATTTGTTTCAAGACCGAAATTGCGTTCTGAGAAGTGATCCCCGGAGCACCTTTGGTTAGACGGGTCGGAAACGCCTTGTCGAAATCCACTGAGCCGTCGCCGAACGCTACGGCCATCAAACTCCCCTGAGTCAACGGATCGAACTTATCGAGCACTGCCGCTGCTGATGGATTGGCCTGTCGAAGCTGGGCAATCTGCTGTTTTAGGCCATCGCTTTGCGGAATGTTGCCGAACGCACCTCCGTTCGGGTTCAATTCCTTCTGACGCTGGATTTGCTCCTCGGCGCGGTTGTGGCGCACAGTTTCTTGTTGCTTCACAACATCGTTCCAACCCGTCGGCCCGCCGTACAGATTCATAACGTCGGTAGCGAGATTTGGATACTGCTTGCGCATATTCGGGTCTTTTTGCATAGCCGCGAGCGCAGCGACAGGATCGTTGTTGTTGTTCGCTAGCGCATTCGTCCAACCGGGACCGAGAGTGACTGTCTCTAGTTGCTGTGCTTGCTTCGCGTCGGCAATTTTGGCGTCAATCAATGACTTGTTGCGAGCTTGTGTCGCAGCCTGATTGTCCGAGGCACTTTGAAAGAGATTGTTGTATTGGGCTCCGGGCAGCACTTGGCCCGGTTTGATATCCAAGCCGCTATACTTCGACAAGAATGGCGCGTCTTCCTCGCTGACAGTCACTTCGTGTGGTATCCCGATGACCGTGTATGTGGTGGCATATTGAGGTTGGCCGTTTGCGTCCTCGCCAACCTGTTTTCGACCCGTTGGGTACGCGGTCGTGGTCGTCGGGTCAATTTTCTTTTGCGCAACCATCGTCTGCATTTGTGCAGAGGTGATGCCATCTTGAAGGACGGGAGCGGGGCTCGGTGCGTTCTTGAATTTATCGACGGCCATCTTGCCGTTTGTGATGCTTTCGTTGATCGCTGTTTCATCAATAGTGTGAATTAATTTTTGTTCGTGCAGCATTCGGGCATTCGATTCAGCGATCACAGCCTTGGTCTTCTGCTCTTCCATTTGCTCAGCGTTCATCTTTCGCTGATTTTCGAAGGCTTGTTGCTTCTGCTGAGCTTCGCGTTGCGCACCCGCATTAAGTGTGTTGAGCGCGCCCTTCAATGCGCCCTGTCCGGGCTGTAGATTATCTGAGGCATGGGATGCGTCGCTGCCAATATTGCCGAGCGCGGTCGAGAGTTTTTGTGCGAAGGAACCCGCTGCCATCGATTTGGAGGATGCGGCAAGGACCATTTTTGCGAAGCCGCCGGGCTGGTTTAGCGCGGCCGCGCCGCGCGGGTCGCTTAGCACGCCGGTCAGTTCATTGCCAAAACGCTCCGAGAACCCGCCGGGTTGGGGCGCATCAATACTTGGTGCGGGTCCCACTGGTGGGTTTGCGCTCATCGGCACTTGAGGTCCGGGGACTCGCGCAACACCGGAGTCGAAGCCGTTCGTCAAAGCGGAAAGGCCCGCGTCGGTTGTGGCCAACGGGACCGGCGCACCTTGATCTGATATGTTCTGAACTTCGTTTTGTGTTACAGGCATCTAAATTGCTCCAAAAAGTCAAAGACTGAAAATGTTGGTGAAATTACTCGGAATGATTAACCGTTACCGCCGAGTGCGTCCATGCCGCCTTGGAAGAAAGCCCCGGCGTCCCAGCCACCATCGCCTAGGTTGCTCAAACCGCCTGACGCGAACGATAGGCCGGTCTTTGCCGCGCCTGTTACAGCGCCCATGATGTCGGCTGCCATAGCGTTTTTCTCTTGGTTAATTTTGTTTGCTTGTCCGAAACTTTGCGCGTTTTCGTTGATTGCGCCGCTCATACTTGCGTCCGCCGCGCCGCCGTATTGCCCCGCGAGGGCAGTTAATCCGCTTGCCGCAGTAACCGCATTTGCGCGCCCCTGACCGAAATTCGCAGCGGTTTCGGCGTTGAGGGCGTTAGCGGTATTGGTTGCCGCTGCTGATGAGGCTCTTTCTTGAATCTGCTTGTTGATGGCGCTCGCTCTCGCCAATCCACTTGAGTCGGTCATACCGTCGAATACTTGGCCCGCAGAACGGTCCATCACGGCTTGTGTAACATTTCGTTCTTGAGCAGCGCCTTGATTTTGAATCCCGCTGATTAAGGCCGCGTTTTCTTCGCCACTGAAGCCCGGGCCAGTTTGGCCGCTCGAAATTTGATTTATCTTGGCTTGCAGGTGTTGTAAGACGTCTTGCTGATTGGCAAAAGACTCGGAATAATTGGCGTCAAGAGTTCTTGCGAAGTCCGCCGAATTGGCTTGCAAACCTTCTTCCTCGCCGCTCGGTCCGCAGTACATGCAAAACGAAGGCAGCATAGAGGACACGCGGATGTTCTGACCGGTCGATTCGTCTTGAACCGCCTTTCGAAAGAAATGGAATTTCATAATGCTCCAAAAATAAAAAAGGCAACCAGATCGGTTGCCGAGAAAATTTGAATTGTGGGGATTTACTTACGAAGCGCTGCACTCAACCACAGACGCGAAGCGGAGAACATAATCGTCGGATTCGTCTACAGCGACGAAGCCTTGTTTTTGCAGCCACGCTATCAAGGTCGGTGAAATTGATTCGGCAACGATTCCTTTGAAGCCTCGCTCGACGAGATGCGGGATAACTACCTTGAACGCGTCAATCATCGCGATAACTAGGCGACGCTTTGAGCATTTTCCTTCCGAGAGAAACTGTGTGTGTAAACGAACGAACGGAGCTTCATCGTCCAAGCGCACGTAGCACACTACGCCCTCTTCATCATTCAAGGTGAATGTCAGGATTCCGTTTCCGGTCAGCCAAAATTCCGATGGTTGGCCTTCATGCCAAAGGTCTATCACGATAGCCTCAGTGATTGCTGATAAATCGTCGGCGGTTGTGGGGGTGAGTTTAATTTGCATTCTTATCCACCAATATTCCGGTGCAAAAATCACACTTCGGGTTGAAACGATTTCGAGCGACGTGGTATCTGCGATGCCCTGCGGTCTTTCCACCGAGAGAACAAACTTCCCACGTCCTGATGTTGTCCAGATGACCTGAAACCACGTTTGCGGCCCCTTGAACTGACCCGCCTATGCTGGTTGCTGTCTCGCGGACCTTTGGGTCGTGGACGCCGATTTGTAGGTCTGCGGTCTTCCTTCCACCGATTTTCCCGCCAATCTTGCCGCCGATTCTTCCGGCTTCTGCCATGTGTCCGGGGATTGCGGCGGTTGTTTTACCGCCAATCAGCCCACCGAGCCGGGCATTCTCTTTCCGATTGCGGCGATTGGCCTCACTGAAAAGGCCGATTCCCAATTTCTTGGTGAGCCGCCCCGCGACCCTGCCGCCTTTAATGCAGTTGTGCAGTCGGACGATCTTGCGCAGCATCGCTTTGATTTCTTCCGTGGATGCGGGCTGGATATGGACGGCCATGAGTCTGTTATTTCCTGCGCCTAAGCGCTAAAACTTTGTGCCGGGTTCCGAAAGAGGTTGACGGAGAGCCCGGCTAATCCCTCGAATGAGCTTCAAGGGAATTTCGAACAATTTAATTGTGAATTATTGGCTCGGTAATCCCGATTGGATAGACGCGCCCGTGCCTTGCATTGCGGTCGTAGCGATGTGTAGAACGCCGTCGCTATCGACCCACAACACGACTTGTCCCTGAGCGTTCAAATATTGAACTAGGTCACTTCCATCCTTACTCTGGAATTTTCCTGCGACCGCTGTAGCTGTTGGCGTATTTCCCATCGCAATCTCCTATTCATGCTCGGCTGGTTATTTCTTGGCGTAAGACCCGAAACAGGGGCGGCATTCCGAATCCAAAATGTGGTAGTCCTGCAAAAGTGGAATTAATACTGATTCGAGGTCTATTTTGGTTGGAGTGTGACCGTCGCGTCCGTCTCGACCATCTCGGCCAGCGGGTCCGACAACTGAAACGCCTTTCTCGCCTTGGTCGCCCTTTTGTCCATGAAAGCCCGGAGGTCCTTGCGGGCCGCGCGGGCCGACCGCAGCGCGGTTTTCCGCTTTATGCTCCACGGCTCCAAGACGCTGCTTGATATCGTCTAACTGACCTTGCAAATCCTTAATAGTTAATTCCATGTGTTCCTCATCTCTACTGTGTCGAGCAAAATCTAATATCGAGGGCGGACTTGGATACCGCGCGGTAAGTAGACTCGAATTTGAAGCGGCTCTTTATATAAGCCGCGAACCCGCTCGAAAGCCTCTAGCTCTCGCGCGAACTCCATAAACTTTCCGTATTCTTCTGGTGAAATTTCTTCGGGTTGTTCTTCGCGCTGTTCTTCGTTCATTAATACTCGATGCCTTCGTCCGACTCGTCCAAATCCCTTTTCGCCTTAGCTGCTTGTTCGAGGGCGGCCTTCGAAAGCTCTTCTTGGGTGGGACCGAGCTTCGCCGGGGGTGGTGCTTCGGCGATTGATTTTTCCACCTGCGAGATTATTTCTTCCTGTGTTGGAGGAGTTGCGCCGATTTTGTCGTAGCCCCAAGTTTGAAGCCAATCTGGTTTGCTAGTTGACACGGCATCCGTCCGGCGTGGATTCGATGCAAGAAAATTTATAAGAGGCATCGACGGCGTTTTGCAAAGCGATGATTCGGTTAAGGCTCTCGTTAGCGATGCGGATGATTTCTGCACGTTCCGCGGCATTCGCTTCATTCTCGGCGAGGTAATTCTCGGCTACATTCTGAAACTTCTTAGCGTCCGATACGGCTTCGTCCCGTAGTTGCGAGAAAACTACGAGGGCTCCGCGCTGCGCGATGTTAATGTAAGCGGCGTCGATAAGTCGTTGCTCGAATTCAGGCTGCTGTTGCTTCTGTTCGCTCATTTTGTTTTTCCTCTTTGCTTCCTGCTAGTGCATCCAATCCCGCTGTTGCGTCGGCGGCGACTCGGCCTTCCCCATCCGCGTTGTAAATCGTGGTCAAGCCATGCTTGATTCGTTGTTGCGAAAATTTCACGAAGCCGATAGCGCGGAAATCCAAAGGCAAAGGCCAACAAACTTGCTTGAATTTCTCAAGCTCTGAAACCGTCTTTTCAAACGTCTCAAGCCGTTCTGCAAAACCGGGAGCACCTGACATCATTCGACGAAATGATGTTTCCGAAAGACCCGCGTACCGCGCGGCCAATCCTTCAGAAGTGATGCCCAATGCCGACAGTCGCGCAGGCAGCTTTTGCGTCAGATCGAGAGCGGCTGTTGCCAAAATAGAACTCCAAGGAAACTCCGGTGTGGCGGAGAAATTCGCCAAACGAAAAAACACAGAAGAAGGCCCCAGCAAAAATCACTGGGGGTTAATTCGAGACTGCGAAAATTTTCATGTGTTGTGGTCAGGTCGAAAGAAGAGCCCCGCCGACCGGGAGGCCGACAGAGCTCGGGATGGTTTCGAACCCTCTGACAAGGGGAGAAGATTGGTTCCTCTCACCTATAGGACGCAAGCGCGCTTAGACAGGGAGAACGTGTATATCTCCATCATTTAGAAAGGGTTGGCGCGCGTCTCGGCTGCGCCACGAAAATGCGTATCGACCCCGCTATTTACTTTGCTCTGTCGGGTCCGCGTCTGATTTACAACATAAAATGAAGAAAACAAACAATATAAAAATTAATGAGTATATCCAGACATCTTTGGGGCGAGTATCCCCGCTGATTTTATTGAATTTTAATAAGTGATTTGTAACGTAACAGAAAGAAAATAAACGAGATAAAAATTAATGACCTCTTCCAGACATCTTTGGGGAGGACGGCTTCCTCAAAATAGCGGGGTACAATCAGATGTACTTATGATAGGGCGGGAGCAACCGCTCTGATTCGTAAATTGATGCCACATCCCAAACCTCTTGTACCGGGGTCCGCTCGTGAATTCGTGACCCAGGTAGCTCCGGCGATACGGAGCGTGTCTGATTCTAAGGTACCAACCCCTTTGAAACGAACCTTCGCGTAGTATATTGAAAACAAGACACTTATTAAGAATTAATAAACATCGTCCGATTTGGCAGTCATTGGGATACCTAAAAGCATTGATGAGGCGGCAAAAGTGCGTTTGCAACGCAAAGTGTTGATACCTAAAGATTTACCGGCAGGTCCCTGAAATACGTGTTGAAAACAAAGGACTTATTAACTATTAATAAGTCGTGCCCACTTATTCTAGTCATTGGGGAGCCTTAAAAGAACTATGAACGACCGAGAGAAACGAGACCGTAAGCACAAAATAGTCACCTTCGAAATCCCTGTGCGGGATTTGAAAGCTCTGCGCTCCAAAGCCGACGCCGAAGACCTTTCCGTATCTCAACTGATTCGCCGCGCGTTGCGGCTGGTCTTAGAGAGCGGCGCGACCGCATAACAGCATAAGTAAAGATTTACTCGCAGCACCAATAGCAGTTACCGGCCAGAAACACCCCAATGTCAACGGTAAAGTAACCGAGGCTGACACCTCGATTTAAAACAACGCCCTGACAGGCGAGGGATGTGTTTCATGGTTTCAACAAACTGCCCGTCTACACCTAGACGAGGAAGACCCCGTAAATATTCCGAGAGCAAAGACCGCTATTCTGCATACCGACAGCGTCGCAAAGAGAATGATGCACTCTACACCGAGACTCGTCGCCGAACGGTGGAAAGAGACAACAAGATTAAAAACGGTCTCTTTGACGAGATTTTATCCGAGATAGAAAACGACTCGGCTCTCCATTCCGATGTTGCTCGATTAGAGCAAGAATTGAGAGAGGTCACAAAGTGCCCGTGGCACCTAACTCCTCGTACGCTCACAGAATGGGAACTTGATTGTTACCAGCGCATCATAGATTTGCTGGAATATTATCTTCAAATAGAAAAGCAGAAAAGACGCAACGACTTATCTAAAGCCTGTTTGAAAGAAGACGGAACTTTGGATTGTGTCGCACTGGCACCGAACGCGGGCGCACACCTAACAGATGCTCCGCGCGGTAAAGGGCTGCTAGTTTCTGGCGGCTACAACACTGGAAAGTGTGAATTGATTGATGCAATGCGCCGCGGCTGTGAGACCTAGTTTCGTTGCCTCTTCGGATTTTGTGGCGACGACAAAAAGGACGTTAAGGTGTTGAAAACAAAACCGCGTAACAAGACAAAAAGAGTGAAAGTCGATGTTCGCCCTATAAGTGAGAACGACCAAGCGCCGGTTGCCGTAGCGACCGATTAGATATTCAGCCCGTTATGCCTTTAAAGCATGACGGGCTAATCATTTTGCCTCGACGCGAAATTAAAATTTTTACAAGTTTGGTCCGTGGGCCCGGCCTTGTCACCGGCCCCACAATTTTAGGAGTACATGATGTCCACAGCACTGTCATTCAAAAATAGGCTCGCCGCTTGGTTAAAGCGCCGCAACATGCCTGCGCAGACGTTCGCAGAGTTGTTGAAGTTAGATGGTCTGGACAGTGGTGCGAGCCAAGCCAAGATATTTTCCGTGCTACGCGACCCACACCCGAGCGCGGATTTCAAGAACGATGTAATCGAAAGACTTTCTCCGCTCTTAGTCGAATTGGAAAATATGTGCCTGAAGTTTGAGCCGGTGCCGCTGGATTTGCGGGACGCCGAGAAGGTCCACCAATTATTGACGCAATTTCGCGGGGAGCGAATTTTCGTGCTGGTTTTGTGCGAACTGCTTTCGGGCAAGGACGGCGAGGTTTACATAGAAGCAAAACGAATTCGAAGAATCAAGTAGGACGCCGCAATCATTCCGGCGAGTTCAATCAATACCACGTTGTTTTCACTCCACGGGCGGCTTAATTCCACACAGGGAGAATCTAGTGAGCGGCGAAAAGCCGCGGAGTAGTCATGCACGCATATATGGAAAACCCAGAGTGGCTCAAGGCAGAGCTCGCACGGGTGAGGCAATTGCTCGAAGCGGCGCAACAAGAAAATTACGAAAACATTCGAGGGAGGGCCTCGTTGCATCAAGACCCGCTTCTCGGCGGGATTCTCAAACTTCGCGCCGAGGTCGAAGGGCTGAGGACGCACGAAGCGGAGTTAATCGCCGCATTAGGAGAAACTCGGGAAGAACTGAGGCGCGTGAAAGATTTTGCGTTGGACGAAGAAATTTAGAGGAGCAAACAATGATTGAACGATCACATTTCAAAACGCAGGAAGAGTACGAGAAATATCTAGCAGGCCGAACGAAGGGCCTGGAGTCGGGGAAGCTGGCTCAAGAACAGGTTTATAACGAAATCAAAGGGCACATTTTGGGCGAGGTCCGTTACTGGCTGGCCGGAATAAAGGCTGGCGTTACGGTAGACGTTTTTGAGCGGCGCGTTCGCCAAATCGAGGCATGGGAGTTTGGCGGTGGCGAAGGCGATCCGTCCGTTTTGGATGAGTTCGCCGAGAAATTGAAAGCGGCAAAGGTCTAAGCAGCATAGACGAAGGCCGGAAAAGAAAGGTGGTGAACGCGAATCCGCAGAGCGGACGCGAGCCCAATTCGGGCAAGAGATAACACGATGAAAACAGCACAAGTTTTAAAATATGATTTGGAAAAAGGATTTGGGTTTTTGGTCGAGCAGAATAATACCCGCCATTTTTTCCATATCACTAATTGCATCGGATTCGTTCCTCAAGTTGGTATGGTGGTGGCCTTTGAAGTTGGCGAAGGCCGTCGCGGACCCGCGGCCATTAATCTTCGGTTGATTCCAGTGGCTCCCGTTGTGCCCGTTGCGACCGTTGCACCAGACACGAGCGCGGTGGAGTTGCTTGCGGGTGACAAGTCAGAGGTGTCCCGTGGGTAACTCTCCAATTACGCCTGATATGGTCGCGGCCTTGATTCAGCAATCTAAAAACTTGACCGCAGGACTTGTACCGCAGGAGGAAGCCCCAAAGCCCCCGGCTCCTGTCGTTGACGGCAACTCCGTACCTCTGGCGAAGGACATCGCTACCAAAATGATTTCACTTGGCTCCCACGTCATTTTCTTCCCTCGCGGTCAAAAAGGGACGAAGGAGTCCGGTTGGCAGAATGCGGCTACCCGTGACTTGCGCATCGTTGAGCAAAAGACGGCTGCAATGCCGTATGCCAACGTCGGAGTGGTTGGCAAGCCCGATGGTAATTGGTTCTTTGATGACGACGGGAATGTGCTCGCTGAATATGAAAGCGCGCACGGTAAAATTTCGACGTATCGCGCTCACTCTGTTAGCGGCGGCACCCACCTTCACTTGAAGCAAAATGATGCTTCGAGAGAGATGGGCAATCTTAACGGCGTCGATGACAAGGGCGCGGAGACTTGGAGTGCGCGCGTCTCAAATCGCTATGTCGTTGCGCCGGGATCATCGGCACATCCTGACAACGACCCCTTAAAGCCCGAGAAGTTTTATACGGTAATCGACAATGTTCCAGTCATCGAAGCCCCCGTATCATTTATCGAGTTCTTGAAGTCGAAGGCCGGTAAAAACGAAAAGAAGCCTTCGGCTGCCACGACTCCGGGTGTAAAGGTGCCTCACGGCGGAATTCACAATTATCTTTTGACTCAGGCCGGACGCTTAAGACAAATGAATGTTCCGGCGGAGGCTCTTGAATCAACTTTAATTGCTCTAGCTGAGGAGAACTGTGAAAAACCTCTCGACATCAGCAAGATCAAGACTATGGCTCATTCAATTCTAAATTTCTCGCCGGGTACTCCGACAATCGAATTGGCGATGGATCAACAATCAACCGCTACGGTGGATGACGAGCCGGAAATCGAGGAGAGCCGAATTGCAAAGCGACCTGTATTTCCTCGCTGGGTAATGGCCGGAACTTCGCTAGATAAAGGTTTGGTCAAACCGTCGTGCGAGTACTCAAGCAAATACCCAGAGTTGATTTTCATTCCAGCGGTTCAACTCTACCTGAACGCTTTGGCGCTTCACGTAAAGTTGAAGGACACGCCTAAAGTCGTCCTTAATATGTTCGTTGGAGTGATTGCCCCTTACGGCCAATATTTCAAATCAACGTGTTGCGAGCTCGGCCATGATTATTTTAACAGCATGGGCCTAGCGACAAGATACAACAAGGATGTGACGAACGCCGAGGGTAGAACAATCATTACTTCTGTTGGTTCGACCGAAGGACTCGGCAAATCAATGCAGCAAATCAACGCCAAGAAGGCCATCCTCTATTTTGACGAACTCGGCAAGTTTGCCGGGAAAGCCGGGATCGAGAATTCGAGCCTCGGGGAAGATTTGCTTTCCTTCTACGAGTCGAACGTCTTCGGCAATACCGTCAAAGATGCGAAGTCATGTTTTAACTTCGATGCAAAGCAGTATTGCTTTGGGTGGCAGTTTTGCACTACTGACCGTGCTTTTCCACGACATTGGGCGAAGCTAGATAATATCTCCACGGGTTTGAACGACCGTATGTTTTTTCTACTGGCCCCGGAGCAACCAAAGGAAGCCGGGATGTACATCGAGCCCAACCTGCAGCCGGGCGCGCTGGAGACCCGTAAGCTCATCGACAAAGCCATCCAACAAGGCGTCTATGAATACGAGAGCCGTTATTACGCGGACTCAAAATTTCGCGGTTTGGACGCCCGCGGGTTAGCGGCGGCTGAGCGACTGGCCGTGTACTTCGCCGTTGATCTCGGGGAAACGGTCATCACCGATGAGTGCGTTGACCGTGCTCGGGCTTTGGCGGATTACCGCCGCGAAGTCTTGGTGTATCTCGACCCAGTTGAGGCTGAAACCTTGCAGGGCAAAATCCAGCAAGAGATCACCCGAGAACTCCGACGCAACGGCGGCAAGATGCCGTACCGCAAACTTCATCACGAGCTCCACGGGGAGCGACTGGGCAGCGGCCTTTGGGGGAGTTCCTTCCAAGGGCTACTCGATAACGGGACCGTCGCAGTCCGGGCCGCGAAGCCGGGGAAGGGCGCGACACAGCGACCGAAGATGGTTTACCTATTGAAGCAGGAAGACTATTCGAGTTGGAAACCAGACTAAAAGCAAATTTGGGTACACCGTTGAGCGCCAAAAACCGGCAAATTATCGGTGTACCCAATACCGGGGTAGTGAGGGAGAGACATCCCAAAGTATGGGGAGTTCCTCTTAGGAAAAATAGAAAAACAGAGAATAGGTTCCTAATTAAGCCGAGATTTGCTCCCTCACTAATCGATATTGGGTACACCGTTCCCAAGCCTCGAATCAAGATTGGGTACACCGTTAAAGGCGATCAGTATTGACCGGTCGATGCTAGGCATTTTCCTAGAAAACGAAATTTCTCCCGGGAAATCCTGAAAGTGTGTCAACTTTTACACAAAGCAAGGCTTCTCAGTAAGTTCCAGCGCGCCTAGCCGTGATAAACCCCGCGTCAACCGCAAGATAGCCCGAGAACGCCCTCAGAACACCCACTGTTTCGCTACAGATTCGCCCAGACAGGCTTTTCGGGATCGGAGGCCCCAATAGGCTTACCCCGACCCGAGGCCCCTTAAAACACCACAGCACATCAGCCGGGCCGCCCGGCGAGGAGCACCACATGACAGACCTAACGCCAGAGGAGCAAGCCCGCCTCGACCGCGCAGCCAGCGCCGAGGAAGTACGCCCCCAAGCTGACGCGGATGCAGAGCGCAAGGCCGCCGAGAGGCGTGAGTATAACCGCGTGAAAAAGGCAGAGCAACGCCAGCGCGAAAAGGAAGCGCGCCAACGAGAGCTCGAATCGAGCCCCGGCTACCGCGAAGCCTTGACCAAAGAGAACGCCGAAGCTAGTGCCCGCCGCCAGATGAAAGAGCGCCGTGAGCGAGAAGGCTTGATTCTTTCCGAGCTCACCCCGCCGATTTTGCCAGATGAAGAGCTAGAGGGGCAGCCGGGCAAAAGTTATTGGCTCGACTATTTCGTTCCAGAACTGGAAATCTTCATCGATAAAGAGAGTCGTTTTGCTTGCGGCTGGGAAAAATTCTATCGAGAACTGAGCATAACCGTGGTAGGGCGTCTAGTCCTTCAATACTACGGTGTCGAACCATTTCCTCTACCACCTGATTCCAGACTTAGCGGTGGTTACATAAAGACACCGACGACCATCCTAGCTGACTTTCCAAAGTCTGAGGCTGACAGTGAGCGAATCGCCGCATTGAAACAAGTTTGGGACGCCGGTCGCAAAGCCCGCGAAGGTTGGGCTCCGTGATCGAGTGCCGATTGTGCGAAAAGAAGTTTTTGAATATACCGCCCGACGCCGTTCGCATTGCTCGCCGGGTTTGGCGAATGTCCGATGGCAGCGTCCACGACTTCTATCAACCAAAACACTACAAGCTGACCCCGGAAGCGGCGGCAGCGAGAGCCGTGTTAATCACCCACACCAGATTTCACAAGGAACCAAAACCAGATTGCATTCACTGCAACAAGGAACACCATGAATCACCAGCAACTTCTTAACGAATTCTATTCAGAACAGCCTTGGCTCGATTTGCGAAGCAACGACCATTTTCTAATCGATAACGCAGGCATCCCCGCGACGGTTCAAGGAATTCGCAACGCTGCAAGCCGCCTCGGAAGCCGCTTGGCAATCGCGCCCGAATACACAGATGCATGGAATGACTTCGTAACTAGGTATCCGAGATACAACGTAGCGGCAAACCGAGACTTGGCGTTCTCGCTTCTGAACCCACACGAAGAGCCGAGCGTGCAAGCGTTCGAGGAGATAGCAAATCGGGCAAGCCAACCGCTAACGGTGAGCGCAGCGTACCGCGAACAGAAGTCAGCGCAAGCAGAGCGTAAGCGCCTCATCAAGGAAATCACTCAAGGCAAGGACCAGTACGGTGCTTTCGACGGTAGATACGGTTGCATCAAATACTATCCGTCCTCGCATCTGGTTGATGAGACCGATGAACGCATCCGCGAAATTCACAGCATCGTGATCGAGCAACGCGGACTCGCCGGTCTCAACCCAAACGAGAAACGGGCGGAAACCCGAACGCAGCAAACGCAAACCGTGGAAATCATCAACCCGCTCACCAATCGTGAGTACACAGCCAGCGAACTCAAGCGACTGGATCGTAGCGATTACCGCCGCCTTCTTTGCACGCGCAGCGGTCAGGTAAGGCCCGAGATCGCAGCAAGAATTACCGCAATTTTGAAAGGACAGGTTTAAGCCGCACAACGGCAGGAGAAAATTATGGCAACGCAGCAATCAGTTGAATTACGAACACAAATTTGGACCGCATGGGAAAAGAGCAAGTGGTTCCCGCGTCCAGAGAACGGCAAACCGTTGCTTCTCTTGACGGAGCACAATATCCGCAAATTGCGCGAGGAAACCGATGACAAAGACATTTCGGTGTCGAGCATTGTGGCGATAGTTGACAAGCTAACGCAGACAAAGGAACTCCAGTACGATCAGCCGCGCATCGTGGAAAAGATTGTCGAGCGAATCGTGGAGGTCGAGAAGCCCAAGACCCCGCAAGAGATCGCGCAAGAAAAGCGAGATTTAGCAGCCCGCGCCGGAATCTACGATAAATACGGCAAGCAACCAACCACGGAGTTCGACCGCCCATCACGTCGCCAGCAAGAACTGTTGGACATTCAACGCTCTCACGCCGACATCGCAAATAGCGAGGCCGCAAGAATCGCGCTTGAGCATCTGATTTCCACGCACAGTGTTGACGGAGCCGGCGGAAGAACCAATCACTCGGAGACGGCTCGGCAAAAAGAAAGGCTGAAAGCCATTCTCATCACGGACTCGAACGGCAAACCCGATTACCGCAAGATGCTTCAAGAAGCGCGAGACCTGCAATATAAAATGTTGCGTCTCGACTCCAGCATTCGTTAATCACTAGCAAAACAGAAGCAAGGGCGTCTCTAAACCGGGACGCCCATTTCGGTAGCCGCGCCTAGCGGAAATATTTCCAAGGATGGTATGAGTTCGATTTTGAGCAAAAGTAATCGGGGTTCGCTGGCTGAGTATCGTGTGTTGTGTCTGTGCCTCTCTATGGGTTGGCTCGTCTTCCTTTGTGCGACCCCGAACTCGCCCACAGATATGATTTTGGTTCGACGCGGGCACACGTTGAAGTGCCAAGTAAAATCTGCGTCATCAAGCACGGGCGCCTCCACGGCTGGAAACCCAAAAAACTTGAGACAGGGAAATCAAGATGTGCTCGCAGTTGTCACACCGGACACAATTTTGTTCAAGGTCAAGAATCGCCAGATTCAGCGCCTATTCCCCGGTTCGATATTGGCGAGACCGCCAAAACGCCACAAGAGTGGCCACGGGTGAGCCAATCAGAAGAAAGCTACCAGTGTCGTATGATGTGGACCAACAAAATGACGATGATTAGACCACCCAAGAAACCAACGGTTGATACCACAGCTTGAATTCCGACGTTGATTGAGGAGAGTTCGGCACTAATGTTTTCAAGTTCGTCGTGAACGTCACCGAGATTGACATCTTCCTCGTGGAATTCG
>Ga0247669_1000025_pt1 | contig 103697 bp, 77 predicted proteins | sample CNK10_metaG_FD_182734 | JGI IMG/M metagenome (GOLD analysis project Ga0247669, IMG submission 182734) | Soil microbial communities from Purdue University Martell Research Forest, Indiana, United States - CNK10 | ecosystem: Environmental > Terrestrial > Soil > Temperate forest > Bulk soil... | reverse complement strand
CCGCGCTTTTTGTCTTGGAACCGCTTGGACAGACTACGGGCTTCAATCACTGGCACACCCCACCGGAGACCTGAATCAAAGAGCGCAACCGTTCTGACTGTAATACGTCTGCGGCGTAGAAAGATTACAACAGAAGGCGGAGGCGATAAATGACCGAGCAACTGCCCGGGGCATGGACTTGCATCTTTCGCGGCGTCCACCGCATCTCTTTGACTGTAAGCAAGATATGGCAGTCTTTATATAGTGCAAGTGGGAAGGCTCTTGTAAACTGATAGGGAACGATTTCCCGCTGGGCGGCGGCAGGCAAGTTCTTGTAAATAGTTTGGCAGGAATTTGGAGAACGCCGGCGGCGTTTTGAGAACTAAGTGTGCCGGAACGGCGTGAGGCGCAACCAGTCAACGTATGGAACGCAAACTTCGAAACCGCATTTTGATTTTTTTGGTAGCCGCGGGAATTGTGGCGTACCTGTTGGTGCGGCTCAGCGGGCGGCAACCCGTTGCGAAGATTATGGCCGTGAGGCCAGCACGGGAAAACCTGGTGGCTTCAGTTTCGACCAACGGAAAGGTAGAACCGGTTTCACCTTTTGTGGTGCGGGCGCAGCTCGATACGTTTGTGGAGAAAGTGCACGTCACCGAGGGGCAGTCGGTGAAGAAGGGTCAACTACTGCTGGAGTTGGACGTGAAGGACGCTGCCGCGCAGATGGCGCAAGCACAATCACGCTTGTTGCAGGCGCAGGATGACTTGCGGGCGGCGCTGGGTGGCGGGCGATCGGACGCGGCGGCGAAGGCTTCCGGCGATTTGGCAAAGGCGCTAGCGGAGCGAGACCGGATCAAGCGCAGCCACGATGCTTTGCAGAGACTGGTCGCGCAGCAGGCGGCGACCAAAGATGAGCTTGCCGCGAATGAAGTGGAGTTGACGAAGGCGCAGACGGAAGTCGACCGCTTGACCGCGGTGAAGCAGGAGTTCGGCCGATCCGTAAAACTTGACGCCGGCAAATTCCAGTTGGCGGTACAGCAAGCACAAAACGAAGTGGCCGCGCTGAACGACAAGGTTCGCGATGGCCGAATCGCTGCGCCGGCCGACGGGACGCTCTATTCACTGCCGGTAAAGCAGGGCAATTTTGTGAAAGTCGGCGATTTGCTGGCCGAGATGGCGGACTTGCACCAAGTTCGCGTCCGCGCCTTTGTGGATGAGCCGGAACTGGGTGGACTCGAACCGAACGAAGCTGTTCGCATTACGTGGGATGCACTGCCGAATCGCAGTTGGGAAGGAAAGACGACGGTGATACCGAAGCAAGTGGTATCCCGCAACTCACGAAGCGTAGGCGAGTTGTTGTGTTCCGTGAACAACGAAAAGTTGGAGCTGCTTCCGAACATTAATGTCGATGTGCGAATCAGCGCGCGAGAGCGGACGGGCGTGCTAACTGTGCCGCGCTCGGCCGTTGGGTCGAGCGGCGGAATGAGATTCGTTTTTGTGGTGAAAGATGGGGGCATTAACGTCGGGAAGAAATCGCTTGAGAAGCGGCCAATTGTTGTGGGGATTGCCGATGCGGCGAATTATGAAGTGGTGGCGGGACTGAGTGGAGGGGAACTGGTGGCGTTGCCGGGAGATTTTGATTTGCGAGACGGCATGCTGGTGCAAGTGACAAATCCGGATGCGTCGGATTATCTGGGCCGGTCCAATGGGAGTTAAACGACAGTTTTGGGGGATGGCGGTTTTCCTGCTACTCGGGGCCGCAGCTACAGACGCAATGAATCGAAGCGAGGCCGTAGAAGCGGCGTTACGAGCTTATGCGGAAGGTGAGTATCCAAAAGCTATTCAGATATTACAGGCGGCCAGCGCTTCGGAACCGCAAAATTCCGAAATTTACCTGCTGCTCTCAAAATCGTATTACGAAATGCAGGATTTCGAGCGAGCCAGCGCTAGTGCCGAAAAGGCGATTGCGATCGATCCGAAGAATTCGCCCAACCACGAGTGGCTCGGTAGGGCGTCTGGCGAAAGAGCGGATCGGGCGGGATGGTTTGCCGCGATTTCTTTTGCAAAGAAAGCGAGGAAGGAATTCGCCGCGGCGGTGGAACTGGACGGACGCAATTTTTCCGCGATGCAAGCGCTGATTGAGTTCGATTGCACCGCACCTGGTATCGTAGGCGGGGGTGAGGACAAAGCGGCGCGGGAGATTGAGACAATCGCGGCGCTGGATGCGGCGGAAGGGCACTATGCCCGAGGGAATTGCCGCCGCCAGAAAAAAGACTATGCAGCCGCAGACGCCGAATTTACCAAAGCGCTCGACAGCAATCCAACGTCGGCCGATTTAGCCTACGACATCGGCGACTATGCGATGAAGCGCGAACAACCTGATCGATTGATCGCTGTGGCTCAACTAGGCGAGAAGCTGAATCCACGGGATCCAAGGGGCTCATTTTATCGGGCGGTGGCCGCAATCTTGCGGGGTGAGGGGCTGCCCGGAGCGGAAAAAGCAATTCGTGCTTACCTTGGCAATACGCCAAAGCGGAATACGTATCCTTCGCCAGCAATGGGCCATTTTTGGCTGGGACGCTTGCGCGAGCGTCAAAATGACCTGCAAGAAGCCACGACTGAATACGATACCGCCTTGAAGCTGGAACCGAAGAACCGGTACGCGAACGAAGCTTTGAAGAGGGTCAAGAAGCACTAGCCAGAACACGATGCATTTGCACGAAACGTTTACGGTCGCAATAGATGCACTCCGCGCGAACAAGTTGCGTGCCGCGCTGACGTCGCTTGGCGTCATCATTGGGAGCGCTTCCATCGTTTTGGTCGTAACCGTTGCACTGACGAGCAAGAAGTTCGTTATCTCGCAAATTGAGAGCGTCGGCGCAAATCTGGTGTGGGTGGAAGTGGTCAAAACGCCGGATAAATCGCAGCCGATAAGTCATGAGCTGACACTACAAGACATGGAAGCGACGCGGTCGATTCCAGGTGTTGTGCAAGTGGCCGGGACAAGTGACCTGCTTATGTCCGTGGTTGCCGAGGGAAAGGTGCGCCCGGTAACCTTGATTGGCGTGACGGACGGCTATCAGACTATCAAGCGGCTGGTTGTGGTTCGCGGACGTTATTTTGATGTGACGGATATGGCGAGCCGAGGCAAGGTTTGCCTGATTACAGCCAAGCTTGCCGAAAAGTTGTATGGCCATGAGAGTTCAGTCGGTCAGCAGCTACGCATGGGCGAGTTGACGTTCACCGTGATTGGTGTTTTCAAAGAACGCGTCGAGACCTATGGACTGTCCGACATTCAAGATGAATCCGTGTTGATCCCGTTTGGGCTCATGAAGTCGTACACGGGGACGGACGTGCTTCGCGTCTTGGATACGCAAGCGGGTAGTTCGGAAGATGTCCCTCGGGTTCAGAAACAAGTCGGCGCGCTGCTGCGCAGCAGGCATCCACCGGAAGCAGAATACAATGTGCAGACCTTGACTGCGATCCTGGTCGCGGCGCAAAACATTTCGCTGGCTTTGACGATTGTACTGATCGTGATTGCGTTTATTGCGTTGCTGATCAGTGGCATCGGAATCATGAACATCATGTTGGTCACGGTGAAAGAACGCACGCGTGAGATTGGAATTCGAAAAGCGATTGGTGCCCCGCGGCGAGATATCCTTTATCAATTCTTGATTGAAGCATTTCTGATCAGTGGTGGCGGCGCGGTATTGGGAATCTTGATTGGGTTGGCAGTGCCGGTAACGGCGCAATTTTTCCTGCCGGGGAACCTGCGTGTGCCAATTTCGCCGCTGAGTGTTGTAGTCGCTTTCGTCGTTTCTTGTTCTACGGGGCTCTTCTTTGGCTATCTACCGGCAAACAACGCGTCAAGCTTGCAGCCGATCGAGTCTCTGCGTTACGAATAGGTTCGAGACGACCATTTTTACGGAGTATGACAATGCGACGATTCCAGCGAGCTGTGATCGCGGCGCTCCTATCGAGTGCCGTTGCAACCGCGTTATGCGCACAACAAACGCCGCAGCCGATTGCGCTGACGCTAAAGCGCACGCTTGAGCTGGCCTTGCAGAACAGCAAGGACATCAAGATCGCGCGGATTCAGGCTTCGGTGGCGGACCGGGCCGCGATGATCGGTAAAGCCGATTTCCTGCCGAATTTGTACGTCGGTTCGGGAGCGGGATACACCTACGGCATTCCAGAGACTCCCGGAGGACGGGCGCCTTCGATCTTCAACGTGACGTACACGGAGCAGGTTTTCAATTTGCCCTTGCGCGGAGCTGCGAAGGAGCAACAGGAACAAGCGAAAGCGCAGAAAATCCTTCTCGAAGATATGCGAAGCGCTGTGATTGCGGGCACGGCGACAGCCTATCTGGAGCTCGCTAAGGTAAGGCACTCGCTCGAGCTCTTGCGCAAAGAGAATGACAGCGCAGAGAAGATTTTGGGTGTGACGCAGGAACGTGCGAGTGAAGGTTTCGAATTGCCGATGGAAGTGACGCGGGCGCAACTAACGAAAGCGCAGGTCGCGCAAAGAGTTCTGCAGCTCGAATCCAGGCAGGAAGAACTGGAAACGTATTTGCGAGATCAATTGGGCTTGGGACCGGAACAGCAGTTTGAGTTGGCCGCGGATGAACTTCCCGGAGCTGCTGAGCAGGAAGGCGCGAATCTGGTTGCGCTCGCGATGGAAAACAATACGGATATTCGGCTGGCGCAGTCGGATGTTCGAGCGAAAGAGTTTCGTTACCACGGCGAAAAAGGTGGCTATCTGCCCACGGTGGAGCTGGTGAGTGTCTACAGCTTGCTGGCCAAGTTCAATAATTACGATCAGTTCTTCCAGACCTTTCAGCGGAACAATCTGAATGCAGGCGTTCAGGTGCAGATGCCGATTTTCAGCGCGCGAACGAAAGCGGCAGTGGGATTGGCTGACGTGAACCTGCAAGTAGCGAAAGCGACGCTTGAGAATAAGAAAAATCAGGTCAGCGCGGATGTAAAGAAGAAGACGCGGCGCTTGCGAGAGGTGGACGCCGCAAAGGAAGTCGCGCGGCTCCAGCTGCAGTTGGCGCAACAAAGCGTGAACGCGCTGCAATCTCAATTCGAAGAGGGGAAAATGAATCTGCGGGATGTCGAGCGCGCAAGGTTGGAAGAAAGCGACCGCTGGATGGCGTATCTCGATGCCACGTTCCAGCGACAGCAGGCGCAAGTAGAGTTGCTGCGGACCGCCGGGCAAATTGATAAGGTCATGGAGTAACAGAGCGAGTGAATTCCGGCAATCCCCATGCTTGATTCAAAAAGCCTCACCATTCTGGGCGAAGCGCTGGCCAGACTCGACGACGGATTTCGCCATTTGCCGGAATTTGAGCCGCGACGAACGAACAATGACCGACTGCTAGAGGTTCTTCTGGCGACCGCCGAGAGATTGCAGGACAATTTTCCTTACTTTCACCCGCTATACGCCGGGCAGATGCTCAAGCCGCCGCATCCGATTGCGCGCTTGGCCTATGCGTTGGCGATGTTCGTCAACCCTAACAACCATGCATTGGACGGCGGGCGAGCCACCTCTGCGATGGAAAAAGAGGCAGTCGCGGAGATCGCCGTGATGTTTGGATGGAAGGAATTCCTCGGGCACTTGTGTGGTGGCGGAACAATGGCCAACCTGGAAGCGCTGTGGGTTTCCGGGAAGCTCCAGTCGCGAAAGAAAATTGTCGCTAGTGAACAGGCTCACTATACGCATAAACGGATCAGCTCCGTATTGCAGCTCGACTTCGATTCGGTTCCGTGCGACGACAGCGGTCGGATGGACGTCGACGCGCTTGAATCGAAATTGAAGATTGGTGATGTTGGCACGGTCGTTGCGACTCTCGGAACGACAGCCACAGGCTCGGTCGACCCGCTGGATGGCATCCTGGCATTGCGAGAGCGCTACGAATTCCGAGTGCACGTGGATGCGGCATACGGCGGCTATTTCAAACTTGCATCGAACCTCAGTGCCCGGGCCGAGAAATCATTCGCACGCATGGACGACGCCGATTCAATCGTAATCGACCCTCACAAACATGGACTGCAGCCCTACGGGTGCGGTTGCGTCCTTTTTCGCGATCCTGCGGTAGGGAAGCTCTACAAGCATGAATCGCCATATACCTATTTCAGCTCGGCCGAATTGCATCTGGGAGAGATCAGCCTTGAATGTTCGCGGCCTGGTGCCGCCGCCGCCGCGCTCTGGGCGACGCAAAAATTGTTGCCGCTTGAGCGCGGCGGGGAGTTTGCGAAGGGGCTCGAAGCAGGACGCGAAGCTGCTCTCCATTTCCACCACCACCTCGTGCACGAAGGGGTTTTTGTTCCGGCGCTTGAGCCGGAATTAGACATTTTGGTATTTCTCCCGCGCGAGGCGACGATGGAAAAAGCCTCAGCCCGATCGCGCAAGATTTTCGCCGCCGCAGCGAAGCATGATTTGCATCTGGCGGTTGCCGAGCTTCCGAGCCGGTTTTGGAGCGGCGCCGGTTTGGAAAGCCTCACCGATTCGGAAACGGTGACCTGCCTCCGCTCGGTCTTGATGAAGCCGGAACATAAAGACTGGGTTGAAGCGATCCTTGAACGGCTCAAGCGAGCACAGACCGATACCCAGTTCAAAGTTTCGTAACAAAAGCGCAAGAAAGCCACAACCGAGACAGCGTATGAGCATTCGAAACACACTCGGATTGTGGTTTGGCTCGGCCACCAAGTCGGGTACACTAGAATAGTGGAGAAGTAACAGTACGCAGGCCGGTCGAGCAGAACCCGGCAGCCCGCACAGAGCACAGAATTTAGGGCTTTGACGTTGCACCACACTGAGGATGACGAATGCCTGATGTAATGAAGACTTTGCTGTTGAACCCGCCGAGTTTTGAGAACTTCGACGGTGGAGCTAGCTCGCGGTGGCCCGCGACTCGCGAAATTGAGTCCTATTGGTACCCCGTTTGGCTCACCTATCCTGCCGGTTTGATTCCGGGTAGCCGGCTGCTCGACGCATCGCCTCACAAGGTGAACTGGCAGCAGACGATTGAGATCTGCAAGTCCTATGAGTTTCTTGTTCTTTACACCTCGACGGTTGGATTTCATAGCGACATCAAGCTGATTCGCAAGATTAAAGAGGCGAATCCGGGGATGAAGATTGCGTTCGTGGGTCCGCACGGCCACATTCGCCCTGACGAAACGCTGATGGCCAGCGAAGACATCGAATTCATCGTGCGCGGCGAGTTCGACCATGCGGTTGCCGAGTACGCCCACGGCAAGCCGCTCGACCAGATTGCCGGCGCCAGCTATCGCAAAGACGGCAAGATCGTTCACAACACGATGCGGCCGCAGTTGCATACCGAAGAGTTGGATGCGTTGCCGTTTGCATCGGACATTTACAAGCGCGATTTGCAGATCGAACGCTACAACGTGCCGTTCCTGCTGCATCCGTTCGTCTCGTTTTACACGACGCGCGGCTGCCCGGCGATGTGCACGTTCTGCATGTGGCCGCAGACGATTTCCGGCCACGCGTGGCGCACTCGTTCGGTCGATAACGTCGTCAGCGAAGTGAAGAAGACGCTGGAATACTTCCCGCAAATGAAGGAAATTTTCTTCGATGACGACACGTTCAACATTCGCAAGGACCGAGCGATTGAGCTGAGCCAAAAATTCAAACCGTTGAAGTTTCAGTGGTCATGCACCGCCCGTTGCCATAGCAAGTACGAAGAACTGAAGGCGATGGCGGATGGCGGCGCACGGCTCTTCATTGTCGGGTTTGAATCCGGCGATCCGCAGATTTTGAAGAACATCAAGAAGGGCGCGACCATCGAGATGGCGCGCGAGTTCATGAAGAATTGCAAGAAGGTGGGCATCAAGGTCCACGGCGATTTCATCATTGGCTTGCCCGGAGAGACCAAGGAAACGATCGAAAAGACGATTGACTTCGCCAAAGAGCTGGATTGCGAAACGATTCAGGTTTCGTTGGCCCATGCCATGCCCGGTACGGAACTTCACGACCAGATGTCGAAGGAAGGTTTCCTGCGTGTTGAAGCGTTGGCTGACAACGGCGGTCACCAGTTGCCGCATATCGAATATCCGCATCTTTCAAAAACAGAAATGATGGGCGCGGTAAACCGGTTCTACGACGAATACTATTTCCGGCCGCGGGTTGCGTGGAGAATCGTCCGCGAGGCCCTCTGGGATAGCCACGAGCGCAAGCGGCTTTACCATGAGGCGACGAGCTTCCTGAAATTGCGTTCGGAACGCTGGAAGTGGGTACGGCAGGGCGGCGACGCGCCGAAGCCGATGGTGAGCGTTCCGGGCACGACTTCTGCATCTGGAAACGACTAACACGAACTAAGCGATGGGACGCGAGAGCAGGCTTAGGATAAAGACGCTCGTCATGGTCTTGGCGATGGTTGTGTGCGCCAACGTCGGCGATCTGCTATTGAAACGCGGCATGTCGACGATCGGCGCCGTGCGGTTTACCGCCAGCGGCCTCGGGCAAGCGTTTGGACTCACCGTTGCCAACCCGATTATCTGGCTGGGCATCTTCTTTCTGCTTGGCTTCATGATTTGCTATATGACCGTGTTGAGTTGGGCCGATTACAGCTACGTGATGCCGGCTGGTGCGTTTGGGTACGCCGTTCTCACATTCCTGGCTGTGATCTTTCTGCACGAGAGCGTCTCGCCGAGGCGTTGGTTTGGCGTCGTACTGATTTGTATCGGCGTGATGCTGGTTGGGCAGACGAAGCCTCGCACCACTGAAGTGGTGGCACCACAGAAAGGGTTCGCGTAATGGCCACGTTTCTCCTTCTGGCACTCTTTTTATGCACCACGACCGGCGGCGAGATTGCCATGACTTATGGCATGAAGGCTACGGGTGAACCGGAACGGTTGCGGCCGAAGCAAGTTCTGAGATTTCTTGGTCGCGCCGTGTGCAACGGCTGGTTCTGGGTGGGCATTCCTCTTATGGCAATTTCCTTTTATTTGTTGCTGATACTTTTATCGTGGCAACCGATTAGCTTTGTGATCCCCGCGTCTGCGCTGAGCAACGTGGTCGGTACGCTCGGCGCAAAATATATCCTCAAAGAAGAAGTCAATGCGGCACGTTGGGCCGGCGTGCTATTAGTTTGCATCGGGGTGGCGCTGGTTTCATTGGATAGTATTCCCGTTCGCTGACTCGGAAACATTTCATCGATTTCAGCGGGCACAATAGGAATCGGGAGTCACAGTACAAGTGGCCTTGTTCTCCAAGGTCCACTATCATGCGCCCAATGACTTCTCACTTATTTGGAAAATCGGACGGTTCGTCCATCCGGGCGCACAACGCGCAGGCGGTCATTCTGGCCGGAGGGCTTGGCACGCGCATGCGTCCGGTTACGGAGACTATCCCGAAGCCGATGATCTGCGTAGCTGGGACCCCTTTTTTGCAGCACCAGTTGGAGCTTCTTAAAGCCTGCGGAATCGACCGTTCATTGCTTCTGGTCGCGTATCTCGGGGAGCGCATCGAACAATATTTTGGCGATGGCGGGAAATTTCAGCTGAACATTTCCTACTCCTACGAACCGGCGCCTCTCGGCACCGGCGGCGCACTAAAAAACGCGGAAGAGAAGCTGCAAGATACATTTGTGGTGCTTAACGGCGATACGTTTCTTCCCATCGATTACTCTGCCCTCTTTCTACAATTTGTCATGTTGCGTTGCCAGGCGCTCATTGTCGCCTACAGGAAGCCTTCCGGTGCTCTTTCCGCTCTCCCTGCTGATCACGTTCCAAACAATCTGCTGGTCAACCGTAACGGAAAGGTTGAAGCTTACCGAAAAGGCGATCCCGAGGGCATGACCCACATTGATGCGGGTGCCGTCGTTTTGAGCAAAAAAATCCTGGGGTTGCTGCCCCCTGGCCAGCGGTGTTCGCTGGAAGAAGAAATCTACCCACGCTTGATCGAGCGCGGTGAAATGCACGCTTGGGTGACGACGGAGGCTTTTTACGACATGGGTAGTCCGGCCGGACTTGCGGCGCTGGAAGAAAAACTCGCATGATCCTTACCAAGACTCCATTTCGCGTGAGCTTTGCAGGCGGCGGCAGCGATTTGCCGGAGTTTTACAAACGCAAAGCCGGCGCCGTTGTCAGCTGTACGATCGACAAGGCGATGTACATCGCCATTCATCCTTATTTTCACGACAAGATTCGCATCAAGTATTCACGAACCGAAGATGTTTCGAGTGTCGCGGAAATCGAACATCCAATCGTACGCGAGTGCCTAAGTCTCTTGGGGATTGAACGCGGCATGGAAATCGCCAGCTTCGCCGATGTTCCCGCTGGCACTGGCATGGGATCGAGCAGCGCATTTACTGTCGGCCTTTTGCATGCTCTCTACACGCGCTCCGGCAAATCGCCGAGTCCGGAGCAACTTGCATCCGCCTGCGAAATTGAATTGGACCGCGTCAAAGCCCCCATCGGCAGACAGGATCAATATGCTGCGGCTTTTGGCGGTTTGAATTTTATCCGCTTCCACGAGAATGGAAGCGTCGACGTCGAACCTGTGCGATGCACTGCGCAGACGCGTGAAGCGCTTTCCCGGCGGCTCATGCTTTTTTACATTGGCCAGGAGCGGGAAGCTTCTTCCATTCTCACCGAGCAATCTCGCAACATGGCTGAAAAGGAAAAGTTCCATCGCGTGGAAGAGATGGCGGAACTTGCGGCAGAACTCCGCGTTGTACTCGAAAAGAACGAACTGAATACGTTTGGTGAAATTCTGCACCGCGGATGGCAATTGAAACGAGGCGTCGCCAGCGGGATCACAAATAGTGTTGTTGAGGCCAACTATCAAATCGCGCGCGACGCGGGCGCGGAAGGCGGAAAGCTGCTTGGCGCTGGCGCCGGCGGCTTCCTGCTCTTGAGCTGCCGCGCGGAAAAGCAGCAACAAGTACGTGAAGCGCTTGGGAATCTGCGGGAAATGTCTATCGCCTTGATTTCGGAAGGGTCGCAGGTCCTTCACAATGACGGGAGAAACGATCCGATTCTCGCCGTCGGCAGAAGCGCATAGCCCGCCATTTCCGCAACGTCGTCGCGGACAGCGTTGTCGCCCTTCCATAGGCGCGTTATACTTTTGTGGGCTGCTTTGATCGCGAGAATCTACCAAAAGAAATGAAAAACGCCTCCATTGCCGCAGGTTCCGGCGTTGCAGCGAAACAGTATTTCGCTTCGCTGCAAGACGTATTGGCCCACCTCGATTTTTCTGTGATCGACCGGATGACCGATGCCGTCTGGGAAAATTACGAACGGGGCCGCGCGCTCTACATTTTTGGCAATGGCGGGAGTGCGGCGCTCGCCTCCCATTTTGCGTGTGACATCGGAAAGGGAACCGTGGCCGCGGGCCGCAAGCGCCTGCGAACGGTGGCTTTGACGGACAACGTGCCGTTGATTACTGCGCTCGCCAACGATCTTGCGTACGCGGATATTTTCTCCGAACAACTTGTGGGCCTTGCTGAAAAAGGAGACACCGCACTAGCAATTTCCGGGAGCGGTAATTCTCCCAATGTCGTTCGGGGCCTGGAAGAGGCGCGCAAGCTTGGGCTTCGCACCCTTGTTCTTACCGGTTTTGCGGGCGGTCGCGTCAAATCGTTAGCCGATCTTTGCCTCGTCGTGCCTTCGGACAATATGCAACACATCGAAGACGCGCATCTTTGCGCGACGCACGCTATCTTCCGCGCGATCCGCCATCGCATGACGCAGGCCGATGCCGAATAAATTCGGAAATTCATTCATTTTTTCGCCATGCTGAAGGCCGTCATTTTCGATCTCGACGGGGTTGTTGCGGATAGCCATCCGATTCACGAGGTGGCGTGGAAGTCTCTTCTTGCGGAAGCCGGCCTGAATCCCGATTCGATAAATGTCGATTTCTTGTATGCAGGCCACCCTCGCCGCGAAATTCTGAGACACTACCTTGGCCCGCTCAGCGATTCGGAAATTCAGCATTGGGGCCGTCGCAAAGATGAGCTCTACGAATTGGCGGCAAAGAATCTTCAAGCCAAGCCTGGTATTCCGGAGGTCCTCCCGCAGCTACGGGACGCAGGAATTCGTTGCGCGCTAGCTACGTCGGCTGGACGCAAGCGCACGCTCGAATCCCTGCAGGTCCTCGGCGTCGGCGAATACTTTTCGATCGTCATTACAGGCGAGGACGTTTCTAACCCCAAGCCGGCGCCTGACATTTTCCTGCTCGCCGCGCAAAAGCTGAACGTCAAACCTCAAGATGCCGTCGTGGTGGAAGATTCCGTCGCGGGCGTGCAGGCCGCCGTTGCCGGTGGAATGAAATGCGTGGGCTACACTTCAGAGGAACATGCCGCCGAACTGCGCCGCGCAGGTGCGGACGTAGTTGTCGCCGAGCTACCCAAAGACGCAGTCGCGTATTTCCGAGATGTCGCCTCTTCTCGCGGTCTGTCGACACCCGCCTCCCGTAAACAGATCTCCCGGCAGGGGCGCTAAATGGGCGCTTGGATCCATTACGCCGGCTACGCGCTGTTCGTGCTTGCGTTTGTGGGAATCGCGTCTTCGACCGTTTTTCTGATTCTTGCGCTCATTGGCGCCGCAAAGTTTCACCGTGAAGCCGATGAACAGAAACGCGTCGCAGCTGAAATCAAGACGCTTCCTCCGGTTTCGCTCCTCAAGCCCGTGCACGGAGCGGAACCGCGTCTGCGTGAAAATATCGAAAGTTTTTTCGTCCAGGACTACGCGGCGGATTACGAAATCATTTTTGCCGCGGACGAAGGAAATGACGCCGCGCTGGATGTTATTCGAGAAGTTGCTGCCCGCCATCCCGAAATCGCTTGCCGCGTCCTTGTAACCGGTCCGCCGCAGTTTCCGAACCCTCCCGCATCCTCGTTTACGCGAATGGCCGAAATTGCTTCGTACGATATTCTCGTCACGAGCGACAGCGATGTTGAAGTCGCGCCGGATTATCTTTCCCATGTCGTACCGCCGATGCTCGATCCTTCGGTCGGCATGCTTACGTGCGTCTATCGCGGGAAAAACGCGGGCGGATTCTGGTCGGCGATGGACGCGATCGGTATGTCCATTGAAATGACTGCGGGAGTAGTCACCGCCAATTTGCTGGAAGGGATGAAGTTTGGACTAGGGCCGACCATTGTCACGCGCAAGGATTCCGTGGAAAAAATCGGTGGCTATTGCGTGACTGCCGAATATTTTTCGAACGATTTCGTTATCGGCAATTTCATCGCAAAGGCGGGCTATCGGGTGGTTCTGTCACGGCACATCATCGATCATGTCGTTCCGCCAATGACCTTTCAGAGAATGTGGGACCGACAGGTACGTTGGGCAAAAGGCACGCGCTGGTCGCGCCCGAAAGGACACTTTGGCACCGGGCTTATCTTTGCAATGCCTTATGGTGCTCTCGGTCTGCTTGCCGGCGCGATGACGGGCCATTGGCCCATTGGTGTTTCGCTTTTACTCGCCGCCATTGTTAACCGTATGGTTGAGTCTTGGACCATAGGCTGGGGTGTCGTGCGCGACCCCGTCGCGCTCAAGCGCGCTTGGCTGTATCCCGTACGCGACCTTCTTGGTTTTGCTGTGTGGTGCGCCAGTTATCTGAGCAAGCGCGCGGTCTGGCGGGACAAACGCTATCAATTGGCCAAAGGCGGGCGTATTGTCCTTCGCGACACGTCCGCAAACGGCTAAGCTTCTAATTACGCAAGTTCGGCCGCCGAGTCGTCTAAACAATGTTCGTTCAACCCCACGCTCGTGAGCTAGCGCACGTCGCATTCGTGCTTGGGCATTATTTTGTCTGGCTGATGTTTTTCTGCTCGCTTGGCTTTTACTCCGCAGCGATTTTTGCGGCGCTGAAGTTTTCGCGTCGTTCGCAGAAGAATTCGAGCCCTGAATTTACTCCTCAGGTTAGCCTGCTAAAACCGGTCCATGGAACCGATTTCGGTTCGGCTGAAAGCTTTGCCAGTTTTTGCACGCAGAATTATCCCAGCTACGAAATTCTATTTGCCGCCAATGAAGATACCGATCCCGCACTGCAAATTGTGCGGGCACTGATCGTGGAGTACCCCGAACGAAAAATCCGGATCCTTACGGGTGCCCCGTTTCTCGGCGAAAATCGTAAGGTAAACAATCTGGCGCTCATGGCGCGCGAAGCAAGCCACGAGATACTGGTGATTACCGACGGCGATGTTCGTGTCGGCCCTGATTATCTTCGCAATGTGGTCGCTCCGTTCGCGGACCGCATGACGGGGGCGGTGACCAGCCTCTATCGAGGGGTGGTGCAGCCGAATGCGTTTGCTGAGCTCGAAGCACTCGGCGCTGCAACCGATTTTGCCGCCGGAGTGCTGGTCGCGGAGCGCAAAGAGGGTCTTACCTTTGCGCTTGGCGCGTCGATTGTCACAACGAAGAGCTGGATTCAGCGCATCGGCGGGCTCGAGCCGATCGCTCAGTTGCTCGCAGATGACTACGAACTCGGCCGCCGCGTAGCCGCAGCTGGAGGAGAAGTGCTGCTTTCGCGCGAGGTCGTCGCCACGATGTATCCCGTGCAAACGCTTCGCGCTTTCTGGGATCACCAACTCCGCTGGGCGCGAACCGTACGTCTCTGCCGGCCAATCTCGTATATCGGCCTGATCTTCACCCATGGTCTTCCATGGGCTGTTCTCGCCGCCGTACTCTCACATGCGGCAACCACAGCCGCTATTTGTCTCGGCGCGCATCTTCTGTTGCGGCTCTCAATGGCGTTTGCCGTTGGCGTAGGCGTTCTTGAGGATCAAACGGTTCGCCGCCGCTGGTGGCTTATTCCGCTCCGGGACGCCGTTCATTTCATTGTGTGGCTCGCCAGTTTCGCTTCCAACCGAGTCACCTGGGGCGAAGCGCAGTTCGTTATGAAGAACGGCCAGATGGTTCCCGTGCGCAATTCCTGATGTTCCCTCGCAGCAATTCACCGCGGTTTGGTTGACGGATTTTCGATTCCCGTTTTAGCCCAATAAGGATAAATCGTGGCTGTCCCGATCACCGGGGTACCCGCCGCGATTCGTTTTTGTTGCTACGCATCCATCGGCTGGGAGGTTGTCCAATTGGTAGGGCGCCCGGCGTTAGCGGAGGCCGCGGCTGCATAAAACTGCTCCGCGGCCTCACGCACTCCCGGCAACCAACTACGTCTGGGGAGTCGCCCCCGGTTCTCTCGACGACACTCTTGCAGAAGGTTGATGACGGGTCGAATTAGGATTGCTGCTTGAAATTCAAAGACAGTCCATCCATAACCCGAAAAGTTAAAAGTGGAAGACCACTCCGGTCGAAACGCGCAAATTCTTTTGCGATTGCGGGTCGGCGCCGGCTGCAGCGAAGCGCGTCAAAAGGTAATCCACCTTGACGGGACGAACGGAGAAATGTTTTGCCAGTTTGACGTCAAACCCGCCGCCCGCCGTCATGGCAAAGTTACTGTCCGATCTGTTTGCCGTTGCGGTAGTTGTGCTCACGCGTTCTGCGCCGAAAAGCACTTCGCCAAAGGGCGTGACGCGGTCCCAGTGGCGGTAAGAAATCCGCGGACCAAAAAGATAAGTGGACAGCGTGAAGTCCAAGCCAGTGTTCAAAACGTTGCCGTTATGATATCCGCCAAAATCGGCGACGCCGCTCAGCCAGTTGTTCACATTGTAAGCGACGGAAGCGCTACCGCCGTTGAGATTGAAATTCTTTGCCCCATCCCACCGATCATAGGAATACCCGGCAAAGACATCCACTTTGGACTGATCCTGGGCCTGGGCCACTCCGGCTAAAAGCACGAGAAGCGCAAACAGAGACACCACGAACTTACTCTTCATTACATCCTCCTGATTGGTTTGTGCACCGACTGCAGAGGCCTGCGGCGGTGTGTGGCTGCTGGGTGCCTTAGGTAGACAGGCGGCGATCCGCAACTCACTTGTGTTTTACTTCTGGTGAGATGCTCTGGTTGCAGATTCGGTTGGCGGAGAAGCGACCGTATCGGTAATTTTCTATCCCAGAGACGCATCGTCGGTGACACTCACTGACACGTAAATTTGCGGCGTGAAATATCAAGCAGCCCATCCGTGAGATAAAACTTAGAAATGGAAAATGAAACTGGTCGAAACGCGCAGATTCTCCTGCGTCTCTCGATTCGTGATGGTTTTGAGGGAAGCGCGTCAGGAAATACTCGACCTGAGCGGGCCGGAACGACAGACGATGCAAGAGTCTTACGTCGACACCGCCGCCGAAAGGAACAGAACAAAACACTGCTGGAAATTATCAAGCGATGGATTGCTCATGGTAGCCGGCAAATGATTCGCGCTTGCACGCACTTGCATCCGACGTAGCGGAAACAAGTCACTACGAAATTACCCGTTGTTTGCCCCGTTTGCCCCGGTAACGAGATGCAAGTTATACTGTAAGTCCACTGTTTGCACCGGCTGGGAGGTCGTCCAATTGGTAGGACACCAGACTCTGACTCTGGGTATCCTGGTTCGAGTCCAGGCCTCCCAGCCAAAATTTGGCTAAATTCGGGCTTCGCTTCAAGCTAATTTCACCTTCGACTTTTTGTCCCACCCGCCGAGTTGCATAGCCATCGCTGCGCACGCCCTGCGCAACTCGTCCGCGGCCGGCCGATCGACCAACGTTCTTGCCACCACCATTCCACCGATGCACAGCGCAGCAATCGCCTGCGCCTTGGATTTCCGTGGCTTCCGCTTGTTAGCCATGCTCCGTTCCAGAACACTCACCATCGCGCGGAACACTGTCTCAAACGCTCGTTTTGCGCTCGTTCCGCTCCGCGCCACGTCTGTGGGCAAAGCCACCATAGGACATGAGTTCTCGACGTCTTCGTAGTGCTGGCGCGACAAATATGCGCGAACCACCTGTGGACCAACATCGCTCGATGACAAATCCACGTGAACGCCTTCCCAGCAATTCTTCCACTCTGGATCGGTGAAGAAACAACTCAAAACTTCCGCGTATAAATCGTTCTTGCTTCCGAAATAGCTGTAGAATCCGCCGTGCGTCATTTTCGCATCCGCCATGATCTCGTTGATGGAGACGCTTTCAAATCCACGGCGATTGAACAGTCTTCTCGCGCTATCGATGATCTTTTTTCGTACTCGTTCGCGATGACCGGCTGGATAGGGCATGGAAGTCTCCTCAGACAAGCAATTTGATGGCGGGGACCAAGCATAGGCCAACCCAAACTATTATTTTGAACATATTTTGGAGGCGTGTTTGGATGAAGGGGAAAGTTTAAGACTGACAAGATAGAAAAAAACGACGGGGGAAGCGAATGAAGACGAACGAGAATCCGGGGAATGCTCTGTTGTCGCCGGTTCGGCGGCAACTACTTGGCGCGGCGCTGTCTTGGTTGGCGGACTTGGTCTCGGAGCACGCTTGAGAGCCGAAGGAGAAGGCGAAGTCTCGCACACGTCGGAAGCCATTCATCAGGAAATTATTTTCAATGCCAGCCGCAAGAAAGTCTACGAAGCACTAACCGTCACTTCGCAATTTCAAAAAGTGATCGACAACAGCGCCGCCATGAAAGCGATGGCGCTCGCGAACAAGCCCGCCGAAATAAGCCAGGAACTCGGCGGAGCCTTCAGCGTCTTCGGCGGCCACATCGTGGGACGCCAGCTCGAACTCGTCCCCGGGCAACGAATTGTTCAGGCCTGGCGAGTCGCGGATTGGGAGCCCGGCATTTTTTCTATTGCTCACTTTGAGTTGCTGGAGCAGGCCGCTTCTACCAAGATGGTTTTCGACCATACGGGCTTCCCGGGTGGTCAAGGCGCACACTTAGCCGAAGGTTGGCGAGTGAACTATTGGCAGCCGCTCGCGAAAGTTTTGGTCTAACGCGTCGGTGCGGTTGCCGCAGACGGTCCCGGAATCGTCGTACACAAACTCCGTGGCAATGCGCAAAACCATTTCCAATAAACGCGAGTCTAAGTAGAATAGTGTAGTTGGTTCAATCAAAATCAAGCCCACCCCCCCCCCGCCCGGGCGAGCCTTTACGGTAGTTGTTCGCCCACCCAGCCGCGAGAGATTCAGCCGAAGATTGGGAGAAGTGATGCGGACTATGGTGCAAAACACGCGGCTCCACGCACGAACAGTGCCGGCACAATTCGGGTTTATTCAGATTTTCGGCGACGAAGGCGGAAGAATCCTCGACTTTTCTGAAGCGGGACTTGCGTTCGAGTCTTTTGCGCCGCTCGGCTCCGCCAAGACACTGCAGTTCTGGTTTTCCTTGAATCTCAGAGATCGTGTCGAAGCTACCGGTGAGGTGGTGTGGCTTGATTCCACATCCAAAGTGGGAGGACTTCGGTTCATGAACCTGACGGATCGCGCCACGCGGCACATTCGTGCTCAATGCACCGATTCCTTCCGAAGTGACGCGGATCATAAAAGACATCGTTTCCTTGCCGCACTCTCGAAACAACCTTCCATCAGCCCGGCGGAAACGGCTACCGGAGAGAAACGCGATGCGCTGCCGAATCGCGCGCACCTAGCGTCTGCTGCAGTCGGCAACGTGCTTGTGCGAGATACGACGCTGGAGACTTCGCCGTTGACGCCGCTGGGCTCGACGGATCTCATCTCCTTGCAGAGGCACGTCGCGACCTGCCGTCGGCAGTTTGTACTTGGGGCTGTCCTTGGTTTTTCTGTGGCGTTGAGCGTGGCGCTTTTGGCCTTTCGATTCTGGGCTGCGGGACACTCGCCCACGTCGGCGCACCCGAGTTCGCCTACCGAGTTCCAATCGAGCGTCATTCCCGGCACCACGGCTTCAAGCTCGGGCCCACAGCCGGGCACTCCAAACCCGTTAGATGGGCCAGGACACTCGCAGCCGGCGATCCTCAACGACAAGTATTCGATGGGGACAACGGGAACGGGTCATTTATCCAAGAGTTCACAAGCGCTGGCGTCGGTTCGAATGATGGGTAGCGAGACCGCCGTTCCTGCCAACTCGGCAGATGTGTTCTCTCGACCAGCCAAAAACGTACAGAAAAAATCGGCCACACCCGAACGACTCTGGGCCGCCGTGCAGGCGGGCGACACAGCCGCAGCCGTTACTCTCGCCGAGCGATACCTCCGCGGCGATGGCGTGCCAGAGAACTGCCTGCAGGCGCGGGTGCTCTTGCTTGTCGCGTCAGAAAAGAAAAACCCCGAAGCGATCCGCAAGTTAAACGAACTGGACAAAACTGGATGCCCCTCGAGCGCGCCGAACTGACGGCGCATTGGTTCCGTTGCGAAACCTTTACTCACGTTTGCTTTTGTGCAATCTTCGCCTCCCTGAACATTACCGATTTATAGTAAGGTAGTTGGACTTGGAGAGGACTCCCGTGAACCGCAAACGAGTTATCGCAGTCTCTGCTGTTTTCGTCTTAGTGGTGTTCCTGTTTTTCGTCAGGGTTGGGGCCGGTACCACGTCGGCAGAACAAGAAGTGCGCGAAGTCGAGCGACGCGCGAATGCCGCCTATGAAGCCAATGACCTTCCGAAGTACTTTTCTTTTTATGCGCCTGATTTTACGCAATACCTGCCCGAAGGCCGTTCCGACCTCCCGGCTTACGAGAAAGAATGGTCGTCGTATATTGGGGAAGGGAATCGAGTCGAAAAAGTCGTTTTGAGCGACATGCATGTTCAAATTGGCCCGGGCAGTGACACGGCGGTCGTTAGTTACATCATCCACGTCCGCACCAAGCTCAAGGATGGCAAGGTTACGGACGAAGACAACCAGGAGTCCGACGTTCTCTTCAAACGAAATGGGCAATGGAAAGTAGTTTTTCTACATTACTCCGCTGCGCCAAAGTCCGGGTCGCACTGACCATCTCACCATGAGGGCCGGCTTATGAGTAAGAATCGTGACCGCGAACTTGGAATGTTTCGCGAGATCACGCGCCGCGATTTTCTGAATGGTGTCGCCGCTGGCACCGGCGCTGCGGCGGCTGAGTCCTGGTTACCGGGCCTGGCATGGGCTGATGAAGACCTCGCGCCCCAAGAAAAGCCTGGCTATTATCCTCCGGCGCTGACCGGCCTGCGCGGTAGCCATCCTGGTTCCTTTGAAGACGCGCACAAACTGCGTGACGGAAACTTCTGGAAATCCTCCGGTCAGCCAACTGATACGGGCGAATCGTACGATCTTGTTATTGTTGGCGGAGGAATCAGCGGGCTCGCTGCGGCTTATTTCTGGCGCACACAAAAACCCGAGGCTCGCATTCTCATTCTCGATAATCACGATGATTTCGGCGGCCACGCCAAGCGCAATGAGTTTCGTCCCGGCGGCCGGCTGCTGCTGGGCAACGGCGGCACATGGGCCATCGAGTCGCCGTTCCCCTACAGCAAAGTGGCTCGCGGATTGATGGACGACCTTGGCATTGACCCATCCGCGCTAGCCAAGAAATGCAATGTCTCCGGCGTGTACAAAAATCTGACCAACAGCTTTTTCTTCGACAAAGAGACATTTGGCCGCGACAAGCTTGTGAAGGGAAAGGCCGGTGGTTTTCCCGGCGAAATCTTCGGCGGCGATGTTAACCCGGGAATTCCAGTTGCTCCTGAAGTTGCTCGTGAAGTGCAGCGACTGGAAACCTCCGAAGAAGATTATTTTCCGGGACTGACGTCCGAGCAGAAAAAAGACAAGCTCAGCCGCATGAGTTACAAGAAGTTTTTGCTCGAGGTGGTAAAAATCGATCCTCGCGCGATCCCCATCTATCAGACACGGACTCACCCGCTCTTTGGCGTCGGCATAGATGCAGTCGCAGCGCTCGATTGCTGGGCTTTGCAAATGCCCGGTTTCATGGGTTTGAAGCTTCAACCTGGCCCGTATCATCGCATGGGCTACACGCCGATGGGATACGCGACGCCGCGAGAAGGCTACGAATTTCATTTTCCCGATGGCAATGCGACTATCGCTCGTTTGCTCGTGCGCCGGTTGATACCCGCTTCGACTCCCGGCAACAGCGTCGAGGACATCGTGACGGCGCAAGTCGATTACGCGAAACTCGACAGATATGAGTCGCCGGTGCGAATTCGTCTAAATAGTATCGTCGTAAGCGCGAAGAATCTCGGCGACGTGAATTCGGCCAAGGAAGTGCAAATCGGTTACCTACGGGATAAGAAGCTCAAGACTGTTCGGGCCAAATCAGCTGTTCTAGCTTGTTGGAATATGATGATTCCGTATCTTTGTCCTGATTTGCCGGCCGCCCAACAAGATGCACTCCACTACGGCGTCAAAGTTCCTTTGGTTTACACCACTGTGGCGATAAAAAACTGGCAATCCTTCGACAAGCTTGGCATTCGCTCCGTCGCCTCACCTGGCATGTATCACTACCAGATGAATCTGGATGTGCCCGTGGACATCGGCAATTACAATTCACCCAAGACTCCTGACGAGCCAATCCTTGTACGTATGGAACGGACACCGTGTTATCCCGGACTTTCTGAACGCGACCAGCATAAAATTGGCCGCGGTGATTTGCTTTCTACTTCGTTTGAGACGTTCGAGCGGAATATCCGCGACCAATTGGGCCGCGTTCTCGGTGCTGGCGGCTTCGATCCCGGGCGTGATATTGACGCGATCACCGTCAATCGCTGGCCCCATGGCTACGCGTACGAATACAACTATCTTTTCGATCCCGAATGGCCCGCAGGGCAAAGTCCATGCGAAATCGCCCACAAGCCGTTTGGTCGCATAGCGATCGCAAACTCCGACGCGGCAGCCGCGGCTTACACCGACGCCGCGGTCAACGAAGCCCATCGAGCCGTGCAAGAATTGTTGCATGGATGATGTTATCGAACTGAGGCTTCGCTAGAAATGTCTGCCGACCTCGAAAACGCAGATCCGCTTTCCGATCGCCAACTCGGCATGGATCGCCGCATCACGCGGCGCGATTTCTTGAATGGTGCGGCCATGACGATTGGCGCTGCGGCCGTGCCAGCGGGTGCACTCCACTCCGGCGCGCAGGCCGCTGAACCGCAGAATCATCCCGGCTACAATCCACCGGTCGCGACGGGAATGCGCGGCAGCCATCCTGGCTCATTTGAAATCGCCCATAGCCTTCGTGATGGCACATTTTGGAAGACTATGGGCAAACCGACCGATACCGGCGACGTCTACGACTTGATCGTCGTCGGCGGAGGCATCAGCGGCCTTTCCGCAGCATACTTCTTTCGCCAACGGAATGGCCCGAACTCACGAATTCTCATCCTGGAGAATCATGACGACTTCGGTGGCCATGCCCGGCGCAACGAATTCCATTTCGGCGGCAAACTGCAGTTGCTGAACGGTGGAACGATGTTGATCGACAGTCCCACCGCCTACAGCAAGGAAGCTGCCGAGCTTATTTCGAAGCTCGGCATCGACCCAGTTGCGTTCGAAAACAAATATCCTTTGCACGATCTGTATCGGTCACTGAGTCTCGGCCCCGCCATTTTCTTCGACAAACAAACCTTCGGAGAAGACCGCCTCGTCGCTGGCGCTCCTTCCGAATGGGGTGAATCGGAGAAACCCTCTGCAAAAGCCGCGCAATGGCTTGAGTTCCTCGGCAAAACTCCGCTCGCCGACGTCGCGAAACGCGACATCCTTCGCCTTGAAGCCGGAACAGTTGACTGTCTACCCGGCCTTTCCTCGGCGGAAAAAAAAGACAAGCTCTCTCGCGTCAGTTACAAAGATTTCCTACTTACGATTGCAAAGGTCGACCCGGCAGTCGTCTCGTTCTATCAAACACGCACCAACGGTGAATGGGGTGTTGGTATTGACGCGGAGCCTGCCCTCGATTGTTGGGCGCTTGGCCTTCCGGGTTTTCAAGGAATGAATCTCGACCCCGGCCCTGCTCCCCGTATGAGTTATTCCGCGGCAGGCTACTCCACCGGAGGCTCGGCGCGTTTTCATTTTCCCGATGGCAATGCGACGATCGCGCGGCTGCTCGTTCGCGAACTGATTCCCGAAGCGATGCCAGGGCACTCCGTTGAAGATGTCGTTACATCGCAAGTTGCGTACGATCGCCTCGACCACCCAACAAACACTGCCCGCATCCGACTCAACAGCACCGTCGTACGAGTGCAGAACGCTGCCGACACTAAATCTTCACAGGGGGTTATCGTCGCGTACGCCGGAGCGGGCAAAGTTTTCACCGCGCGCGCCAAGGGCTGCGTCCTTGCCTGCTGGAACATGACCATCCCGTACCTTTGTCCGGATCTCCCCGAAAAGCAGAAAGACGCGCTTCATTTCCTCGTCAAGGTTCCGCTCGTCTACACCAGCGTCGGCCTTCGGAATTGGACAGCTTTTCAAAAACTCGGTGTCTACACGGTTCACGCTCCGGGTTCTTACTGGAATTCGTTCAATCTCAACTGGCCCGTAGATATCGGCGGGTACAAGAGTCCACGTTCACCCGATGGACCCATCCTCCTCCATATGAGCCGAACCCCCTGCAAGCCCGGCTTTCCCGCTCGCGAACAGCACAAAGCCGGTCGAATGGAGCTTCTTGTAACGCCCTTCGAAACTTTCGAGCGCAACGTTCGAGATCAACTCGCCCGCTGCCTGGGTGCCGGCGGTTTCGATCCCGCGCGCGACATCGAAGCCATCACCGTCAATCGCTGGCCGCACGGTTACGGCTATGAATACAACCCGCTCTTTGATCCGCAATGGGCGCCCGGCCAAGCGCCGCACGAAATCGGCCGTAAACCTCAGGGCCGTATCACCATCGCCAATTCCGACTCCGGGGCCACCGCCTACACCGATGTAGCCATCGATCAAGCCTTCCGCGCCGTCAGTGAGTTGTTTGAACGATAGCCCAGAAAATCGTGTCAAAATTCTTGTTCACCTTCTTCGCATCAAAACCGAATTACCGGCATCTTATAGCGCGTAGACGCAGTTGGTGGGACTCTTCAGGAAACTATCTTTTTGTCCGTTCTTGCCTGAAAATGCGCTTCCAGCCAGACTGGCTGCGTCACTTCAGCTAGAGGCACTATTCATGCCCAGACTTCAGACCACCGAGGACCGCCGCCTCGAAGAAAATCGCAGCAGGAAGGGCTATTGGAAGCGTTGGGGGCCCTACCTTTCCGAGCGGCAATGGGGCACCGTCCGCGAGGACTACAGTCCAGGCGGCACCGCGTGGGAATTCTTTCCACACGATCACGCTCGTTCGCGCGCTTATCGCTGGGGAGAAGACGGCATTGCCGGCATCAGCGATCGCCATCAAATGATATGTTTCGCGCTTGCCCTTTGGAATGGCCGCGACCCGATCCTGAAAGAACGCATCTTTGGCCTTACCGGCAACGAAGGCAATCACGGCGAGGACGTCAAAGAATATTATTTTTATCTCGACTCCACGCCAACGCACAGCTACATGAAGTATTTGTACAAGTATCCGCAAGCCGAATTCCCGTACGGCTGGCTGGTGGACGAAAATAAGCGTCGCGACCGCTCGCAGCCCGAATTCGAACTCCTCGACACTGGCGTCTTCACCGAGAATCGTTATTTCGACGTTTTCGTCGAATACGCCAAAGCCGACGACGAAGATATTTTCATTCGCATCACCGCGCACAATCGTGGCCCCGAACCTGCTCCCCTCCATTTGCTTCCGACGCTTTGGTTTCGCAACACCTGGTCCTGGGGCAAGGATCTTCGACGTCCCATCGCCCGCAAAGCCACCGATATTCCCAACAGCGTTTGTGCTGAGCTCCAGCATTGGCAGTACGGAAAGCGCTGGCTGCTCGCCGCCGGCCAGCCGGAAATGATTTTCACGGAAAACGAAACCAACAACACGCGACTCTTCAATTCAAGAAATCGCACGCCTTACGTGAAAGACGCTTTTCACGAATATCTAATCCGCGGAAACAAAGATGCCGTGAACCCGGCCGAGTCCGGCACGAAAATGGCCGCGCATTACTCGCTGACGATCGGCGCCGGAGAATCCGTGACAATCAAGCTCCGCTTCACCGATGTCGAGCCGCTTGGCGGCATGGATGCTGACTCGTCCATGGTGGGCATTATCACTTCGCCCGCCCACGCCGAACGTGAAGCCGGCGTGCCCGGCACAAACGATTTCGGCAAGGGCTTCGACGGTTTGTTCCTAAACCGCATCAAAGACGCCGATGAATTCTACGCCTCGCGCATTCCCAGTGAGCTTTCCGCCGACGCGCGGAATGTCATGCGCCAGTCCTACGCCGGAATGTTGTGGTCAAAACAGTTTTATCACTACGACGTGCAGACGTGGCTCGAAGGCGATCCTGCCGGCCCGGTGCCACCCGCCGACCGAAAAAAAGGCCGCAACAAGGATTGGACCCACCTCTACAACGACGACATCATCTCCATGCCCGATAAGTGGGAATACCCCTGGTATGCCGCGTGGGACCTCGCCTTCCATTGCATCACGCTTGCTCTGGTCGATCCCGATTTCGCGAAAGAGCAACTGATTCTTCTTCTCCGCGAATGGTACATGCATCCGAACGGCCAGCTTCCCGCCTACGAATGGGCTTTTACCGACGTAAATCCCCCGGTCCACGCCTGGGCCGCCTGGCGCGTTTACAAAATTGAACGCCGCGTCCGTGGCGTCGGCGATCGCGCCTTCCTCGAAAAGGTTTTTCACAAACTGCTCCTCAACTTCACCTGGTGGGTCAATCGCAAGGATCCCGAAGGCGCGAACATTTTCCAGGGCGGCTTTCTTGGCCTCGATAACATCGGAGTCTTCGATCGCTCCGCGCCGCTCCCAACCGGTGGCCATCTCGAGCAATCCGACGGAACGAGCTGGATGGGCATGTATTGCCTCAACATGCTCGCCATCGCGCTCGAACTAGCGAAGGAAGATCCAGCGTACGAAGATGTCGCCAGCAAATTCTTTGAACACTTCGTTCACATCGCCCATGCGATGAACGACTTCGGCGCAGACGGTATCTCTCTCTGGGACGAAGAAGACGGTTTCTACTATGACCTGCTTCAATTGCCGAACGGGGAGCAACACTACCTCAAGGTCCGCTCCATGGTCGGTCTGATCCCGCTCTTTGCCGTCGAAACGCTCGAGCCGGAAATCGTCGACCGCCTTCCCGGCTTCAAACGCCGCATGCAATGGTTCATTGACAATCATCCGGACGTGCCGGAGCACATTGAGATGACGCAGCGGTCCGCCCGCGGCACGCGGCGGCTGCTGTCGCTCGTCAATCGCAAGCATCTCAAGCGCATCATGTCCCGCATGCTCGACGAAACAGAATTTCTCTCAGAGTACGGAATTCGCGCGCTTTCTCGCTTTCACCACGATCACCCGTACGAGGTCTATGTCAACGGCAACGTAAATCGAGTGGATTACGAACCGGCTGAATCGACCACGGGACTGTTTGGCGGCAATTCGAACTGGCGTGGCCCGATCTGGTTTCCGGTTAATTACCTTCTAATTGAATCGCTGCAAAAATTCCATCACTACTATGGAGGGGACTTCAAAGTCTCGTGTCCAGCGCGCACCGACAAGGAAACCGACCTCTGGCAGGTCTCTTCCGAAATTTCGAAGCGTCTCGGGCGGATTTTCTTACGCGGCAAAGATGGACGGCGCCCGGTTGCCGGCGGTCTCGATCAATTCCAGAATGATCCCCACTGGCGCGACCTGGTGCTGTTCCACGAATACTTCCATGGCGACAACGGTGCTGGTCTTGGTGCAAGCCACCAGACCGGCTGGACCGGTCTGGTCGCAAAACTCCTAGAGCAGAGCGGCGAATGATCCGCAGAAGAAAAAGGAGAAAGCCCAACCCGTGGCAGCCGTTGCAAAACCGGTAGTCGCCTTCGATCGCAGCATTTGCAACGATTTTGGCGCGGCCTCCTCTCGTGAATGGCTCGTCACAAACGCCGTTGGCGGCTACGCTTCCGGCACTGTCGCCGGATGCGCGACGCGCCGTTATCACGGCATTCTTCTCGCTGCGCTTCAGCCGCCCGTCGGGCGCACCCATCTCGTCGCAGCGCTGGACGAAACCATCGATTACGCGGGCACGACCTACGAACTTGCCACGCACAAATGGGCTAGCGGCGCGATCGCTCCTCAAGGACTTGAATACATCGAAAGCTTTCAACTCGATGGAACAATTCCAACTTGGATTTATGCGATGGGCGACGCTCGCCTCGAGAAACGCATCTGGATGCGCCAGGGCGAAAACACCACTTACGTTCGTTACGCACTGCTCAACGCCGTTTCGCCAGTGGAGTTTCGCGCGAAAGTGCTCGTCAACTATCGCGATTTTCATGGCGCTACTCACGCGGGTGATTGGCGCATGCGCGTCGCATCCGTCAATCGCGGCATAGGTGTGCTCGCCTACGATGGCGCAACTCCGTTTTATCTTCTAAGTGAAGATGCCGCCGCTGATCCGCAACACATTTGGTATCGCGATTGTTTCTTTCAGGTAGAGCGTGACCGCGGCCTCGATGACCACGAGGACCACCTGTTCGCCGCGCTATTTCGTGCCAAAATCGAACCCCGCAAATCAATAACCCTCGTCTTCACGACCGACGAGGCCACTCTTCTCGATGGAAGTTCTGCCCTCTCCGAGCAGGTCGCTCACGATTCCGGTCTTCTGCAAGCTTTTGCCAGGTCATTCTCACGCCGCGAAACAGACTCTGATCCTCCTTCCCTCCAGCAACTCGTGCTTGCCGCAGATCAATTCGTCGTAAAGCGCGCGCTCCCCGGCGAACCGGGCGGTCACAGCGTCATCGCCGGTTATCACTGGTTCGGCGACTGGGGCCGCGATACGATGATCGCTCTCCCCGGTCTCACGCTCGCTGCGGGGCATTCTGAAATTGCGCGTCAGATTCTTCTGGCATTTGCGCAATTCGTCGACGCCGGCATGCTTCCCAACAATTTCCCCGACGCAGGTGGCAAGCCGGAATACAACACCATGGACGCCGCACTTTGGTATTTCGAGGCCGTCCGTCAATACCTGCAGGCGACAGGCGATATCGCTACGCTGGAAAGACTTTTCCCGATTCTTGCGGGAATGATTGAAGCGCACGTTTCTGGCACGCGCTACAACATTCACGTCGATCCCACGGATGGTCTGCTCTACGGCGGTGGCCCTGGCGTTCAGCTCACGTGGATGGACGCCAAAATCGGAGATTGGGTCGTCACGCCCCGCACGGGAAAACCCGTCGAAATCAATGCGCTGTGGATCAATGCGCTCGATTCGATGGCTCAATTCGCAGCGATTCTCGAATTACCTGGTGCTCGATATCTGGCTCTCGGCGCCGCTGCCAAAGACAATTTCTCGAGATTCTGGAATTCAAATCGCAATTGCTGCTACGACGTCATCGATTCTCCTGGCATCGGCAACGACGTTTCCCTTCGCCCCAATCAGATTCTCGCCGTCTCCTTGCCATCGAGCCCGCTCAAAGCCGCGCAACAAAGAGCCGTCGTCGATATTTGCCGCTCCGAGCTCTTGACTCCTGTAGGCCTGCGGAGTCTCGGTCCGCACGAATCCGGTTACACGGAGCACTACTTCGGCGGTCCCCGCGAACGCGATGCAGCGTATCACCAGGGCACAACCTGGGGCTGGCTTCTCGGTCCCTTCGCTCTCGCGCATTTCCGCGTCTACCAGGACAAAGCCGCTGCGAGACGATTCCTCGAGCCACAATTCGAGACAATCGATCTGTACGGATTGGGTTCCCTGGCTGAAATTTACGACGCCGAACAACCCTTTACACCACGAGGATGCATCGCTCAAGCCTGGACGGTTGCTGAAATGTTGAGAGTTTGGAAACTGCTGTCCTGAACGTCTGCGCGATTGGTCTCGGCTGGAATAACGCGGAGTTCTTATCCATTCTTCTTTTCGTACAGTTCGATCAAGACTCTGCCTTTATCCGTCGTCACCAGAAAAAAGTTCACGCGAGTCCCGTCCGCACCGCCTCGCGTTTCCGGATAAATCGGCGTCATGCCAAATCGCTCGCGCAGCAGTTGCGTCGCGCCGTCGACACTGCTGCAAAGAAACTCTACCTGTTGTATCCCCGCGCCAAACTTGCTCAGATAACGGGCTATTGCGCCGTTGCCCTCCGGTGCCTTGGAAGTGAGCACGTCAAAGTAGAGCCCCGGAAAATGAAGCTCGAACTCTTCGGCGTCTTGGTCCGGAGGAACCTCCGCAAGTCGCGGCGACCCGTTGGCTTCTCGAATCTTCGAAAAAAGCTCGCGTGGCACCGCCAAACCCACCGTAACCTTCGGTTCCGCTCCCACGAACGAAACGAATTCCGCGTCTTTCAACCATGCGCGCGCAGCGCGTCTCGCTAGAATGCTTCCGGCAACATAGAGTTCCTCCGCTGCCGCGTCGCGCTCATTCGCATCTCGCGAAGCAAGCCGTGCGATGTGTTCTCTTAGTCCCATTCGTCAAGAAGGTCAATTGTAGCGGGTTTTCTCACTCGAGTTGTTTTGGCTTCGCAAGCAGGGAAATTATCGTTGCCAGTGCCAATATCCCGATCACGACTCCGAGCGACGCGATCACGGAAATATGCACCCATCGCTCGGCCAACATCTTAGCGCCGACAAACGCTAGTACCGCCGCCAAACCATATTTAATATACGTCAGCCGGTCCAGCACGCCCGCCAGCAAAAAGTACAGCGTCCGCAGACCCAGAATCGCAAAGACGTTGGACGTATACACGATAAATGGATCGCGCGTAATGCCGAACACCGCCGGAATCGAGTCCACAGCGAACGTCACGTCTGTCACTTCAACCACCAGCAAAACCAAAAATAGTGGCGTCGCAAACAGCTGCCCTTGCTCCCGCACAAAAAATCGTTCGCCGGAAAAGGTTTTGGTCATCCGAAGGTGGGTTCCAATAAATCGCACCAGCCTGTTTTTCTCCGGATGCGTCTCCGCTTCGCTCGAAAACATCATGTGCACGCCGGCATAAAGCAGAAACGCGCCAAAGACATACATGATCCACGTAAATCGTTCGATTAGCTCCGCTCCCGCCCAAACCATCAGCCCGCGCATGATTAGCGCGCCGAGAATTCCCCACGCCAGTACCCGATGCTGAAATTCCGGGGCCACTCCGAAAGTCCGGAACAACACCAGAAATACAAACAAGTTGTCGACGCTCAAGGATTTTTCGATCAGGTAGCCGGTGGAAAATTCCAGCGCCGGCTGCGCCCCGTAGTAGTGGTAGATTCCCGCCGCAAACAAAACGGCGGCCCCGATCCACACTCCGCTCCAGAGTAGCGCCTCGCGCAAGCCAATCTTATGCGGCCGCCGGTGAAACAAAAACAAGTCCAGCGCTACCGCGATCAACACAAATATGTTGAATTCAACCCAGTGAAAAGGTGAGTTCATCGCTCCGTCAGAGTGTACTGCGCAGATTCTGTTGTCCGCCAGCGAAGCGGGCCTGGACCGTTTCGCCGCTCTTATTTTACGCCAAATCCTTGCTCTTCTATTCGTTCTTCAACGCTTCCGCGGAGTTCAAATTCGTTAACTCGATTCGCGTCGTTTGCCCCGCGCGAATCGTCACCGGAACATCCCATACGAGGCGTGAGTCACCGGCGCCCGCCTCCAAATCCAGCGTGCTCAACCAATAGTTCCCAGCCGGGAGCCTCGCCACGTGCGACATCCCTTCCAGATTCGTGTCCACTCGAGCTGCGAGATATTTCGTTTGCGCTTGCATCGGCGCCTGCTGCCGCACTTTCTTCTTGTAGCTGTTCTGCGCCTCGGCCCATTTTCTCCCGGGATTGATTCCGTCCAGCTCGAGTTCGATGCCGGCCACCGATTCCGGATGCGCCTGGATGAATTTCTTCAACGCTGTAAAATACTCCTGGTGCTCTTTCTCGTAACGCTCTGGTCGTTCCGTCTTGTCGGCGTCGCGGTATTTCGGCTTGGGAATGCCGCTTGTCACGCCTCCGCTGTTTGACCGTTGGTACGCGAGCAGCAATTCCGGCACGTGCAAGATCTCGTCCGGTGTCAGCAGCTTATCGAGACCCGGCATCGTCAAATCCAGCACGTCGTGCACATGCATCCATTCCTTCAATTCGGGTGACAACTTTAAGGCGGCGACGAATTTCTCCCGGTCCGGGGCGCCGCTCTTCGCTTCGACCTCATGCCTAATGTCCTCGAAACTCTTTGTCAGCACATAAAACGTAAAATTCCGCACCGGTTCCGGCTTCGCTGCCGTCGGACTTACATACGCCGTAAACTCCAGCGTGCCCGTGCCGCCCTGATCCTGCGCTCGCGCCGCACCCGCAATCGCGCATGCGGCCACGGCGCTCAGGCAAATCCCGTTTAGTTTTCTCATGAAATTTATCGTAGCAGCACCCGCGGCCATCCGAGCTCGCCTATTCGTCCAAAAATTCGTATCTGCCATCCTTCGTCGCCTGCACGCTTCGCAAGCGATGATCTTTCTCGAACAAGTCGTATCCCTGTTTCAAATTCTCCCAAAATGCCACCAGCTCCGGCTGCCCAAGGTGTGTCTTCGCCAATTCACGGAATCCAGGCTCCGTCATCCGCGCGGGAAAGATCTGAATCGGCAAATGTTTGGCGCCACCCTCGCGGACCAGCACCGCCAGCCAATAGACTTCTTTAATTCCATCGTCTGTTATCGGAACACACCCAATCGATGCACAATTTCCATGCAGAAAAATATTTCCACCAGGATTCGTGCGCGACCCTAAAATTCTGTCCGCCGCGTTGGGATAATTTACGTGCATGCTCAAAAAGAAATTGCTCTGCGGATTGAACCAGTCAAGATCGTAAAATCCTTCGGGCACCTGCGCGTCGCCAAATCGCCGTTTCGGTCCCAGAACTCCGGACGTTGCGCAAATCCCGTACGAGTTCAGCAAAACATACGGCCCCGCGTTCGATTGGGCGCCCCAAAGTTCCAGCACGCCTTCCTTCTTGAACGCCCGCAAAAGAATCGCCCGTGGCGGATACGTCAGCCCTTTCTTCTCCACGATCGAGCGCACCGCCGCATCTTTTTCCTGCCGTGCCGTTCGCACGCGCGGAAAACGAAGCTGCTCCCGTTCAATCGAGCCGGCTCGACCAAGGCTAGTTTGTCCGTTGATTTCGGGACACGCGACTACCCCAGCCGCCAGCAGCACCAGCACGAACCTTGGGCCCCTCATCTCAAAACAACCGGTACGTCGCCTCGACCGTCACCCACTGCGCTATCGCCTTCCGGTTCGCGTCCCGGGCGGGCTCAAATCGCCAAATTCGCACTTTTTCCATCGCTCGCTCATCCAATCCGAATCCCAGGCCCTTCACCATCCTTATTTGTCCCGCGCGCCCATCTGCCGTCACCAGGACGCGCAGCGTCACGCTCCCTTGCAGCTTCCTATGCCGCGCCTCATCCGTATATTCCGGATCCGGACAGTACGCACACTTCACCGAATAGGCTCCCGGTGAATATTTCCCGCCGATTGACTCGCCTTCGTCGTCTCCGTCGCTCGACCCCATTGAATTCCCCGCCTTCGTCCCAATAGTGTTTCCGCCGTCGTTACCGTTCGAATTGGTCCTGTCCTTCATCCACGGCAAACCAAGATCTCGAACGTGTTGCGTTGGCATCGCCGCATTTGCATCAAAAATAGTCGGCTCGACGGGCAATGCGGGCGGCTGTTCAGTCGGCAAGTGGGGTCCTAACAAAACGATTTGTGAATGTTGGACCAGACTTCCCACAGTAGGCGGAAGCAGATCGTGATTAGAGCCTTTTCCGCCGCCATCTGGTTTGGTTGCTGAGACAAATCTGTCAGGCGGCACCATAATAGATCCTCCCCGGGCCGGAGGGTTAGGATCAGGAGGGTGACTCGTAGCCGACCCCAGCCATAACAATCCCCCAATGACAGCTGCGTGCACCAATATTGACGCCGCCTGTCGTCGTCTCGTGCCCGGTTCGGGCGTCGCTTCCAACAAATCAAACGCTCCCGCACCGCCGTGCGCAAACGCACCCGTTCCTCGCAACGCAACAAACGCGAGCGCATTCTCGAACACGCGCTCCCGCCAACTCTCTTCTCTCTTGTCTTGGAATATCCCGCGCAGACGCACCGAAAGGGAATTGCCCATGGCTGGCCCCCTCTGTCCGATTCAATCGTCGACTCGACGACGCGTGCCGCCCAAAAACAAAAGCGGCTCACGTTGCCATCTGTGAGCCGCTAGATTCAATTTTGGTTGCTTACAATCTCTCGTTCCGTTTCCGTATGCCTCAACTTAGAACAGGCGGAAGCTAACCTCGATAGGTACCGAGGTCCTAACCGGCTTTCCATTCGGTCCGCTGGCGGCTTTGCAGCGCCATGTCCGCACGGTCTCAATCGTCTTTTCGTCCAGGCCCAGTCCCGGGCTCTTTACAATCCGGATATTCGTTACGCGGTCATCTGTTTCGATAATCGCTTCGACGACAACGATGCCCTGATACTTCGCCTTCCGCGCTTCTTCCGAGTACGGTGGGTCCGGCTGGTAGTAGCACTTCGGCACGCCGACGCCGTTGACACCGGCGCGAAACGCTCCGCCGCCCGTACCGCCGCCTTCGCCCGGCCCGAGTCCCCCGCCGGTTCCGCTTCCAATGCCGGTTCCGTTGCCATGGCCCAGAGAATCGGAAACCCCATTCGCCAGCGGATCGCCAAACGTCGGCAAATTCGGGCTCTGCACCTTCAAATCCGGGGGTCCAAGCAGAGACGCATCCGCCACCAGCTTCGGATTCGGATTAATCGGATGCACTTGCGGCGGCGTAAATTGCGTCATCTTGAATTTCGGTAGCTTGCCCTTGTTCACCGGCGTCAAGGTGTGATCGTTCGCTCCGCCGCCACCGCCAGCTTTATTCGCACCGGCAGGCAACTTCGAAATGTAGTCCGAAATATCAATCGGCGTCACGTTCGCATCTTTTCCGACAGCCTGTGTCGGTTGCGCCAGTCTCAAAAAGAAGGGAATCAGGATCAACGCAAACACGCCGGCATGCACGCCGATCGATGCGAACTGCGTCCAGCCGAAATTCTCATCCTTCGACCAGATCTCCTTCACCTTCACGGGTCTCACTTCAAACGGCAGCGGCGCCTGCTTGGCCGGGAAGAAAACCTCTTTCACGCGATCGCCAAATCCGCCAAAGCTGGTATTCCAGCGGCTGGACAGTTGCCCTCGCACCGATCCCTTCGGTACCGGCTTCGAGCTGAAAAAATCGCCCAGGTTGTTCCAGAAGCCTCCGCCGTACTGCGTCGGCATCAGCGGCGAACGATAATCACCGCGAATCTTCACTGGCTTTTCAAAAAGGAATTGCTTCAGGTTTGACCAGAAATCGTCCGGCATCAGGATTTGCGGACGTCCAAATTTCGGTACGGCTTTTGCCGGCACCGCCACTGCTGCTTCAGGGTTCGTTCTCTTCGGAAGAGCGTCGTTCGGCACCAGCTTTTGGTTAAATCCCGCCACGTGTTTCACCCTCTATTAGACGCACAAACTCCCATTGGGTATCCATCCGGTACGATTCTGAGGGCCCGGGATTGGTTGCACGCTCGTAACGGCTGACACCACTCAAGCCATTATTGTAACATACGTAGTTACACCGCTTTCCGATGTTTCCCGCCGTTCACTTCGGGAAAACAAACGTAAAAAGGGGATTCGCTTTCGCTCCAATATGCCCGAACCACTTGAACTCAAAAAGACCCTCAATCTCCCCAAAACCGACTTTCCCATGAAAGCCAGCCTGCCTCAGAACGAGCCAAAACAGCTCGCAGCCTGGCAGGACGCGAATCTTTACGAATCCATTCTCGCCGCACGCCAGGGCAAACCCCTTTTCGTTCTTCACGACGGCCCGCCGTATCCCACGGGTACCATCCATCTAGGCACCGGCCTCAACAAGATTCTCAAGGACCTCATCGTCAAAACCAAGTCCATGGCGGGCCATTACGCCCCGTACGTCCCCGGCTGGGATTGCCACGGCCTCCCAATCGAAACCCAGGTCGAAAAAGAGCTCGGTGGCAAAGGAAAAGTTCCGCCCGCCGAATTCCGCCGGCTCTGCCGCGAATTTGCCACGCGTTATGTCGAACAACACAAGCGCGACTTCAAACGCCTCGGCGTCTTCGGCCGTTGGAACGATCCCTACCTCACGATGAGCCACGAGTACGAGGCGACTATCGCCAACGCCTTCCTCGACTTCATTGAAAAAGGCTACGTCTACCGTGGCCGCAAACCGGTCTATTGGTGCATCTACGATTCCACCGCGCTCGCCGAAGCCGAAGTTGAATACGAAGATCACTCGAGCCCAAGCATCTGGGTAAAATTCGCGCTCGTCGGCGGCGCCAGCGGCGAAGCCAGAAAGCTCGGCTCCGACATTTCCGCCGTCATCTGGACCACTACTCCGTGGACCATTCCGCACAACCGCGCGCTCGCCTTTCATCCCGACTTCGAATACGCCGTCGTCGAAACCGAAAAAGGGAAGCTGCTGCTCGCGGCCGATCGCGTCGCCGCGCTTCAGGCCGAGTGCGACATCAAGGAAGCGCGCGTCCTTGCAAAATTCAAAGGCCACCATTTCGAGCATGCAAAATTTCAGCATCCCTTCTTGCCGCTGCAAGTCCCAGGCGTTCTCGCCGCTTACGTCACACTCGACCAGGGCACCGGCATCGTTCACACCGCTCCCGGCCACGGTGTCGACGACTTCAACACCGGCCAAAAGTACAATCTGGAAACTGCTGCTCCGCTCGACGATCGTGGCGTCTACACCGAAGGCTTGCCCGAATACAAAGGCAAGGACGTCTTCAAAGCCAATCCCATCATCGTCAAGCTTCTCGCCGACCACGACGCGCTCCTCGGCCATCATCCCTACAAGCACAGCTATCCGCATTGCTGGCGTTGCCACAATCCCGTCATCTTCCGCGCCACCGAGCAATGGTTCATAAATATGGACGAAACCGGCAAAGGAGAATCCAAAACGTTCCGTCAGCAAGCCCTCGACGAAATTCACAAAGTGAAGTGGATTCCATCCTGGGGCGAAGATCGCATGTACGAAATGATCGAGCATCGTCCCGATTGGTGCGTTTCTCGCCAGCGTTTCTGGGGTACGCCCATCATCGTTTTGTATTGCGAAGGATGCGGCAAGCGTCTCGAAGATTTCAAAGCGCTTCGCAATGTCGTCGAGTGGTTCAAAAAAGAAGGCGCCGACGCATGGTACAAACATTCCGCCGAAGAGCTTCTACCCGCCGGAACAAAATGTTCTTGCGGTCAGTCAAAATGGCGAAAGGAAAATGACATTCTCGACGTCTGGTTTGATTCCGGCTCGTCCCATCTTGCGGTTCTCAAAGGCAACGAGTGGCCTGCCGACGTCTATCTCGAAGGCCCCGATCAATATCGCGGCTGGTTCCACAGCTCGCTCCTGATCGCCGTCGGCGTAAAAGACAAAGCCCCTTACAAAGGCGTCGTTACCCACGGCTGGACCCTCGACGAACAGGGCCGCCCGATGTCCAAATCCCTCGGCAATTCCATCGAGCCCAACGAAATCTGCGAAAAATGGGGCGCCGATCTTCTCCGCCTCTGGGTCGCCAGCGTCGAATACCAAGCCGACGTAAAAATGTCCGAGCGCGTCATGACCCAGCTCAGCGAAGCCTATCGCAAAATCCGCAACACTTTCCGCTTCGCCCTCGGCAATCTCGGCGACTTCGATCCATCAAAAGACTCCGTTCCCAACGATCAGCTCGAAGAAATGGATCGTTGGATGCTCGAACGCACCGCCGACCTTGTAAAAAAATGTCGCGAGTGGTACGCCAACTACGAATTCCATCGCGTCTATCACGCCATCCACGACTACTGCACCGTGGATCTCAGCGCCTTCTACTACGACGTCCTGAAAGATCGCCTCTACACCAAAGCGCCGAACAGCCGCGCGCGCCGCTCCGCCCAAACCGCCGTCTACAAAATCTCCAGCGCGCTCATCCGCCTCGCCGCGCCCATTCTCGTCTTCACCGCCGAAGAAATCTGGCGATACCTTCCCAAAGCATCGGGGGCACCGTCGTCAGTGCACATCGGTTTGTTTCCGGAGGAAACCGAACTGCGCACCGGCATCGCTCCGTCCCTCGTCAACTCCTGGGAACTCCTGGCCAAAGTTCGTGCCGAAGTCTTGAAAGCTCTCGAAATCGCACGCAACGAAAAGAAAATCAACTCCGGCCTTGAAGCAAAAGTTCTTCTCGGCGCTGACCTCGAGCTCAAAGCCAAATTAAGAGCGCAGCTCGCCCACCTGCCCGGCCTCTTCATCGTCTCGCAGGTGGATTTCCTTACTGCTGGCGCTGGCGATTTCAAATCCGAAGTGATCCCGTCGTTTTCCGTCGCTGTCCAAAGAGCCGACGGCAAAAAATGCGACCGCTGCTGGAACTACTCCACCCACGTTGGCGAAAACTCCCGCTACCCAACCGTCTGCGAGCGCTGCTCCACCGCCCTCGCCGAAATCGAAGGCGATCAAGCCTCCGGCGCCGTCCCCGCATGACCACCGACATCCATTCTGTAAGTAGGGACACGATATATCGTGCCCGCGCTTGGCACGACCGTTGCGTGTTGAACTCTTCCCCTTCCTTGCATCTCGGCAACAAATTCAAAAACGTGTCATCCCGACCGCAGGGAGGGATCGTGGCTCCGCCGAACCGCCCTCTCGGCCACAAGAACGTTCTTCGCACGCTCCGCTCAGGCGCATTCTCATGACCTTCCCCTCCCGCCTCCGTTGGCTCTCGCTCACCCTTTTCATCGTCATTGCCGACCGCTTCACCAAAGCCCTCATCGAATCTCGCACCACCGAAGGCTGGCGCCACGAACTCCTCCACAACTTCATCTACCTCGTCCACTCCAAAAATCCCGGCATCGCCTTCAGCATGTTCGCCAACTCCCAATCCCCCTGGCTCCGCGCCGGCCTCGTCGTCCTCTCGCTCGTCTTCATCGCCGCGCTCGGCTGGCTCCTAGTCACCAGCAAATCCGTCACATGGCGCACCCTCGCCGGTCTCTCCATGCTCATTGGTGGTGCCGCCGGCAATCTCACCGACCGCCTCCTCCACGGTGGCGTCACCGACTTCTTCGAAGTCTTGCTCGGCACTTACCGCTACCCCGCCTTCAACGTCGCCGACTCCGCCATCACGGTCGGTGCCATCCTCGTCCTTCTTGATGTACTATTCCCTCCGAAGCATGCCGGGAATCCCCACTAAAATATCGATTCGTCCAGGAGCCTTGATATGAATGGCAGGCAGTTTGGCACGTTTACGCGTCGTGATTTCCTCAGCGCTGCTCTCGGCGCCACTGCCGGTTTCTCCATCTACCCCTATGGCCATCGTCTCTTCCGCGAACTCATTCCCGCCGAAACTCCATTCGCCCCCTACCAATTTCCAAAAGACTTCCTCTGGGGCTCCGCCACCGCCTCCTACCAGATCGAAGGTGCTTGGAACGAAGATGGCAAGGGTGAATCCATCTGGGACCACTTCTCTCATACCGTCGGCAAAGTAAAAGGCGCCGCCACCGGCGACGTCGCGTGCGATTCCTATCATCGCTACAAGGAAGACGTCGCCATCATGAAGCAGCTCAATCTACAAAGCTGCCGCTTCTCCGTCTCTTGGCCGCGTATTCAAGCCAACGGCACCGGCCCTGCCAATCAAAAAGGTCTCGACTACTACAAGCGCGTCACCGATTCTCTCCTCGAAGCAAAAATCCGCCCCATCTGTACGCTTTATCACTGGGATCTCCCGCAAGCCCTCGAAGACGCAGGCGGCTGGCCCAATCGTGATCTCGCCGCCCGGTTCGTTGACTATTCCCAACTCGTCGTCAAAGCCCTCGGTGACCGTATCCAGGACTGGTGCATCTTCAACGAGCCCTGGGTCTTCACCTTCCTCGGCTACGCTTGGGGCATCCATGCTCCCGCTCGCTCAAACTTGGCCGAGTGCATGCGCGGCACTCACGTCGTCAACATCGCCCAGGGCCAGGCCTTTAAAGCCATTAAAGCCATCAATCCCAAACTGCAGGTCGGCACTGCCTTCAGCATGGCCAATTGCGAACCTGCCACCTCCAGCGCCGACGACAAAGCCGCCGCCGAGCGGGCCCACGCTCTCGGCAACGTTTGGTTCGTCGAACCCGCGCTCAAGGGCGCTTATCCCAAAGCCTTCCTCGGCGAAAATCCTTACGACGTCATGGGCGTCAAGTCCGGCGACATGGAACTCTGCAAAGCTCCGCTCGATTTTCTCGGCATCAACTACTATCGCCGCCAGCTTGTCGCTGCGAATCCGCAAGCAGGCGACGGCTCGGGCGTTCGCAATTGGGATGGCCACGACGGCCCACTCACCGATTTCGCCTGGGAAGTCTGGCCCGACGGCTTTCACGACATCGTTCTGCGCATCAGCAAAGACTATAAATTGCCCATCGAAATCACCGAAAACGGTTGCTCCTATCTCGATTCTCCCGACGAGCACGGCCGCGTCGCCGATCAGCGCCGCATCGATTTCACCCGCGGTTACCTCAGCGCACTTGGCCGCGCCATGCTCCACGGCGCAAACGTCCGCGCTTACCATCACTGGAGCCTGCTCGACAATTTCGAATGGGCCGAAGGCTACGCCCAGCGTTTCGGAATGGTCTATGTCGACTTCCACTCGCAGAAACGCACCATCAAAGACTCCGGCAAGTGGTTTGCAGAACTAGCCAAATCCGGCAAACTCGCGTAGCGAATTTATTTGTTCTGAAGTAGGGACTCGGCAAACTATCGATCCGACTCTCCGGAGGCCCCATGACCACTCGCCGCAAATTCATTCACTCCACCGTCGCCGGCTCCGCCGCGTTCGCCTTCTCCCGCTACGCCGGCCTCACCGCCGCCGCGTCCGCTTCCGACTCCCGCATCGAAATCCTTCCCAACGAATCTCTCGGCACGATCTCTCCCAACATCTACGGTCACTTCACCGAACACCTCGGCGGCGTGATTTACGACGGCATCTGGGTCGGCCCGAAATCCAAAGTTCCCAACTATGACGGTCTCCGCCGCGATCTTGTCGACCACATGAAAACAATCAAAGCACCCGTCATCCGCTATCCCGGCGGCTGTTTCGCCGATTCCTACGACTGGCGCGATGGCGTCGGCCCCGCCGACAAACGTCCTCGCCGCACCAATTTCTGGCTCGGCGCCGACTCCGAAAAATCTCCCGCCAATCATCGCTTCGAACCCAACGAATTCGGCACCAACGAATTCGTCCGTTTCTGCAAACTCATCGGAGCCGAACCTTATCTCGCTGCAAACGTGCGCAGCCTCCCCGCACAGGAATTCGCGCGCTGGGTCGAATACTGCAATTCGCCCGAAGGCAGCACCACCCTCGCCGACCTCCGCGCCCAATCCGGCTCGCCCCAACCCTACAACGTCCAATACTGGGGCGTCGGCAACGAATCCTGGGGTTGCGGCGGCAATTTCACGGCCGAGGAATACGCCATCGAGTTTCGCCGCTACTCCGCGTGGCTCCCCGGATACGGCCGCCCACTTTCTCTCGTCGCCTCAGGTCCCAATGACGACGTTCGGTCCTGGACTCGTGGCTTCCTCGAGGAAATTGTCCGCAAAGGTCGCGGCGAACTTCGCAACATCTTCGGCCTCGCTCTGCATCACTACGCCTGGAATCTCAGCCGCGGCAAAACCGGCGATTGGGACAAGGGAAAAGGCGACGCCGTCCGGTTCGATCCCGTCGATTGGTATGAACTACTGCGCGAAGGCAGCAGCATCGAAGCGATGGTCGAAGGCCACTGGCAAGTCATGGGCGAATTCGACCCCGAGCACCACGTCAAACTTGTCGTCGACGAATGGGGACCCTGGTATCGTCCCGGCAGCGAAGCCACTCCCGGCGACATCCTCGAACAAATGCCTACGCTCCGCGACGCCGTCTTCAGCGCCATGACGCTCGACATTTTCAATCGTCATCCTGAAAAAGTTGCCATGGCCAACTGCGCGCAACTTATCAACTGTCTCAACAGCCTCTATCTCGCGCACGAAGACCGCTTCGTCGTCACGACCGTCGGCCGCGCCTTCGAACTTTACACCCCGCATCAGGGTGGCACTTCGCTCCGCACAATTTTCTCCGCTCCCCACGCCGACTACAGCCGCGATGAAAAGCCCGCCACGTTCTGGGGACTCAACGGCTCCGCTTCGTTAAAAGGGAAGGACCTTCACCTCACTGTGGTCAATCCCCACGTCTCCCAATCCCGCGAAGCCGAAATTGTCATCCGCGGAGCTTCTGCCGCCGCCACTGCCGCCGTCCTGACTCACTCCGATATCCACGCGCACAACACCTTCGACCATCGCGACGTCGTCATCCCCCAACCCGCTCCCGTCACCATCCGCGACGCCGCCATCCACCACGTCTTTCCACCCGCCTCCGTCACCGCCCTCTCAATTCGTCTCGCATAATCCATCAAGTCGCGACGCCGCGATTGTCATTCCGAATCCAGCGCTTTCTGCTGCGTTCGGAATCTGCTATTCCTTTTTCGATGCGCAATTCCTTTGTGCCCCGACTCTGCCGCAGTTAAACTGAATACCAGCCCGCAATGAATCCTCTCCAAGCCATTAGCCTAGGCCTCGGCGCCGGTTTCTCCTCCGGCCTCAATCTTTACGCCACCGTCGCCACTCTCGGCCTTCTCGAACGCTTCCATGTCGTCCATCTCCCCGACAAACTCCACCTCCTTGCCCATCCCATCGTTCTCGGTTTCGCCATCGCGCTCTACATCCTCGAATTTCTCGCCGACAAAGTTCCGTACCTCGACACCGTCTGGGATTTTCTTCACACTTTCATTCGCCCGCCCGCCGCTGCCGTTCTAGCGTTCGGGGTCTCCGCAGGGCTCGGCGCAGAGTGGCGCTGGGCCGCCGCGCTGCTCGCCGGCGGCATCGCCCTCACAGCGCACGGCACCAAAGCCAGCACGCGCGCCGCCGTCAACACCGTTCCCGAACCTTTTTCCAATTGGGCGCTCAGCATCGGCGAAGACCTTCTTGCCGTCTGGCTCACTTGGTTCACGACCGCGCACCCCATCCTCGCGATTGTGCTCGTCGCTCTTCTCTTAATCCTCTGCTTCTACCTGCTCTTCAAACTCTTCCACTTCCTCCGCGGCGCTCTCCAGACCCTTTGACGTAGTTCTAGGGGCCGCTTTCTGAAGCGGCCCTTCCTCGATTCCTACTTCGTATGCTTATCCACCCACTCCAAAAACGTCTTGTACCAAAACTGGCTATTCACCGGCTTCAACACCCAATGCCCTTCATCCGGAAAAATCACCAATTTTGACGGCACTCCCTGCCGCTGCAGCGCGCCAAAAAATTCCAACGACTGCGTGTACGGTACGCGATAATCCCGCTCTCCGCCGATCACCAGCGTAGGTGTTTTGAATTTCCCCAGCGCCGCCGCATACGTCATCGGCGCCCACTTCTTGTAATTTTCCGGCGCGCTCCACGGCGTCCCCTGCATGTCGTGCTCTTCAAACCACAACTCCTCCGTTGCATACATCGAATTCTTGTCCCAAATCCCCGCATGACTCACGATCGCCTTAAACCGGTCCGTGTGCGTCGCGATCCAGTTCGCCATGTAACCGCCATAAGATCCGCCCGCCGCCGCCATTTTCTTCCCATCAATAAACGGATATTTCGCCAGAGCCGCGTCCACACCCTTCATCACGTCCAAATAGGCCTTTCCGCCCCAATCGTTCGTAATCTCATCTGTGAATTTCTGCCCGAATCCCGTCGACCCGCGCCGGTTGATCATCAACGTTACGTAGCCCGCGCCCGAAAAGACCTGTGCATTCCATCGGTATCCCCATGAATCGCCCCACATCGTTTGCGGCCCGCCGTGCAGCAGCACCAGCAGCGGATATTTCTTCGTCGCATCGAATTTCGGCGGCTTGATCAACATCGCATGCACTTTTCCCATCTCGGCGCCTTCAAACCAGAATTTCTCCGGCGCGTTCATCTCGATTTTCCCGAGCGCCGCGTCATTCTGATGCGTCACCTGCTTCAATCCCGTCCCATCGCTCGACGCAGCAAACACTTCCGCCGGCTTCGTCAAGCTCGTCCGCGTAAACGCAAACGTCTTTCCGTCGGTACTCATTGAAAGCGCACCGTTGTATCCATCAATTAATTTCTTCGGCGCCGCTCCCACCTTCGGCGCCATCTCGTAAATCGGGTCGAGCGTCTCGTTCTCCGCGTTGAAATAAATCTTCGAACTGTCCGGCGACCACGCCAGATTCGCGGCACTCCGGTCGAACGAAGTCTCCGTCAAATTCTCAATTTTCCCCGAAGCGCGGTCATACAGCATCACCCGCCAGCGATCCGCTTCGTATCCCGCCGTCAACTGCGCGTGATACGCAATGTACTTCCCGTCCGGCGAGTACACCGGATTCCCATCAAATCCCGCCTGCGTCGTAATCCGTTTCGCTTCACCGCCGCTCAACGGCACGACAAACAAATCTCCATTCGTGCTCGTCGCCTCAACCTTGTCCGTCACCGCCGTAAAACAAATCTCCTTGGAATCTGGCGAAAAATTAATGTCGCTCGCTTCTCCCCGCTGATCCGGAGGCACGTCGTACTCTGCCCCCGCCGTCAAATCCTTTGCCGTGGCGGTTCCGTCCGCCGCAATCACAAACAAGTGAGACCGCTTTCCCTCATTCCAATGCGTCCAATGCCGGTACAACAGCGCCTCCGCCACATGCGCCTTCACCTTATTCTTCCCGGCCTCTTCATCCTTCTTTTTGTTGCACTCGTCATCCTTGCACTCCGGATATACGCCCGACGTAAACGCAATCGTCTTGCCGTCCGGCGACCAGATCGCCAAATCCGCTCCCGTCGAAAGTTTAGTCAGCGGACGTGCCTCGCCGCCTTCCATCGACAGCAAGTAAACCTGCCCATCTCCACTCCGCGAGGAAATAAACGCAATCATCTTTCCATCCGGCGACCACACCGGCGAGGAATCCTTCCCACTCTGCGTCAACTGAATCGCTTCGCCGATTGCCGTGGGCGCCAGCCAGATGTTGCTCGCGTTCCGGTTCGCTTCCATGTCCGGCACCGCCACCGTGTACGCTACCCACTTTCCGTCCGGCGAAATCGCCGGCTCCGCCACGCGCTGCAGCTTGATCAAATCGTCAAACGTAATCGCATGCTTCGCCGCCTCTTGCGCGCAAACTGCCCACGCCATCGCGCAGCACACAGCCCCAACTAGTAAAATCTTCCGCTTCGTTTTCATGGATTCCTCGCCCGAAAATACTGACACGTTTCGCCTGGTAGTTGTAGGGGACGTTTTCTGAACAGACCCTCTTCGATGTCAACTTCGCCGCCTACCCAAACTTCACGGCAGCGACGTTCACTTGCTATTTCCCGCCAATCGCCACTCCCACCGCCCAAACATACCCATCCACATCCGCGAGCATCACATCTCTCCACCCATGCGGAAAATCCCGCGCCTCCTGCACAATCTCCGCCCCAGCCTTCTTTGCTCTCTCTTCCGCCGCATCCGGATCAATTCCCATCACGCGAATCTCCGCACCAACCCCGCGAACCACAACCCCATGCACACGCTCATGCAGTGGATGCTGGTCATAGGCGTGATCTGCGTGCAGCATAAACTCCGTCCCGCCAATTTCGAGCGCCGCAAAATCGCCATCCGCATACCGCACCGTCGCCTGCAAAACATCTCTATAGAAGGGAATCGCCTCCGCCACATCCCGGACCAGCAAATTCACCGTAAACTTCGGCAGCCCTCGCCCATACTCATCCGCAGGCATCCAAGCTTCACCCAACCGCGTCTTCGTCATCGTTAATCCTCACCGTCGCCAATTCTAATTCGCGTGCAGACGCCGCGCGAACCGTTGCTGCCTGCGCGCAGAAAGGACCTGACCTCCAATTTGGTTCTCGGCGTGACGTTCGCGTGGCGCAGATCAAAGAATAATCACGAATCAAAGTAACGCGGAGCGTGCCCCGCCCTCGATTTGTGAGGGTGCTCCTGGGTTTGGATTTGATCTGCAATCGAAAACTGATTCACGCCTATTTCACCGCCGCCGCTTTCGCCTTCGCAATCTCCCCCAACACATCCCCCGCTCCCGCAATCTTCTCCAAATGCGGATACCGCTCCCCGTCATGCCAATCAATTTTCACCGCCTGATAAAACTCATCATTTTCCACGAGCAACTCGATCGGCTCTTTTCCATTCTTTGCTGCACGAATCGCTTCCCGCAAAATGTCCGGCGTCCATTTCCGTCCATTCACCGCCACCAGCTTCATTCCCCCAGCCAATCCTGCTTTTGCCGCCGGCGAACCCGCCACTACGTCCGCAATTTCGTCCGCATTGTCGCCGCCTGGATAGTGCGCCGCGAATCCCAGCGAAAACTCCGTGTCAATCAGGTGCCCGGCTTCTTCTTCCGATTTCGCATGCTCATTCATCGTTGAACTGAAAACAATCTTCCACCCGCTTCGCCCCAATCCTGCCAATGGCGCTCCCGGCCCGTGCGAATGAATCCGCTCTTCAAAAAAGTTCTTCCAGTCGTTGGGAGCAATCCCATTCAACGTGGCCACCACGTCGTCCAGGGTGTAGGGAATCAAATTCGGCTCGCCACCTTCGCCGCCATGAAACGCTCGACAAAAATCATCCAACGATTTCTTGCCGCCTGTCTTCTGCCGGATCAGCGTGTCCGCATCCAGCCAGATCAATTCGCTCTCTTCGTAGTAATCCACCGGACGCCGCCAAGAACTTCCCGCCTCCCTGGCCGTGTACAAAAGTTGCGACGAGACCGCCGTGTCCTCCAGATCCCTCCACGTTCGCCCCGGCCTTGCATCGACTCGCGCAAACGTCATCGCCATGTATTCGTGCAGTCCTTGCGTCTTCCACGCCCCGCTTCGCGCCGCCAGCACCACGCCGTAATACTGCGTAAGCCCTTCGTATATCCACAGCAACTCATCCCGCATCGTCTCCTGATAATTCGGCGTCGCTAGTCCCGCTGGCCTCCGGTACTTCCCGTTCCACGAATGAAAAAATTCATGTGGCAGCAAATCCATCTGCGTTTCCATCAAATCCGGATCGTGTAGCGTCCGTTCCGGCACGCGATTGTCGCTCGATTCGTGATGCTCCAATCCGTTTGGCGCCAAATGATCCGTCAGCGCCAGCAAAAAATCGTAGTGCCGGTAATGCCTCGCCCCGAACAGTGCGCCCGTCTCCGCCACCAGCTGCCGGAAGACTGCAATCTGCTCCGCACTCGCTTCCGCCATCGCGGCGCTTTCTGCTGCCACATTCAATCGATGCGCCGGCTTCTGCCCGGGCGAAAGGTCGTACGTCTTCATATATGCGCCGGCCAGCACCGGTGAATCCACTAGCGTTGTCAACGACACCGTTTCAAATTCAATCCCCCCGCTCGATTCTTTCGTCACCGGCAGCGCCGTCGCGAATTTCCATCCTGCCGGAATCCTCAGCTTCGCCGAAAATTTCACGTCGTCGGATTTCATATCCTTCGGATAGAGCACAACCAAATTCCATGGCAGCTCCGCAATCTGCGCTGTAGAAGACGCCACTCCCGCGGTCCCCGAATCTTGCGGCAACAAATAATCGAGTGTCGCTTCCAGCGTCTCCGCTCCCGCCGGTACTTCGCACGCGAACGCGTACATATCCGCCGTGTCCCGCCGCCACGTTACTTCTTTACCGCCGGCAAAAAACTTCACACCCGTCACATCCACAATCGGCCCATTCGGCGCATGTTCCCCCGGAATCCATTTCGAATACACCAGCGTCAACGGCCCCGGCTTCACCGCAAACTCCATCTTCGCGTGATAAACCCGCCGGGCCGCCTCCCGTAAATCCACTTCCAGCTTCACCGCTTTGCCGCCCTGCTGCGCCTTCGTACCTGAAGTCGCCGCCAGCATCGCTATCGCGAATGAAATTGCCGCCCGCCTCAATCGAATCATCCACTGCCTCCAAATTTCCGCGCCAGCCTACCATACTCACCTAAAACTCACACTCAATGTGAAACTGCTTTGTCATCCTGAGCGCATTTAAGAAGATGCGCGAAGGAACTCAACGTACGATTCGCCGCCTATATGACGGGAGTATGAAGGCTCCCAACGCACTAAGCGTTTGCTACAATTTCCCCGTGACCGCCGACTCCTCTCTCTTTCCCCGCAACTTCAACAAATTGTTTCCGACTGCCATCTGCGGCGAAGGGTCTTGGATCGTCTCTTCCGACGGCCAAAAATATCTCGATGCCGCGGGCCAAGCCGCCGTCGTCAGCATCGGCCACGGCGTCCAATCGGTCGCTGGCGCCATGGCCGCGCAAGCCTCCCAAATCAGTTTCGCCCACACCACGCAATTCCATTCCGCCTCCGCCGAAGGACTCGCCGCGCGCCTCCTCGCGCTCGCTCCGCCAAATTTCGCAGGCGGCCGCGTCTACTTCACTTCCGGCGGTTCCGAAGCCACCGAAACCGCCATCAAACTTGCGCGCCAATTCCATCTCGAATCCGGCGCAACCAAAAAATTCCGCGTCGTCTCGCGTCGCCAGAGCTATCACGGCAGCACGCTCGGCGCCATGTCCGTCAGCGGAAACGTCGCCCGGCGCGCTCCGTATCAACCCCTTCTCCCGGAATGGGGCCACATCGCACCTTGTTTCTGTTATCACTGTCCCTTCGACAAGACGTTTCCCGGTTGCAACCTCGCCTGCGCCGATGATCTCGAATCCTTCCTCGCCGCAAATGATGCTGCGTCCGTCTCTGCCTTCATCTTCGAACCTGTCGTCGGCGCAACGCTCGGCGCGGCAGCACCGCCTGACGGATACCTGAAACGCATCGCGGAAATCTGCCGCAGCCGCGGAATTCTTCTCATCGCCGATGAAATCATGAGTGGCATGGGCCGCACCGGAAAACCCTTTGCCGTAAATCATTGGAACGTTGAACCCGATCTCATCCTCGTCGGCAAAGGAGTGGCGAGTGGCTACGCGCCGCTCGGCGCAGTTCTAATCTCCTCGCGGGTCGCCGAGGCATTTGCAAAAGGTTCCGGCGTCTTCCAGCACGGTTTCACCTACCAGGCCCATCCCGTTTCCACAGCTGCCGGCAACGCCGTTCTCGACATTGTCGAAACCCAAAACCTTTTCGCTCGCGTCGAATCTGTCGCTGGACAACTCCGCGAATCTCTCGCGCCATTCGCCTTTCATCCCAATGTTGGCGAAATTCGCGGCCTCGGCCTCCTCCTTGGAATCGAATTCGTCAAAGACAAATCCACTCGCGAACCATTTCCGAAAGAACAAAACGTCGCCGAGAGAATCCGCCAAGCCATGCTCCAAAAAAACGTTCTCGTTTATCCCACGCAAGGCTGCGTCGACGGCTTGCGTGGCGATCACATTGTTCTCGCCCCGCCATTCATCCTCACCGCCGAAGAGTCCAGACTAATTGCCACCGCTCTCGAGTTCTCTTTAGAACAAGTCTTCCCATCCAAGCTGGGTTAAACTCGTTTCGCATTTCCGTGCAATGAGCCCATTTTTCTGAGGAGCACGAATGATTCGTCGTCATTCCGCCATTTTTCTTTGTTCAGTCGCAATTCTTCTTTTCCCCCGTTTTGCCGCTGCCCAGGAAAAACCAAAACCACGCGCGCGTGATCTCGGTGTTCCCTTTGATGGCACTCCCGGTCCCAACAACGCCATCACTGACGTTCCAGGCGTCCTTGTCGGCCACACCACTTTGATTTCCGGCGAAGGAAAATTGCAAGTCGGCAAAGGCCCGGTTCGCACCGGCGTCACTGCCGTTCTTCCTCGTGGAAAAAATTCCATGAACGATCCCGTTTTTGCCGGATGGTTCTCGCAGAACGGAAACGGCGAAATGACGGGCACCACCTGGGTCGAAGAATCCGGATTCCTTGAAGGCCCCGTCATGATCACCAACACGCACAGCGTCGGCGTCGTGCGCGACGCGGTGATTCAGTGGCGCGTCAATCATGGCCAGCCTGATCCCACCGGCTACTGGTGGTCGCTCCCCGTCGTCGCCGAAACGTGGGACGGCTGGCTCAACGACATCAACGGCTTCCATGTGAAACCCGAGCACGCGTTCCACGCGATCGATTCCGCGCATTCCGGCGCAGTCGAAGAAGGTGCGGTCGGCGGCGGCACTGGAATGATCTGCAACGAATTCAAGGGCGGCATCGGAACTTCCTCCCGCGTCGTGAAATCAAACGAAGGTGCGTTCACGGTTGCAGCGCTGGTCCAGTGCAACTACGGCCGCCGGCCACAACTGCGAATCGCCGGGGTTCCCATCGGCAAAGAAATCGCCGAAGATCCCGCCTACGCTTCAGCAAGGTTTCAGGAGGCCGAGCGCGGCTCCATCATCGTCGTCGTAGCCACCGATGCGCCGCTTTTGTCGCATCAGTTGAAGCGCCTCGCGCGCCGCGTCTCGCTCGGTCTGGGCCGTAATGGCAGCATTTCCGGCGATGGTTCGGGAGATATTTTCATCGCGTTCTCTACTGCAAACGCCGGCGCAAGCCGAGAGAAAGAAATCGCGGACCTGAAGATGTTTCCGAACGGCAAACTGGATCCTATTTTCGCCGCCACCGTGCAATCCGTTGAAGAAGCCATCGTGAATGCCATGGTCGCCGCAGAAACAATGACCGGAATCGAAAATCATCGCGTTATCGCCCTGGATCACGAAAGACTTCGCGCTATCCTGAAAAAATACAACCGTTTGAATCGATGAGGCCCGCTTGAGACGCAGACAATTCGCTGCATTTCTTTGGTTCGTCTTTGCGGCGTTTTGTGTGTGCGGCGCCTGCAAACAACCCCAAAGCTCCATTCTGGCGATCGTTCACGTCACCGTGATTGACATGACCGGTGCTTCGCCCGCACGCGATCAAGCCGTTCTGATCGACAAAGAAAAAATCGTTGCGCTCGGTTCTTCCAATTCCGTTTCGATTCCGTACGGCGCAAAAAGAATCGATGGCCGCGGCAAATTTCTGATTCCCGGACTGAACGATATGCACGTTCACCTCACCGGCGCCGGCGAACCTACCGGAAGCCGTGATTTCTTTCTCCCTCTGCTCCTTGCGAACGGAATCACTTCCGTTCGCGACATGGGCGGCTACCTCGATTACCTTGTTTCCCTGCGAAGGGAAGTTGACGAAGGCAAACGAATTGGTCCCCACATTGTCTTTGCGGGGCCCTATCTCGACGGCGACCCTCCTTCGTTTCAGCCTTCTCTCGTCGTCACGAATCGCAAACAAGCCGTTGACGATATTCGCTCGCTCGTCGGGAAGGGCGTTGACTTCATTAAAGTGCAATCGCAACTTTCCCGCGAAGCGTATTTTGCGATCGCCGAAACGTGCCGCGCGGAGCATCGTACTTTTTCCGGCCACGTTCCCGACCGTGTCACGGCGTGGGAAGCCTCCGAAGCCGGACAGCGTTCCATCGAACACCTGACTTGTGAACTGCGCGCCTGCTCCGCAAGCGAAGCCGATTTGATGCAAGGGCAGTTTCGCATCCTGGTTAAAAAGGCAACGTTGGCTCAATCCAAAGCGCGACAACTTGCCTGGCAGCGCGAAGTGCTCGACACATTCTCCGAACAAAAAGCTGCAGAACTCGTGGCGAAATTCCACGCGCAGCAAACGTGGCAAACGCCGACTCTGATTTTGCTTCGCAACGATGCCTTTCCTGCCTCTAATCTGAATCTCACTGCCGATCCGAACGCAAAATATGTGCCAGAGAAATTCGTGGAAAACTGGCGCAAAAGCTATGTAGCACAGACGAAAAATATCTCGGCCGAAGAATTTTCTCTTCGCTCCGCGTTGCTTGAGAAATCTCTCGGCCTGGTTGGCCTCATGCAAAAAGGCGGCGTGAAGATTCTCGCTGGGACCGACAGCGCCGCGCCGTACGTTATTCCCGGCTTCAGCCTGCACGAAGAACTTGCGCTTCTCGTCAAAGCGGGCCTGACGCCAATGGAAGCACTGCAAGCAGCGACCAGGAATCCCGCAGAGTTTCTTGGACGTCTCGACTCGCAGGGAACGATCGCCGCCGGCAAAAACGCCGATTTGGTTTTACTCGATGCCAATCCTCTCGACGACATTCACAACGCGCAAAAGATTCGCGTCGTCATATTGCGCGGCAAGCCGCTCGACCGCGCTTTGCTCGACCAGTTGCTAGCTGATGCAGAAAGATTCGCTGTGTCGAATTGACAGAATTCCTGACCATAGCAATCGTTCATGCCTGCTTGTGTTAGCGACTGCGTCGCAGGCGTCTTTCTGAAGGGCTGTGTCGGATTGTTTGGTGTATTTCACGGTCAGGATTTTTTTCATTGGGCCGCCGAGCGGACCGGCCTCGAGTGTGTCTGTAAACGACGTTGGGGTGACGTCCGAATAAGTGTCGCGGACTTCGAGTTTCGTTCCAGACGATTCATCCACGCTGGTGAACACCAGTTTGTCGCCTTCCCATCGGCCGGTTGAAATGGAAACTCCGGGCTGGCTGAGATCGTGCCAATAGGCTTTGTAGACTTTTTCTTTAGGAATCCACGTGACTACGAGATGGCCGAAGGGCGCTCCGTGCGATTCGTAGTCTCCGATGAGCGAGAGGCCACCGGGGCCGGGTCGCATTGTTTCCGCGCCTTTGTCTTGCCTGCCCCTGGGCATTTCGTCGGAAGGCTCAAACTGTTCGACCGTAGTCCAGTGTCCGGCCCACATCTTGATCAGTCTTTCCATCTCCGGCGCGGGTTTTGACGCGTTCGTCTGCGCGACAGCGAAATCAGTTAGCAACACGGAAAGGAGTAGAGAGAGGATCGTCTTCATGTCAGACCACCGGCACCGTGGTTTTGCGAGGCGGATTGAAGAACGGCATGGGGACGACTTTGGCGGCGACGGATTTGCGTTCGGCTTCGACGGTCATTTCGATGTGGAGAGTGGTGCCGAGCGCCGAGTGAGCGTGGCCGACGCAAGCGAGGGCGATCATTTTTTTGAGAGTCGGTGACCACGTGGTGGAAGTGGCTTTGCCGACCTGACGGCCGCCGCGGTAGACGGGCACGGCGACGCGGGAGGCCATGCTGGGGACTTGCGGAGCCATGCCGATTTTTTCGTAGACGGCTTCGACTTCGTTCCAATCGATTTCAAGTCCGACGAGGGCGCGCTCGGGACCGCGCTTCGCTTCTTCGATAAGCGCATCGCGGCCGACGAAATTTTCTTTTTTCAGGTCGACCAACTTGCCGAGGCCGATTTCGGCGGGAGAGTAGCGCTGTGAATCGATAAGCGCCTTTTTGCTGGAAAAATAATCGACTTCAATCAGGATGAGGCCTGCTTCGATGCGCGCGATATCGAGCGCAATCATTCCGGCGGGATGAATGTCGAAGATTTTGCCCATGGTCATGAGCTTGTCCCAGACTTTGACCGCTTCGTTCCAGGGAACCCAGATTTCGTAGCCGAGATCGCCGGTGTATCCGGTGCGCGAGATGTCCACTGGAACGCCAGCAATTTTTCCGTGCGCGACGCGAAAATATTTGAGATTGGCGATGCTGGCATCGGCAGCGGCGTGAAGAAGTTTTCCGGATGTCGGACCTTGCAAAGCGAGAGCGGCTAGTTGTTCGGAAATATCTTCGAGCTGGACGTCGAGTCCGAGGGCGTTTTGTTGAAACCAGCGAAGGCTGGGATCGGCCGCGGTCCAGCGGTATTCATTTTCGCCGAGGCGAGTGATGGTGCCGTCGTCGATCACTTTGCCTTCGGAATCGCACCAGCAGCAATAGATAACCTGATCGACGGCGACTTTGTTGATGTCGCGGGTGATGATGCGATTGACAAGGCGCGTGGCGTCGCGTCCAGTGACGCGGTATTTGAACAGCGGAGAGATGTCGATGAGCGCGGCGGAATTGCGGATGGCGTTGTACTCGTGCTCATGGTGCATTTCGTAGACGCTGACGGTGTAATAGCCGGACCACTCGCGATAGTTGAGACTTTCGCAGAGGGCGAGAGTGCGTTCGTGAAATGCGGTTCCGACGGGCAAGGGAGTCTCCTGTTTGAGAATGCGTGGCGGAATTATAGTGTTGTGGCACGACGGAGAACAAGCCAAGCGGGAGTTGGTTGACCCTATAACTGACCCTCCTCCCCCCGCCCCCCCTCGTTTTTCGCAAGTATTGATTCCACGGGAGTTAGAAATGAGGTCTCGTAACTGCACAATCTCCCAAGGAAAGCGTCTTTAGAATGAGCAGATACGAAAAGGTCGCGTAAGTCTTCAAAATGCAAGGAGTTGGTTTTACGGATTTTGTAGCTGCAGAAAGTAAAGGGGTTAGGAGAAAGGAGCAGCGATTTCATGGGGGAATGCAATACGAAAAATATTGATACGTTAATTAATATTACTATGAATATATCATTCGAATGACGCGGAGGCCACCATCCGCCTACTTACACGCTTCTGAGTTGAGGGAAGAGATCCAAGAACGAATCAGCGCAACGCCTTCAGCATGGACGGAGGCGCGGCCGATTTGGGGCATCATGACTTTCGGAGCTGTGGAAGAAAGGCGATAGAGAAGAATGGAGTGGTCGGGATCGCCGGGGATTATGTCGAACTGCAGGTCGTGCATGTTGCCGGCGGAGTTGGGATGTTTGCAGTAGCCGGGTTCGAAGTGGCCGAAACGGAAATCCACGCCCGTGTAGCCTGCGGTGCCTCCGGGTTGGTGGCAGTGAGCGCAGTTGTTGTCCAAATACGCTGACGCTCTTTCTTCTACGGAACCGGTTTCCGGTTTGTTCCAGACAGCAACTTCAGAAAATTCTTTCGAAGCATTCTTGAGATACCCGACTTCTGTCCAGCGGGCGACTTGCTCTTTGCCGAGATTACGAGCTTTGGGGCCAATGGGAAGAAGAGTTCTATTGTTGTCGTGACATTCCTTGCACTCGTTGACGTTGGGGATTTGATAAGTGAAATCGTGTGTGCCGTTCGGATCGGAAAATTTCACGGGGACGGGGTCGGGAACGAGTTGAAGAGTGGCTTCGGTTTGAGAGCTGTTCCAGATGTAAGGAAGAGCAGCCCAGCCGGTGTCTGTATGGACCAGGAGGCGAGTTTCGACCAATTTTTCCGAGGAACCGGAAGGGAAGGCGAAGGATTTTGAAAGGATGGTCCCGACGGGGAGGTCGAAGATAGAGTCGTCACGGTATTCAGCGGCAGCCCCTTGCGGCATCCAGACGAAGCGGTATTTGCTGGCGTAGTCGGAGAAAAGGGGAGTGCGCAAGGAATAGGGAAGAACGCGATTGTTGGGCCGCAGCCCGTTGCGTGTTTCCTTGAACAGATGCCACGCCGAAAGCTTTTGAGGGAACGGCTCGGACAGAAAAAGTTTCACTTCTTTTTGCGAGCTGCCGCAGGAACCCAGAGCAACGAAAAGAGAAAGCCAGAGATATCGGAGAAATTTCATTTGGCTTGCGGAATCGAAACGGCAGATAGTGCCGGAAGAGAACAAGAGTATTTCTTCGCATCGGTAATCGGATGCTTCATGTTGTGGGCGGCGTCGAAATTGAGGAACGTAGCGGCACCATTATTTTCGAGACAAATCTGGCCAGAATTTTCTTTTTTGCCCCAGGCGGGGTCCATTAGCCCGTCATAAAGAATGTCCGTGAGCGAGCCACCCATGGCTTTGGACATGGCCTGAAGCAAGGTGATCCGACTGTCGGGGGACGTTCCGCCACCGGAGATTTCGTTTTCGCGAACATAGACTTGCTGAACGAAACCGTAATAACGCTTGTCCTGGGGAGCGAAGATTTGTTGCGTGATCGGGGAAGAAGCAGTCGTCTCGACAGCATCGCCGATGCCGGTCTTGAAGTGGATGAGGAAAACGTTGACGGTGTTGTTGTTTCGAATTTTGTTCTTGAAGATTTCGACGTCTTTGATGGCCATGACGTAGATGCCCGTGCCGGTGGGCAGATTGTAAATAGCGCCGAGGCTTTTGGGAGCGAAATTCGGAGTGTTGTTATCGAGAATCTGATTGTTGTAGACGCGGACATGTTTGCCGCCCTGGCGCGGAAGATTGGGGAGATTGAAGACGCCGATGCCGCCGGTGTTATGGGTCATGACGTTGTCGTAGACGTCGGCGTTTTCCGTGTTTTCGACTTCGAAGCCGTCGACGTTGTATTCGGCGCGATTGCGGCGGAGGACGACGTTTTCGGACTGGCCAACGTAGAAGCCCGCATCGGCGGCTCCGCGCGCGACGGAATCTTCGACGAGAAGATTTTTGCACTCGACGGGATAAATGGCGTAGGGGCCATTATTCGCGTTGGCGCCGCGAGTCCATTCGGCGCGAACACGGCGAATGATGATGTTTGTGCCGCCTTGAACGGTGAGACCGTCGCCGGCGGAGTCTTCGATACCGATATCTTCGATGGTGAAGTCGTTGGCTTTAACGAGAAGGCCCTGCGCGCCTTCTTTCTGGCCGACGAAGGAGAGAATCGTTTTGTCCATGCCTTTGCCGCGGAGAGTGACGTTGTCAACGGTGAGAGAAAGCGTGCGGTCGAAATGAAATTTGCCTTCGGGGAGTTCGATGACGGCGCCCGGCTTGGCGGAGATGAGCTGTTCCTGGAGGTGCCTTTGAATGTCGGCGGGAGTCTGCTTGCAACCGGTGAGGATAAATGTGGCGGCGAAGGCGACTGAAAAAGCGAGTTTGCGGAAAATGAGCACGGAGACGACTCCTCGACGCGGAATGTTGGCTGAGAGGCTGCGCGTAACTTAGGCCAGAGGGAAACGAAAGTCAACGCGCAGCAAGGGGCGAACGGATGACCGGCACGTCAAATGAATTTTGTCTTTTCGTGTTGCGGTCGACAAAGTTCAAGCGAATGCCTGATCAAGACTTGCTGCCCTTGTGCGGCGGTTCGATGTGCCAGTAGAATGAGCGGTCCTTCTTCAGGATGTTTCTCAACCAAATCGGAGCAATACGGATGGGGCAGCACTACGACGCGATTGTGATCGGCGGCGGGCATAACGGCCTGACCAACGCTGCTTATCTGGCAAAGGCAGGGAAGAAAGTTTGTGTGTTGGAGCGGCGGCACGTGTTGGGCGGTGCCGCGGTTACGGAAGAGATTATTCCGGGGTTTCTTTTTTCGGAGTGCTCGTACGTAGTTTCGCTGCTCCGGCCGGAAATTATTCGTGAGCTGGATTTGCCGCGGCATGGGCTGGAGATTTTACCGCTGGATGGCACGTTTACGCCGATGCCGAGCGGCGATTATTTGTGGCGGATGAACGATCACGGGCGGACGGTGCGCGAAATCCGGCGACATTCGCGAATCGATGCGGAGGCGTACGAAGAGTTTTCCAAGATGATGACGCCGATGTGCCGGTTCGTGAAGCCGATTTTGAGCATGATTCCGCCGGATCCAACGACGCTGAGACCAAAGGATTTGAAGCAACTACACTTTCTGCTGCAGCGTTTCCGCGATTTATCGAGCGACGAGCGGTACACGCTGGTGCAGCTGATGACGATGAGCGCGGCGGATTTTCTGGACCAGTGGTTTGAGACGGATGTGCTGAAGGCGACGATGTCGGCGTCGGGAATTATAGGGACGTTTCTGGGGATTCGCTCGCCGGGGACAGCGTACGTTTTATTGCACCACTACATGGGAGAGATTGACGGCGCGTTCCGGTCGTGGGGATTCAGCCGCGGCGGAACTGGAGCGATTTCGAACGCGATCGCGTCGGCGGCGCGCGAAGCAGGCGTGGAGATTCGGACGAAGGCGGGCGTGGCAAAGATTTTGGTGAAAAACGGGCGCGTGAGGGGCGTGGCGCTGACGAGCGGCGAAGAACTGACAGCGAATGTGGTTTCGTCGAGCGTGGATCCCCACCTCACGTTCGAAAAATTTCTGGAACCGAGCGAGTTGCCGGGCGAATTTTTGCAGGATGTGAAACGGTACAAGTTTCGCGGTTCATCAGGGAAAGTGAATTTGGCGCTGGATGGGCTGCCGGAATTGAAGTGCATGCCGGGCGAAGGGCCGCACTTGCGCGGAGCGATTTCGATTTCGCCGGGCGTGGAGTACATGGAGCGCGGATACGACGACGCGAAATACGGACATTACTCGCGGAGGCCGTACGTGGACACGGTGATTCCAAGTTTGACCGATCCGTCGGTGGCGCCGCCGGGGAAGCATGTGATGTCGTGTTTCGTGCAATATGCGCCGTACAAGCTGGCGGAAGGGACATGGGACGAGCAGCGCGAGGCTTTCGGCGATAACGTGATTGATACGTTGAGCGAGTACATGCCGAACCTGAAGAAAATAATTGTGGGAAGACAGGTGCTGACGCCGCTGGATTTGGAACGCGAGTTCGGATTGACGCAGGGAAATATTTTTCAAGGCGAGCTTTCGCTGGAGCAGCTTTTCTTTTTGAGGCCGGTGCCGGGGTGGGCGTACTACAAGACTCCGGTGGACAACCTTTATATGTGCGGGTCGGCGACTCATCCAGGCGGCGGAATCATGGCGGCGCCTGGACGAATTGCGAGCCAGGTGATTTTGAAAGACTGGAAGAGGGCGAGCTGACGATGCCGCTGGGACAAAAAGTGATTGTGGTTGGCGGCGGGCACAACGGGCTGATCGCTGCGTTTTATCTGGCGAAGGGCGGATTCAAGCCGGTTGTGCTGGAACGGCGCGAGATGGTGGGCGGCGGCGCGGTTACCGAAGAGTTTCATCCGGGGTTTCGCGTGTCGAGTTTGGCGCACACGCTGGGGCCGCTGCGGGCGGATATTGCGGCGGATTTGCAGGTAGAGAAATTCGACTGCGAGATTTTGCGGCCGGACCCGCGGGTGTTTGCGCCGACGACCGACGGCCGCGCGATTTTGTTTTACGACAATGTGCAGAAGACGGCTGGCGGAATTGCCCAGATTTCGGCGAAGGATGGCGAACAGTATCCAAAGTTTGCGAAAGCGCTGGAGGAAGTTGCCGGAGTTTTCGCGCAACTTTCTTTGATAACGCCGCCGTCGATTGACAAGCCGACGCCGGAAGATTTGTGGAATTTGCTGAAGACCGGGCGCGGCGTGCGGAAGCTCGGGAAGAAGCGGATTTTTGATTTGCTGCGCTGGGGGCCGATGGCCGTTGCGGATTTTGCGGCGGAATTTTTTGAAACGGAGCTGATACGAGCAGTGATTGCAGCGCGCGGGATTTTTGGTACGGCGCTGGGGCCATGGTCGGCGGGTTCGACGGTGGTGCTACTGATGCGCGCGGCGGCGGATGCAAATCCGGTGGGGCCAGCGGCGTTCGTGCGTGGCGGACTGGGAAAATTTGCGAACGCGTTGGCAGAATCGGCGCGAGCGGCGGGCGCGGAGATTCGGACGAACGCGGAAGTAGCGCAGATTCGAATGAAGGACGGCGCAGTGACCGGCGTTGTGTTGGCGGACGGCGAAGAGATTGCGGCGGAGGCGGTGGTCTCGGGCACGGATCCCAAGCGGACATTTTTCAATTTGGTGGATCTGACGCGGCTCGATCCGCGGTTTGCACTGCGAATGAAAAATTTCCGGATGAACGGGACAGTGGCAAAAGTGAATCTGGCGTTGGGCGATTTGCCGGCGTTTCCCGCGCTTGCGGGAGCAGTGGGTCCGGATGGATTTCGCTCGGCGCTGTCCGGGCGGATTCATATTGGGCCGGAGATCGATTATTTGGAAAAGGCGTTTGATGCCTCGAAGTACGGCGGTTACGCGACGTCGCCGTATTTGGAAATGACGATACCAACGATTTTGGATCCGGGATTGGCGCCAGAGGGGAAGCATGTGGCGTCGGTGTACGTACAATTTGCGCCATACAAATTGAAGAATGGAAATTGGGAGACGCAACGGAAAGAATTGGGACAGACAGTCATCAAAACGCTGGCGCAGTATGCGCCGAATTTGCCTTCGCTGGTCGAAGGGATGCAGGTGATTACGCCAAAGGATTTGGAAAGCGAGTACGGATTTACCGGCGGACATATTTTTCATGGCGAGCTGGCGCTGGATCAGATTTTCACGATGCGGCCGGTGCTGGATTGGGCGCGCTATAAAACGCCGATACGCGGATTGTTTTTGTGCGGGAATGGGACGCACCCTGGGAATGGCCTGACCGGTTCTAGCGGCGCGAACGCGGCGAGAGAGATTATCCACGAGTTGCGGTGATGGTCATTAATCGCGGGAAGCTCAAAGAACTACAAACGAGAGAAGCGAAACGATTTATCGCAGAGCATCCGAGGTCGGCGGAGCTTTATGCGAGGGCCAAAGGCTCGCTGCTCGGCGGCGTGCCGATGAATTGGATGAAAAAGTGGGCGGGCGCGTTTCCGATTTTTGTGGCGCACTCGAAGGGTGCGCATTTTACGGATGTGGACGGGCGTGAGTACGTCGATTTGTGCCTGGGTGATACGGGTGCGATGACGGGTCATTCGCCGGACGTTGTTGCGGAAGCGATCGCGAAGCGTGTGCGCGAAGGCATCACGTTGATGTTGCCGACCGAGGATTCCCTGTGGGTCGGCGAAGAATTGAAGAGGCGCTTCGGATTGCCGTATTGGCAATTTGCGCTGACGGCGACGGACTCGAACCGGTTTGCGATTCGAATTGCGCGGGAGATTACCCAACGTTCGAAGGTGCTGGTCTACAACTATTGCTACCACGGGACAGTGGATGAATCGTTTGCGACGGTGAACGACGGAGTGGTCGGACCGCGGCGGGGGAATATTGGCCCCCCGGTGAATCCCGCGGAGACAACGCGTGTGATTGAGTTCAACGATTTGAACGCGCTGGAAAATGCGTTGAAGCATCACGACGTGGCGGTCGTGTTGGCCGAGCCGGCGATGACGAACGTCGGAATTATCTTGCCGGATAAGGGATATTGGAAAGCAGCGCGACAGCTGACGCGGCGGTATGGAACGCTGCTGATCGCGGATGAGACGCACACAATTTGCGCCGGACCTGGCGGATGCACGCGGGAATGGAAGCTCGACCCGGACTTTGTCGTATTTGGGAAGCCGATTGGAAGCGGAATTCCAGGCTCGACCTACGGCGTTTCGGAAGAAGTGGCGCAGCGAATTACGGCGCGGATTCATCTGGAAGATTGCGACGTTGGCGGGATAGGCGGGACGCTCGCGGGGAACGCTTTGTCATTGGCGGCGATGCGCGTGACGCTGGAGAAAGTTTTGACGGCAGCGGCTTTTGAAAAAATGATTCCGCTGGCGAAGCGGTTTAATGATGGTGTGGCCGGCGAGATTGTGAAACGCGGTGTGCCCTGGAATGTGATTCAACTGGGTGCACGGGCGGAATATCACTTTGCCGAGAAGCCGCCGCGGAATGGTGGAGAGTCCGCGGCCGCGGCGGATTTTGAATTGGAGCGGTTCTTGCATTTGTATGCGCTGAATCGCGGCTTGTTGTTGACGCCGTTTCACAATATGGCGCTGATGTGCCCGGCGACGAGCGAGGCCGATGTGGATTTGCACACGCGGATTTTCGCGGAAGCCACGAAAGAGATAGTCTAGGATTTCTCAATCAGGCGATTTTTCACTTCAGTGGGAACGTCACGTAGGTTTTACGGATGGTTTGGCGGACGTCCCATGTGCCACGTGAGTCGGGCGGAAAGAAGACGGCGTCACCGGCTTTGATTTCGAAAGGCGCCCCACCTTCCGGCGTGAAAAATGCGTGACCTGAGACGAAGTGGCAAAGCTCGGCCAGCAAGACCTGGCGTTTCCAGACGCCGGGAGAGCACTCCCAAACTCCCGCTTCGATCTGTTTTTCCTCGTCTTCGAATGCTTCGAAACATTTCAGATGTGCGACCGGCTCGCCGATAGGTACGGCGACGGGGCCAACATACGGCAGTGACAGATGGGATGGGTCTGCGATGAGCACAGGCGGCATTTGGTCTCCGAGAGAAAGTTTCGTTCAGCAGCATACTCGCAAAGAAGACTTTCCTGCCAATCGCCGCCGATCTCTTTTGTCGCGCTTTGGACCAAAATGGCGCGCCGCAGGCGCGGCCGCCGAAGTTGGCGACGACCGGCGGCGCGCTGTAGACTAAGACGTTTGGATAAATTGAGGAGCAGCGCCATGGCGACCGCCGAAGTGAAACTGAAGAAGCCGGAATTTACGAACGAGCCGTTTGTGGATTTCTCGAAACAGGAGAATCGCGCGGCGATGGAATCGGCGTTGAAGAAGGTGGCGGGCGAGTTTGGCCGCGAGTATCCGATGTACATTGGCGGCGAGAAGGTGACGACGGCGGAGAAGATTAAGTCGACGAATCCGTCGCATCCGTCGCAGGTTATCGGGATTGTTCAGAGCGCGAGTGCGGAGCAGGCGCGGCAGGCAATTGAATCGGCGCACGCATACTTCGATACGTGGAAGAAAGTGTCGGCGGAACAACGCGCGGAAACGCTCTTTCGTGCTGCAGACATCATTCGGAAGCGGAAATTCGAAACGTCGGCGTTGATTTGCTACGAAGTGGGGAAGTCGTGGGCCGAAGCGGATGCCGATACGGCGGAAACGATCGATTTTCTGGAGTTTTACGGCCGCGAAATGTTGCGGTTGGCCGGGCCGCACAAGGTTGTGCCATACCAAAACGAGAGAAATTTTATGGTGTACATTCCGCTGGGGGCGGGCGCGGCGATTCCGCCGTGGAATTTTCCGGCAGCGATTGCGACGGGCATGGCGGCCGCGGCATTGGTCGCGGGAAATACGGTTGTACTGAAACCGTCGGAAGAGTCTTCGGTGATTGCCGCGAAGATGGTGGAGATTTTGCACGAAGCGGGCGTTCCGAAACGCGCGCTGCAATTTGTGACGGGACCCGGTGAAGTTGCCGGTGACGCACTGGTGAAGCATCCCAAGACGCGCTTCGTGGCATTCACCGGTTCGAAGGACGTTGGGTTGCTGATCAGCGAGGCGGCGGGGAAGCGGCAGCCGGGACAGCTTTGGATCAAGCGTGCCGTGCTGGAGATGGGCGGGAAAGACGCGACGATTGTGGACGAAGAAGCGGACGTGGACGCGGCAGTGGAAGGCGTGGCGCAGGCGGCGTTCGGTTATCAGGGACAGAAGTGCTCGGCGTGTTCGCGAGCGATTGTCGCAGAGAAGGTGTACGACGCGTTCGTGCAGAAGCTGGCAGAACGCGCAAAGAAGATTACGGTTGGACCGAGCGAGGATCCGGCGAACTTCATGGGGCCGGTGGTGAGCGAATCGGCGATGAAAGGAATTTTGAACTATATCGATGTTGGAAAGAAGGAAGGGAAGATCGTGTTGGGCGGAGGACGCGCTCCAGGAGACGGCTACTTTGTGCAGCCGACGATTATCGCGGACGTTGCGCCGAAGGCACGGATTGCGCAGGAAGAGATTTTCGGTCCGGTGCTGGCCGTGATCAAGGCGAAGGATTTTGACGATGCGTTGCGGATTGCGAATGACACGGAGTTCGGGTTGACGGGTGCGGTGTATTCGAAGAACAAGGCAAAGCTGGAAAAGGCCGAGGAAGTATTCCACGTCGGCAATTTGTATTTGAACCGTAAGTGCACCGGCGCGATGGTTGGCGCGCATCCTTTCGGCGGGTTCAATATGTCCGGAACGGATTCAAAAACGGGCGGCAGAGATTATTTGCTGCACTTCCTGCAGGCAAAATCGATTTCCGAAAAACCAATGAACTAAGCAGGATTTTCTGGTGCCGCAATTGCGCTCGAACCCCATTTAAGCGCACGGAACACAGGATAGCTGAGCACGAGGATTCCTAGCGCAAGCGGCGCATTTTCGCGGTCCGTCACGATTGATCCGATCAAAAACGCAACCGAACCAAAGAGGGCGAGTCCGGTCGTGATGGGATAACCCCACGCGCGATAAGGCCTATCCAGTTGCGGCTCGTGGAACCGCAGCACGAAAACCGAAAGATAAGAAAGCGTGTAGTTCGCGACGAAGAAGAAAGAGAGCATCGCGATGACGCGCTGGAACGAGCCCAGTACAAAAATGATTCCTACGATCGTGCTGAGAAGCAATGAGAGCGTAGGCGTGCCGCCGGAGTTTACCTTTGTGAACGGACGAAAGAAGAGCCGATCGGTGCTCATGATGTAAAGCGTGCGCGAGCAGAAGAGCTGGTTTGCATTGAGACAGCTAAGCATGGAGACAATCATGATGGAACGAATGATGGGATCGCCGAGCGAGCCAAAGACTCTGTCGGCGACAGTACCGAGGACGAAGGTATTTCCTGCGATTTCGCGCATGGGCAGGACATAAAGCGAGACAAGATTCAGGAGCAGGTAGATGCCCATGACGGAAAAGACGCTGCCGAAAATGGCGCGGGGAACATCGCGTCCCGGATTGCGAACTTCGCCGCCGAAGTAAACGATGCCGTCCCAGCCGTCGATGGTGTAGATGACGCCTTGAAGCGAAAGCAGAACCGCGACGACGAGTGGCCAGCCGGCGGGTAACACCAGGGAAGAAACGCCTTCGTGTACCGCCTGCGCATGAGACGCGCCGCCACGAATCACGCAGGCGACGACGAGGACCAGAAACGCAGCGGTTTTCAACGCGGCAGAAAAAAGTTGGGCACCGCTGCCCCATCGAATGCCGCGCCACTGCAAAACGCCGAAGCCAGCAATGATCAAGCAGGAGATGATTTTGACTTTCATCGCGCCTGCGAAAACAGGAAGAAGATGGCCGGTGTATTCGCTGATGACGATTGCTACCGCGGCGGCGGTACCGCATGTCGATAGCCAGTCACTCCAGCCGACGATGAACCCGGGATATTCACCGAGGGCACGGCGAGAAAAATTATACTGACCGCCGCTGCGCGGAATCGCGGCACCGAGCTCGGCCATTGAGGAAGCACCAACCAGTGCGTACAGTCCACCAACAATCCAGACGCCGATGAAAAACCAGGGACGCGGCAGGCTTTGCGCGATCTGCCCGGGCGTATAGACAATCCCGGCGGCGATGGCGTTGCCGACCGCCGCGGCGATGCCAAACCAAACGCCGAGAACTTGCAGTAGCCTGCCACGGTTTTGTGTGGCTTCGCTTTGCGGGCTGGAAGATGTGTCGGCTGTAGTAGACAATAGAGTTCCTGGTGAGTTCCAAGAGCCGCCATCATTACTGGCGGCATCAGAATTTGCAAGCCGGATTGAGGCGCGAACAACGTGGCGAGAATGTGCTGCGAGTTCTGGCTTGCGAGGAGCGAGTGTGGAGAGCGAGCAGTTGCCGCTGGACGTGTCGGTCGTGATTCCGTGCCTCAACGAGGCGAATTCGATCGGCTACTGCGTGGAAAAAGCGATTGCGGCGTTGCAGGCCGCGGGCTTGCGCGGCGAAGTGGTCATGTCGGACAACGGGTCGACGGACGGCTCGATTGAGTTGGCGGAAAAGTTAGGCGCGCGAGTGGTGCAAGCGGAACAAAAAGGATATGGGGCGGCGTTGCAGGCGGGAATTCGGGCGTCGCGCGGACAATTTATCGTGATGGGAGACGCAGACGACAGCTACGACTTCAGCGAAGTGCCAAGATTTGTGGAGGCGTGGCGCAAAGGTTTCGATGTGGTGATGGGCAATCGCTTTAAGGGAGAAATCAAGCCCGGCGCGATGCCCTGGCACCACAAATATATTGGAAATCCGATTTTGAGCGGCGTGCTGAACGTTTTGTTTCGCGCAAATATCGGCGACTCACATTGCGGCATGCGCGGATTTACGCGTGCGGTGTTCGACAAAATGGATTTGCGCAGCACGGGTATGGAATTTGCGTCGGAGTTTGTGATTAAAGCGACGCAGCTCGGCGCGAAGATTACGGAAATTCCGATTACGCTTTGGAAGGACAAACGCGGCCGGCCACCGCATTTGCGAAGTTTCCGGGATGGCTGGCGGCATTTGCGGTTCATGTTGTTGTACGCGCCAAACTGGTTGTTTCTTTTGCCGGGAGCCTTGCTGGTTGCAGCCGGGCTCTTCTTGGTGTGCTGGCTGCTGCCCGGGCCGCGGCGGATTTCCGCCCGAGTTGTTCTCGACGTTCACACAATGATCTTCGGTGTGATTTTCACGCTACTCGGCGCGCAAATACTTTCGATTGGCGCGTTTGCGAAAGTCTTCAGCTATTCGGAACGATTCGATCGCGGAACGGTGTCGCTGAGGCGGGTGCTGAAAAAAGTGACGCTGGAGACGGGCTTGCTGCTGGGCGGCGCGCTGGCCCTGACGGGGTTTGCAGGCTGCACTTGGATTACGTGGGACTGGGCGTCGAATGGTTTTGGAGAATTGCACGCGGTGCGCGGCGTACTGTTCTGGTCGATGTGGCTTTTTTTGGGGGCGCAGATAATCTTTGCGTCGTTTTTCCTGAGCATGCTTGGAATTAGCCGAGGTACGTACATCGGCGATTATGATTTGCCGCGGTAGACGCACCGAATCTTTCGAGAGGACAACGCAACTATGGGACTGAAGGTGTTGATTACCGGGGGTGCGGGATATATCGGAGCAACCGCCGTGCGGCTGCTGACGAAGCACGGGCACGAAGTCACTGCGTTCGACAACCTTTCGCAGGGCCGTCGCGAAGCGGTACCGTCGCAAGCGCGGCTTGTGATCGCCGATCTCGCCGACCGGGAAACACTCTCGGCCGTATTTAAAGAGAGCAAGTTTGACGCGGTGATGCATTTTGCAGCTTCGGCGGTCGTCGGCGAATCGATGAAGAATCCGGAAAAATATTTCCGGAACAATGTAACGAACTCACTGAATTTGCTGGAGTGCTGCGCTGCGAATAAAGTTTCGCGGTTCGTGCTTTCGTCGACGGCAGCGATTTTTGGTGACCCGCAGACACCGCTTATCGAAGAAAGCGCGCCGAAGGCTCCGCTGAATCCTTACGGAGAATCGAAGCTGCAAGTTGAGTCGATGTTGCGGTGGTTCCAGGAAATTCATGGCGTGCGGTACGCGGCGTTGCGTTATTTCAACGTTGCGGGCGCCTGGGATGGGCACGGCGAGCATCACGATCCGGAGACGCACATCATCCCAATCGTTCTGCAAGTGGCGATGGGCAAACGGCAAAACGTTTCGGTCTTCGGTTCCGACTATCCGACGCCGGATGGAACTTGCGTGCGAGACTACGTGCACATCTACGATTTGGCGATGGCGCACCTGTTGGTGATGGAAGCGCTGAAGGACCGCGAAGCGCTTGCGTACAACCTGGGAAATGGAAATGGATTCAGCGTGCGGCAGGTGATTGAGACGGCACGAAAAATTACCGGTCACGCGATTCCTGTGATCGAATCGCCGAGGCGCGCGGGCGATCCACCGGTTTTGGTTGCGAGTTCCGTGAAGATCGGCAAGGAACTTGGCTGGAAGCCAAAATACGCAACATTGGAATCGATTCTGGAAACGGCTTGGGAGTGGCACCGGGCACACCCGAACGGCTATGGCGTGTCCGCAAGTTGTTGATACGGGCCGAAAACAAGATGGCCATCTTCCGTCGTGGCGAGCCAGATTTTGCGGTCCCTAAAGTAGACAAATAGCTTTTCGTTTTGCGCTTTGTCGAGCTCGCGCGCCCAGACGATTTTTGCTCCGTCGATATCCGCACCGTTGAAAACCCACTCGTCGTGAATGCTCAAATCGTCCTCGTTGTAACGAACCATCACGAGATGCTTGCCGGGTTCGGCTTGAAGTTTCTGAATAACGAGCGTCCGGCTTTGGTCGCCAGTGCAGGTCCAATAGAGAGGATCGCATTCATGATTGGCGGCCGCGACGGCCGTATTCGCGAGAAGGGCTACGACGCAGGCGCGTGAGAGCGCTTTGCCCCATTCGAATTTTGCCGTGTACATGGTCCGGAGGTGGCGAAGGGATTGCACGAACAGCGCGAAGATCAGGCAAGTTACCGGAGCGGCGTAGTGAGAGTTGGACCAGACGACGATATACATCGCGGCGAAAACCAGTCCTAGCGTCAGCCAAAGTACGCGAAGTTTCCCGTCACGAAGGACGAATGGAAGTCCGGGAAATGCGAAAAATAGGCCGACCCATAAGAAGGCCGAGGCGAAGCGAGCCGTCTTTGTTTTCGATACTTCGACGTAACTGTTCCAGCCGCGCGTGTATTCTTCGGGCTCCCACTCGTTAAAGAACTCTTCGAGCCGCGCGTTGTTGTAGTGCTTTTCCGGCAACGGTTTCTGCCACGCAAATGGCGGAACGTGCTCATACGTGCGCTCGTTGAGCGTGTGTGGAAACAGCAGCGCGCTGCCGGTGAGGCGCCAGTTGTAGTAGCCCATGAAGGCGATGGTCAGCAGTAATATGCTGACGAGCGGCGCGACTACGCTTTTAAAGGGAATTGCGCCAACTGACTTTTCGCTGGCTCGGCGCCACAGCCACCGCAACAATAGAAATGCGGCGGGGATACAGAACACGCCGCCTTCATACGGACGGCTGTTGGCGAGTATCGCGATGCCAGTGCCGAGGAGCACCGCGTCTTGCCAGCGCGGCCGCTTCAAGATTCGCGCAAGCGCGCCGAGTACAAGCGCACCGCCAATCGCCGCAACAGCGCCGCCCCAATAGCTGTTCATCCAATAACTTGTGAATCCCAGTTTTAACGCGACGAGCGTACCGCCGAGGAACGCCCAACGCGCGGGAATCCACGCGCAGAGCATCCAGTAGACTGCGGCGCACATTGCGCCAACCGCGAGCAGCACGCCAATCCACGGCGAACCGAGCACTTGGCCGAGCGCGAGCGCAGCGCCTTGGCCCGGCGGGTACATCGAAGAATAGCTCGGGAACCAATTGACATGAAACGTTTCGAAACTGAGCCACATCGGATGGGTGGGATTCGCCAGGCGGCCGTGCGCGAGCGTGTCCGCCATCAATAGATAGCTGAATTCGTCGTGAATGCCGGGCGAAGGAACTGGAAGCACCGGCAGAAGCGAAACGCGAATGGCAATCACGCCAATAAGAAGAACCGCCATCGCGACGGAGCGGCGGTGGCTCAGTCTTGAAAATACAGTTTCGATGAAACCAAATGCGGCGTCCGACACCCGCGGCACGAAACCGGCGCCGAGAAGAAACGCAACCGCAATCGCGATGGTGGCGGCAAGCATTAGGCAGCCTCCACGCTACGACGTCCTATCGGCTGATCAAGGTTTCGACGCACTATCAATAAACGCCGCCACATTGGCTTTCAGTTTAGCGAGATCTTCGTCTCGAACGTACATCATGTGGCCGGCTTCGTAGTATTGCAGCTTCAAATTTTTGTGGAGCGCGTCAGAAACCCCGAGATGCTCCATGCTGTATTCCGTTTCCATGAACGGCGTTGCGAGATCGTAGTAGCCGTTTTCGACTTCGACCTTGAGTTTCGGATTCGAAACCATCGCAGCAACGAGGTCGAGCACTACGCTCGGGGAACCGGGGAAGTACCCGAAGTCGCTGTCGTGTTTCCAATCCCAGCGATTGCCCTGAAAGTTCGCGGCGACCTGGTAATTCCTGTCCTGGCCAAATTTCAGCTCTTCGTGCAGATAGGAATTGAACGTGCCAACGAATGCGCCGCTGATGGCAGTTTCTTGCGGGTCGTAGTCGGCGGCTTCACCGATCAAGTTGTAGGTCGGACCGGCAAAGCGCGCGTCGAGACGCCCCGTTGTCAGTCCGCGGTTACGCTGCAGTTCCTGCATGAACTGAAACAGCTTCACGCGAAGATTGGCTTTTACGAGGTAGTCCTCGCCCAGACCGGTAAAGCGCGCGACTTTCTTGGCCACGGCGGCTTTCTCGTCCGCGCTAATCGTATCGCCTTTCATCAACGCCGTGGCGTATTCACCTTTGGCAAAGGCGCGCGCCTCATCGAGGAACGCCACCAGATTGTCCGGGCGGTCTTTGAGGACTTTGTGATACCACGCGGTCGCCGCGTAGCTCGGCAAATACAAAACGTAAGCGAGGTCTTGTCCGGGATAAAAGGAAATGGTTCCGAGGTCAATCACGGAAGAGACCATTACGATGCCATTTAGATAGATATTGTCGTTGTTTTGGAGATAGTTGGTGAGCGCGGCGTTGCGAAACGTGCCGTAACTCTCGCCAATCAAAAACTTTGGTGAATTCCAACGGTTGTTGCGCGTGATATAGATCTTGACGAATTGCGCGAGCGACTTGACGTCGGAATCGACGCCCCAGAAATCTTTGTTCTGCGCCTTGCCAACCGCCGTACTGAAACCGGTGCCGACGGGATCGATAAAAACCAGGTCGGAACGATCGAGCAAACATTCCGGATTGTCGAGCAATTTGTACGGGGCCGGCGGAGTGATACCCGCGTTGACTGTTGCGACGCGGCGTGGTGCGAACGAACCCATGTGCAGCCAAAGCGAGGAAGACCCGGGGCCGCCGTTGTATAAGAACGAAACCGGACGAGTGCTCGGGTCCTTCACGTCGCTGCGCGTGTACGCGGTCGAATAAAGAAGCGCCACCGGCGCGCCTTTTTCGTCCTTCAGCAGGATCGTTTGCGCCGTAGCCTTGTAGGGGATCGTCTGGCCGCCGATCTTTATCGTGTGGTCGGTGACGGAAATTTCTTCCTTCGGTTTTTCGCCGGCGTCTCCGCTCTCGGCCTTTTTGTCGCCGCTCTTTTCGTCCTTATCCTGTGCCACAGCATACGAGGGCGAAAGAACCAAACATGAAAATGCGGCGGCAAACATCCCTAGCTGGGATAGCTTCGTCATTCTTCTCTCCTGGAAGACGGTTTGAGTCAAACCTCGCGGCCACTGATTCTAGCCGCGAACGGCGGCTAACGAAAGGCCGTTCGTGCGTTTCGCAGTTCGAAAGACAGATGCGCTGCGGACGTCTCGAGCAACATTGCCGAACAGTCGGGCACGATATAGCTTGCGCCAGCCTCAAGAAGCAATGGGTCGCGCTCCGTCGTTTGAAGCGCCACAACTCGCGCGCCAGCCGCCTTGCCCGCGCGGATTCCGGCCGGCGCATCTTCCAAGACAATGCAGTCGCCTGGCGCAAAACAAAGCGCTCGAGCGCCTTTAAGGTAAGGCTCCGGATCGGGCTTGCCGCGAGTGATGTCGTCGGACGTAACAATGAATTTCGGCTCGGGAAGTCCCGCAGCGCGAATGCGCACGTAAGCGAGCCGCTTGGTGCAGGAAGTAACGATTGCCCAGCGGTCTAGCGGCAAAGCTTGCAGAAGTTCGAGCGCGCCGGGCAGAGGAACAACGCCTTCGACGTCCTCGATCTCCCGCCGCTCGACTTCAAGATTCTCGGCGTCGTGGTCGGCCTCTGGCAGCAGCTCGCGAATGGTCGCGATGCTGGGACGCCCGTGCGCGAGCCGAACCGTTTCGTCAGGATCAAACCCGTGCTGGCTCGCCCACCAGGCCCAAACGCGCGCCACGGCGGGCGTGGAATCCACAAGCACTCCGTCTAGGTCGAACAAAACACCTTCGCATTGCACTTTTGTCATTTGACTATGATAGTCGGAATCACAAACTTGATGAAATTCGTGAACTGCTTACTGCCACGCACACCGCGCGAAGTTTACGGATTTTGTGAAGCGCCGTGACGCTATCATTGAGAATTATTTCGAGCGAAACTGTGATGACAAAACCACTTCAAGTGATGAAATTTGGCGGCACGTCCGTGGGTGACGCCACCTGCATCGCGCGCGCGGCGCAAATCGTGGCTTCGGCTGCGAAAGGCATGCGCGTCGTGGTTGTCGTGTCTGCGATGAGCGGCGTAACAAACCGCCTGATCGATTCGGCCAAGCGGGCGGGAGAAGGCGACACGGAGTCGGGAGCGGCGCTTATCGAAGCACTGCGCCAGCAGCATCGCACCGCGCTGGCCGCGCTCGTGTCCGATGAAGCCGACCGTGCAGCCGTTGAGCATCAACTCGAAGCGATTTTTGCCGAAGGGAAGCGTCTCTACGACGGAACGGCGATGCTCCGTGAGCTGACGCCACGCACGCTCGACGTCATCTCCAGCCTGGGCGAGCGGCTTTGTGCGCCGATTTTCGCCGGTGCGTTGAGACAACTTGGTGCAAAAAGCCGCTCCATCGAAGCGAGTGAGCTGATTGTCACGGATTCCTTTCATGGCGGCGCGGAACCTCGCGCCGACGAGACGCGGCGGAAGTCATCCGAACTAATTGGTCCGTTGCTCGGCGCTGGCGAGACTCCCGTTGTTACCGGATTTATCGGCGCGACGCACGATGGAAAGCTCACGACACTCGGTCGCGGTGGTTCGGACTATTCCGCGACCATTCTTGGCGCCGCCCTCGACGCAGACGAAATTATCATTTGGACCGACGTCGAAGGCGTATTGACCGCTGACCCGCGCCTTGTTCCCGAAGCGCGAACAATTCCGGAGATTTCCTATCGAGAAGCGGCCGAATTAGCATACTTCGGCGCGAAAGTTCTGCATCCGAAAACGTTGCGCCCGGTCCTGCCGGCCGGTATTCCCGTTTGGATTCGCAACAGCTTCGCGCCGGAGAAACTTGGAACCAAAATCACGCAAAAAGGGAAGAGCATTGGCGGTGGCGTCAAAGCGCTGACAGCGATTCGCGATGTGGCGCTGATTAGTCTTGGTGGTCCGGGCATCGTCGGAGTGCCGGACGTGATCGGCCGCACATTCACAACGACGGCGGAATTGCGCGCCGATGTGCTGCTGATTTCACAATCCTCGTCGCAGAACGATATTTGCTTCCTGGTCTCGAAGCCGCACGCGCACGCCACGGTGGATGCCCTGCGCAAGGAATTCGCGCAAGACTTGGCGCACGAAGTAGTCGACCACATCACGGTGGATCCGAACGTCGCCATTGTCGCGGTCGTCGGGGAGAATATGCGCGGAACGCCGGGAGTTGCCGGCCGGACGTTCAACGCGCTCGGTCAAGAAAAAGTGAATTTAATCGCGATCGCGCAGGGTTCTTCGGAAACCAACATCTCGTTTGTCGTGGATGATAAATCGATGCAATCGGCGCTGCGGGTCTTACACCGTGAATTCGCTCTGGGTCACTTGACTACGAACTAGCCGTCTACAAAAACTTCGTCAACGTAACACCACATCCATTGCTCACCGTGCTCCAGCGACTGCACGACGGGGTGTTTTGACGCGTGAAAGTGTTTCGTCGCGTGTTTGTTTTTCGACGAGTCGCAGCAGCCAACGTGCCCGCACTCCAGGCACAGCCGCAGATGGACCCACGTATCGCCCATCTTCAAACATTCCTCGCAGCCTTTCGAGTGTGGCTTTATTTTCTTCGCGTGCTTGATGTGTTCGCAAGTTTCGCTCATGCTTCGGCCTTTTCGTCCTCTGCTGGCTGCATCGCCGGTTGCTTGAAGGGAAGCCTGATGGTGAAGCTGGTCTGCCCTGGCTGGGATTCCACTTCGATGAACCCGTGATGGCGCCTGACGATCCGGCCAACTGTATCGAGCCCCAGGCCCGTGCCTTCACCGACCTTCTTCGTTGTAAAAAAAGGGTCGAAGATGCGCGACTGGATATCTTTCGGAATTCCGGGCCCGTTGTCTTCGATTTCAACTACGGCGTAGTCCAGTTCCTTGCACGTTCTAATTTTCAGCTCGCCCTTGCCCTTCATCGAATCGACCGCATTGTCGATCAGATTGGTCCAAACCTGATTCAGCTCTCCACCGTAGGCGCAGATGCGGGGAAGCGTTCCTTCGTAGTTTCGCGTGACAACTACGCCATTTTTCATGCGATGCGCAAAGATCTTGAGCGTATTGTCCAGGTCTTCGCGCAGATCCACTTCCTGCAAGGAGTTTTGGTCCATATACGAATAGCGCTTCACGGCGGCGACCAGCTCGCTGATGCGTTGTGCGCTGTTGTTGATCTCGCGAATAAGCCCGAACATATTCATGATGGCCGCAACGCGAAGCAGCGCGTCGGGAAGAAGTTCCGGACCAATCTTTCCTGTGAACTTCTCAAGTTGCGGTTCGTCAATTCCACCCTCCGCGAGCGTGGCGGCAATCTTCCAGCCTTCCGCGATACCGCGTTTCTCGAGCCAGTCGGTTACGCGCCCCTCGCGATCGCTCAATTCCAGAGCGTCGGCCGCCGGCTCCGACTGTGCCGCAAGCTTTTTCCCCGCGTTCAGCTCAAATTCAAACAAAGCGTTTCGCTGCTCTTCGGTTGATGCGTGCTTGAGCAGGCGCAAGCTCACTTCGCGGATATCTTGAAAGGAGCCCATCAAGCTTTGCGCGGCCCGCACGGCGGCTGCCGCGGGATTGTTCAATTCGTGTGCGAGGCCGGCAGACAGCTTGCCGAGCGCCATCAATTTTTCCTGCTGCGTTTCCGTGCGGGTGACTTCGCGGATACGGTCTGACATCAGCCCGACCAGTCGCTCGGTAAGCAACGGCATACGCTGGACGAGTTCGGGGAAATACTGCCGGTGGAGGCGAATCATCCGAGTGTGCATTACGGCTCGGCTGAGGCCTTTGAATTGCTTCAAGCGCGAAAAAGGCAATCTCCCGGTGATTTCGCCTGCCATGGCCACAAAAACGGGTGATCCCGCAGAAGTTAACATCGAAACCTGCAGTTCGCCCTCGATCATCAGCGTCAGATAGTCGACCGAGTCGCCCGGCCTCGCGTAAATTTGTCCGGCCTCGAGGGCAAACTCTTCCATGCGTTCAGCGAGCCAGAGCAAATCCTCTTCGGGCAAATCCGTGAAGACGGAAAATTTGCGCACCTCTTCGATGATGTGCGGAACCTGCGCTCTCTTGTCCGTTTCTGTCATCTCACACCGTGCTCAAATATTGATGCACGAACTGAACCGCGTTTGCGCCTTCGCCGACCCCGGACGCCACTCGCTTCACGGAACGATACCGGACATCTCCCGCAATGAACACACCTGGAACGCAGGCTTCGAGCAGCCACGGGTCGCGATCGAGCGGCCAGCCCGCTGGGCGCTTGCCGTCCGGCATCAAGTCTGGTCCGGTCAGGATAAATCCCTTTTCCTCCCGCAACAAAACGTTCGCGAGCCATTCTGTTCGCGGTGCCGCTCCGATGAAGACGAAGAGATGGTTCGTGGGAACCTTTTGCGTCTCTCCGCTCGTCGCGCACTCGATCGAAATCGCCTCCAGCCGTTCGTCGCCAAAAACTTCCAAAACCCGGCTGTTCATCTCAACGTGGATATTCTCCGTCTCGTGAATCTGGTCTACCAGATATTGCGACATCCCCGCTTCGAGCGATTTTCCACGCACGAGCATAATCACGCGCCGCGCGTGTTGCGAGAAGAACATCGCGGCCTGGCCCGCCGAATTCGCTCCGCCAACAATGTAGACGTCCTCGCCCTTGCACGTGGCGGCTTCTGTCATCGCGGCGCCGTAATAGACGCCGGCGCCCTGCACGCGTTCCATGCCAGGCACTTCAAGCTTGCGATACGAAACGCCTGTTGCGATTACCAGCGCCTTCGCGCCGATTTCCGTGCCGTCCAGCAGCGTCACGAACTTGGACGCGCCCTCGACGCGTAATTTCGTCACTTCCTGAGGTGCCAGGATTTCCACGCCAAATTTGCGAGCCTGCGTCACGGCCCGGCGAGCCAGGTCCGCGCCGCTCAAGCCCGACGGAAATCCGAGGTAGTTCTCAATACGAGAACTCATCCCAGCCTGACCGCCCGGTGCTTCGCTTTCAATCATCACCGTACGCAAGCCTTCCGACGCGCCGTACACCGCAGCGCCAAGTCCCGCCGGTCCGCCTCCAACGATCAACAAGTCGTAGAAAGACATGTCGGCGCGCGTCCGCAAACCAAGACGCGAGGCAATATCCGGAATCGTCGGTTCGGAAAGGGCAGTGCCGTCCGCAAAAATCGCGATCGGGAGTTTCGCCGTCGCGCCGCCGTTATCGTCCACCATTTTTTGGATTTCCGGGTTCCGGTCCGCTGTCTCCACGTCAAAGAAGCGGTATGGCACCTGATTGCGCGCCAGAAAATCACGCACGCCGTATGAGCGTGGCGACCACCGATGGCCGAGCACCTTCACGCCTTCGAACACCGGCTTGTGGCCCGCCTGCCAATCGCTCAGCAAATCGTCCAGCACCGGGTAAAAATTCTGTTCCGGCGGGTCCCATGGCTTCAGCAAATAGTGGTGGATCCTTGCGTGATTGATCGCCTGAATCGCAGCATCCGTGTCCGCGTAAGCCGTCAACAGCACCCGCCGCGCCTCCGGAAAAACGTCAATCCCCTTTGCGATGAATTCCACACCGCTCATTTCCGGCATGCGCTGATCAACCAAGAAGAGCGCGACCGGTTCATTCCGTTTTTTCAGGGATTGCAGTGCTTGCAGCGCGCTCGCGCCGGAATTTGCGCGCACGATCCGGTAATGTTGCGCATAGCGCGTGCGCAAATCACGCTCCACGGCCCGCAAAACCTCCGCGTCATCATCCACCGCAATTAAAACTGGCTTGGCCATACAGGGACTTCCTCTTGAATGTTTTGAAGCCTGATTTTTCCTCGCGTAACGGTTGGATGCACGCGAAGCGCGGACGTTACCCGCAAATCCGGTCGCTGCGGGTCTGACCGCTCAGGCCCCCGCCGCGCGAGCGCGCCGAATCAGTTGGTTCGACGGTCGTGCCGGGTCCGCTAATTTCTCCGCGGTTTCCACGCCCGCCACCGGAAGCCCTTCCGCTTCCAGCAATCCCAGCTGAACCAGAACCGACGCTTGGTCCCAATAAATGTGTTCGTTGGCCAGCTTCCCGCCCCGGAAGTGCACAATCACAACCAAAGGGCATTCAACTCGTTTTCCCGTCGGCGCCACGCCCGGCAACATCCAATCCATCTCCATTGTGTGCGTGAACCGGAAAATCATTTCGTCGACCAGCCGTTCTTCGCCTATCGTGCGCGAGATTGGCACGATCTCGGTGTCGGGAGGCATCTTTGGAATGAAGTGTTTCGAATAGAACTCTTCGAGTTGTTCTCGCCCGACGCCGCCAGTCAGGACCGGAATGTGGTTCACGTACGCATCCGGAACCATTGTCTCGATTGTGGAGATGGCATCTTTGTCGGAAAACTCGTCGCGAATGTGCTCATCCCACAGGTCATTCAGGTATTGCTGGGCAGGGCTCAGCTGAGGCTTGCCGTTCGGAGCTTTGCTCATGACTTACTCCCATCCGCCGGTCTTGGAAACTGCCCTTTGCGGAGCCTGCCATATTAGCCGAGGAAGGGCCAAAAGTGTGTCAACACGGTTTAAAGGAAGCTGGCATAAATGCACGGGCTGCCAGAAAGGCAAAAATCGGCGTAAGGAGAAAATGTGCGTTCGGACTCACCCTTTGCAAAGTGGAATTGGCGTGGGAGACAGGATTCCGCTTGCCGTCGTCTTAGGGGCGAGAGCCGTTGGCACCCGTTGGTTCGCTACATTCGGAACATTGAAACTACGGGATTTACACTTTCGCCGCATCAACACTGACTGGTTCCCACTTGTGAGTCATGGGAGCTCGAAACCCGGAAGCCGCAGTGCCTTCCGGTCGAACGTCAGGGTGCGCGAACAACCTCTTCTGGCGCCTAGTGCTGCGATAAGCGCATCGGCGAACGCGCCTTGCCCTTTCTGTAGTGCGATCATGGCGGTGAAAATCTCCTGCTCATCCTCGACAACGAGCACATCGGTCTGCAGGATTCGTTCGACGGCGCTGACGATTTCATCGGGTGTGAGTTCGTATGCGCGCTCGAGTACCCACACGGTCTCGGCCATCGCCACCACGCTGACGAAGCAGGGGTTTTCGTCGGTCAGCCGCCGCTCAATGACGTCTCTGGCTTTCGCCGACTGAATCGGATCATCTTGAGTCAGGTAACGGACTAAGATGTTCGTGTCGAGCCCAATCATCGACGTGGAGTGCGCGGCGAAACGCCAGCAGCGCCTTCAGCAGCTGCTTCATTCATCTCGGCAATTGTAACGGGTCGACGGCGCCTAGATTTCACGATGCCTCGCAACGCAGCCGCCGGAAGTTTGGGTAAAAGGACGACACTGCCATCGGGATGGACAAAAAACTTGACCCGATCCCCAGGTTTCAAGTGAAGATGCTCGCGAATAGCCTTCGGTATTGTCGCTTGACCTTTCGTGGTGAGTGCAGACTCCATTGAAATACTCCCATTACTTCCTATCATAAGTAATACCGCAGTTCGCAACCGGTGTCAAGCCGGCAGATTCGGCAAAGTCCCACTTTGATGGGTGGTGAAACATCACTTGAACGAGCAGCAGCATTTCGAGCACGCTCTAGAAGTTGGTTGATGAAAAGCTCAAATTGCGCAGAATGCGCCGGTACTTGTCTATCCTCAATAGGGAACGGAACGAAGAGCAATCCGTTTTCCACGCAGCCATCAGCTTTTGCTGACAGACCGAGATTGTCAGCTTCTGTAAGGGCGGATACTACGATATCCACGCTTGATTGCTTTAGGGCCTTAGATCATCGAGAAGCCAATCATGTCCGCGAGGCCGGGCCATGAGTCCAAGACGAGCACGGTTTGCGTTTGTCCAGTACACGGGCATAACTGCGACTCCAATCTAGCGAAAAGGTCGACGCGAAAGGAAGGAAACGGGACGCAAATGGATGGTGCGTCGCGCAGAGTTTCAAGTTGGGGTGGGAGACGGGATTTGAACCCGCGACATTCGGTGCCACAGACCGACGCTCTACCAGCTGAGCTACTCCCACCGCCGGGCTCCAGTTTATCACGCACACTGTGTGCCTGAAAATACGTAGATCGCACCGAGACGCCCTTGGCAAAGTGGGAACCTTCGCGCCAACTCTCCGTCGGCCTCTCCGCCTCGCTTGCTACACTAATTTCCGGAAATCGCGTCCCCGCGCATGAGCCCCCACGAAACCGACCGCCGCCATTTTGAGCGGCAACTTGTTTTTTCGCGCCCGATTATCATCATTCTGGCGCTCCTGGCCGTTTTTGAGCTCGCGCCCTCGCGAGCCTCCTCCCGCGCGGTTTCATTCCTCACTGCCTACTTGATCGTCTCCATCGTCGTCATTCTCGTGGAGGATTTCCTGCAGGATCGCGACTGGCACCTGCCTCTCGCTGTGGACCTTCTTGCTCTGGTCTTTTTTATCTACGTCTGTCCCGCGACCGTGCCCATCTGGTTTCCATATCTTTATATCTGCTACGCAGCAGGGTCGCGCTGGGGTTTCCAGTTTGCCGTGCCAGTAGCGGGCCTCGCGGCGCTTACCATCGTTCTTGTCGCCGCTGCCAGGACGGACATTCAATGGTCGCGCGTCATTTCCTGGCTCGCCGCCACCGCGGCCACTTTTTCCGCCGGCGCCGGCTTGGCTTTTCTTGGTGAACGCAGCCGCGTCTTCGCTTCACAAAACGAGTTTCTTTCTCACATCACCGCTACCATGCAGGTGGATCAGGGCCTCGCCGAATCAATTCGCCTTCTTCTGAACGAACTCGCTCTCTCGTTTCAATCGCCGGAAGCCTTTCTCGTTTTTCGCGATGCGGATCTGGAACGTATCTTCGTTTGGCGGCTCAAAACGGGCGAAAGTGAACGAATTACGCCGGAGACCTTACCGCTTGCACGCTCCGACGGTTTTTTACTCGACGATTTCGACGCGACGCTCTGCTGGAATTCCGTGGAGGGTACCGGCTCCGGATTTGGCTGGGACCGGCGCGACGGCCACATGCTCAAAATCGTCCCGCGCCTTCCAGGGCCGACTCAACAGCAGTTCGCTGTCAAATCCTTCATCTCGGTTGCCTTTGACCAGGCTGACCGTCCCGTAGGCCGGTTATTTCTCATCAATGGAAGAGCGGAAAGAAAGCCCTATACGAAGGACGATCTTGCTTGGCTTGAACGCGTGGCGCGGCACATCGGCCCTTCTCTCGAAAACCTCTTCCTGCTGCGACATCTGCGCGCCCGTGCGATTGAAGCGGAGCGCTCGCGCATCTCGCGTGACCTCCACGACGGCATTCTTCAGACTTTACTCAGCATTGAAATTCAGCTCGATGTGCTTCGCCGCCGCGTCGCCGCCACCAATGATCCCGTTTCGAGCGGCCTCACTTCGCTCCAGCAGACCGTCAAAAATGAGTCCGCCGATCTCCGCAGCTTTGTCACTGACCTGCGCCCGGTTCGCGTGCAATCCGCCGATCTCGTCGATTTAATGCGCGGTTTTGCCGAGCGTTTTCGCAATGAATCCACGCTAGCCCTTGACCTACTGATCGATTCGGCCGATTTACGCGCCCCGGACCGCGTTTGCCGCGAGCTTTTCCAGATTTACCGTGAAGCACTCAACAACATAAAAAAGCATGCTAAGGCTACCCATGTCGTGGTAAAACTTTCGCAGGACGATAGCCGTCTACTTTTGGTCGTGGACGACAACGGTGAGGGTTTCAGCTTTGCAGGGCGCTTCACCGGTGATGAATTGGACCGTCTGCGGCTGGGTCCCATTTCCATTAAGGAGCGCGCGCGAACTGTGAACGGGGTTCTGACTGTCGAGTCGAACCCGGGGCATGGGGCGCGTCTAACGATTGAGGTTCCACTCGGGTAACGGGGTTCGGGGTTTGTACTTACAAGCCCTGAAGTAAAAAAGTTTCGGGGTTTGTACGTTAACGAGCCTTCAGGTAAAAATGGCGAAGACCAAACCACAAATTCGAATTCTCATGGCCGATGACCACGCGATCTTTCGCGACGGCCTTCGCAAACTCATTGATGGCGATGAGGACATCACGATTGTCGGCGAAGCGCAAAATGGCTCCGAGTGCATCAAGCTGATCGCGAAGCTGAAGCCTGATATCCTCTTGCTCGATTTGCGCATGCCGGAAAAAGACGGCCTCGCCGTGCTCGAAGAAGTCAATTTCGATACGATTCCCACCCGCGTTATCGTGCTGACAGCTGCAGAAGACGATCGCGACGTTGTCCGCGCCATGCGGCTTGGCGCTCGTGGCGTCGTCCTCAAACAATCGGCAACCGATCTCCTTGTGAAAAGTATTCACCGCGTGCACGCCGGCGAAATCTGGCTCGACAACCGTATGACGGCCGAAGTCATGAAGGCCTTCGCAAAATCGTCCGAATCCGGCCCGCGCCGCGAGAAACCCTTACTCAGCGACCGCGAAAAAGAAATCGTGCAGCTCGTCGCACAAGGTTTTCGCAACAAGGAAATTGGCGAAAAACTTTTCATCTCCGAGCAGACCGTCAAGAATCACTTACACAATATCTTTGACAAGCTCGGCGTGTCCGATCGCCTCGAACTCGCGCTGTACGCGATCCACCACCGTTTGATCGATCACGCGTCCTAGACTGTTTTCCCGTCCCGCCTGTGCTTGCAGGACCTGTCCGTTCGCACCGTATCTTCTAGGAAAAGGGCCACACACGCTGCGGCTCGCCTTCGCCAATTCACCGATATACTTGGAGAAATACGGTCGGCAAAGGTCACCACGCCTGCTGATCTGCCAAATCCGTGCCCGCTTTTGCTTTTGAGAGGCCCATGTCGTCTGAACACACAACCATCCTGAGCAGCCGAGGCTGGCATTTCTCTTCTCTCAGCAAAAACTTCTGGATTCCCTTGGTTGTGCTTTTGACTGCCGGGCAAATGGCCGTGGTTTTTTCGATGGGAACGCAAAGGCCTGGCCCGACTCTCGTTGGTTTTGGAGACCTCCTCTTCAACCTCTTGTCTCTTCTGCTTGTGATAAGGGCAGCCCGCAAGTCTGTCCATCTTGCACGCTATTTTTGGTGTGTTGCCGCGCTCTCCTTTTCACTTTTCTGCCTCGCTGTGCTCTGCAATATCTATGTGCAATTGGTTCAACCTTTGCAGTCCGTCGCCGATGTTGCCGACATTATTTCTGTCTTCTGGTTCTGCCCGGTCAGCTTGACGCTCTTTCTCGAACCCGACTTCGAAATTCGCCGCTTCGATCCGATTCACATTCTCGATTTCATCCAGGTCGTCCTTCTCTGGGTCGTCATCTACTTCTTTTTCCTGTACATGCCGAGCCACGAATCTTCCGGTTCGCCCTTCCAGCGCGCTTGGGTTCACGCCACGTGGGTTGGCTCCTTGATGTACGACGGCGCCATGGCGTCCGTTTTTCTGCTACGAGCCGCTTTCACTAATTCCCGGGTTGTCCGCACTCTCTTCGGCAGATTCGGCGTCTTTCTCGTCTTTGCCTGTCTCGGCGACTTCTACTACAACTACCTGGGCGGCACTCTGCAAACCGGTTCGTGGTACGAGGTGATTTGGACCGTCCTGAACATTATTCCAATTGTCATCGTCGGAACTTGGGATCCGGAGAAAATTGAAAATACAAATGTCCGCCCCCTCTTCAATGAACTCATTGGAAATCGCCTGTTCCCGATTCTCTTTGGCTTTCTTGTGCTTGTGCTTTCCTTGTATATCGCTCAGGAGCGCACTCTCTTCGCTCTCGTAATCGTCGCGATTTCGTTTTTCTGCTCCAGCCTGCGCCTCGTGATCGCCCAACAAAGGCAAGACCGTATCCAATTGGATCTGCAAGCCGAAATCCTGCACCGCGAGCGCGTCGAGCAGCAGCTCCGCCAAAACGAGGAACATCTTGAAGAACAGGTCGCCGAGCGCACGGCGAAATTGGAAGAATCGCGCAACCAGCTTCGACAGGCGCAAAAAATGGAAGCCATCGGGCGTCTCGCCGGCGGTATCGCGCACGACTTCAATAATCTCCTCACCGTAATTCGCGGTTACAGCAAGCTCCTGCTGGATCGTGCCGCCGGCCATGAATTCCGCGGCGGTCTCGCCCGCATTGATGACGCCGCCGATCGCGCCGCTGCACTCACCAGCCAACTTCTTGCCTTCAGCCGCCGCCAGGTTCTCCAGCCAAAGGTCTTCAACCTCAATACGCTGGTGCAGAATCTCGAAAAAATGCTCCGCCGCCTGATTGGCGAAGACGTGGAGATGCGGACCGTCCTCGCGGACGATCTTGGCCATATCCGTGCGGACCGCTCGCAGCTCGAACAAGTTGTGATGAACCTGGTCGTCAACGCGCGCGACGCCATGCCCAACGGTGGCAAACTCACAATCGAAACTTGTAACGTCTCCCTCGACGAGTCATACGCTTCTCGTCATCAGACGGTGGAGGCCGGACGCTATGTTTCGCTCGCTGTCAGCGACACCGGCGTTGGTATCGCTCCGGAAAATCTGGCTCGTATCTTCGAACCGTTTTTTACCACCAAAGAACTAGGCAAGGGCACAGGTCTTGGCCTCTCGATGGTTTACGGCATCGTGAAACAGAGCGGCGGCAACATTTGGGTGTACAGCGAGCCCGGCCGTGGCACATCGTTCAAAATCTATTTTCCGCTGGCCAGCGGACCCGCCGATTCAGTCGCACACGACCAGGCGCCCGTCTCGCGCCATCGCGGTGTGGAGACGATTCTCCTGGCGGAGGACGACGAGCAGGTTCGCGAACTGGCAAGCGAGGCACTTTCCGCCGCGGGCTATTCCGTGCTCGCTGCCGAAACGCCGCAAGCCGCCATTTCCATTTGCCAGAATCACGGCGCGAAGATCGACCTCCTCCTTACAGACGTGGTCATGCCCATCATTGGCGGGCGTGAACTCGCCCGGCAACTCACCGCCATCCGCCCCGAACTTCGCGTTCTTTACATGTCCGGTTACACCCCGCAGGCCATCCTTCACCACGGCGAACTCGAAGCCGACACCTTCTTCATTCAAAAGCCCTTCACGCCGTCCTCATTGGCCGCCAAAATCCGCGAAGTCCTCGATCACGCCCTCGCCACCCAGGGAAATTCGTCGGCTATTTCGTAGCTACGCTGCGTCGCATATGCTGTTTTGTTCCACCGACAACAATCTGTTGAGTTATTGGTCTTTGTGGTAAGCTCCCCGGTCTTTACGAATCCGTACTTGGATCGGCGTGGCTAACGGGGATCTGCCGATAGTTCTGGCAGGACAGCCCGCGAGCTAAACGCGGCGGCGGACAAGTGCGGTTGTGGCGAATTCTCTCGACCAAGGGCAACCATGCGCGGCTACTCTCTTCGGCACTCACCGCTCGTTTCTGCAATTTTCGCTTCCGCGTTGTTTTTAGAATCCAGCGTCGCTGCCCAGCAGGTTTCACCGCCCCAGAATTCTTCGAACAAACAGGAAGTCACTTCTCGAGTGACTTCCGCGCCCTCTATCGGCCTGCCTAAGAAAAACGCCGCCGCTGATACCGCGTCGTCTGCTGATTCTCGCGAACATAGTGCACTTCTGCGCAAGCGCGCCGAGTGGTTCTACCGTCAACGCGCTTCCGTCAATGGCCGTATTCCCGGCGGCGCTTATCAGCGAGCATTTCGACACCTGCAACAGATGCTGCAAGCTGAAGGCAAAATAGTTCTCCACCCGGACGGCTCCTTCACAGAAGTCGCAGCTCCATTGCCTCTACTCACCCAATCCGCCGTCACCTCAATCTGGAGCTCCTTAGGGCCGGCTCCCGCCACAGGCGGCGAGTTTTCTCCGGTTAGCGGACGCGTCATGACCATCGCCGTGGACCCCAGCGACACGTCAGGCAATACGGTACTGCTCGGCGGCGCCATGGGCGGAGTTTGGCGGAGCACCGACGCTGGCCAAACCTGGACTGCTGTCGGCGATCAAAACGTTTCTCTCGCGATGGGGGCGATCGCGTTTGCGCCCAAGACTCCAGGCACCGTTTATGCCGGCACTGGCGAGCTTTCGTTCGGTTTCGATACCTACTATGGGGCTGGCGTCCTTAAATCCACCGACCACGGACAAACCTGGACACAGACTTGTACCGTCCCAGGCACCACTTGTCCATTTATCGGTCCGTACCTCGACACGTTCAATCCGGGCTTCGGCTTTCTCAATTTTGGCGGAGCTCATATCAGCTATCTCTCCGTCAATCCAAACAATAGCAACATGATCTTGGCGGGCGTACAAATCATCGTCGAAGGTCCAAAAGAAGGCGTCTACTGCTCGGACAACGGCGGCGCCACCTGGACCAATGTTTTGCCGGATCAGGAGGCCACATTCGTTGGCTTTGCGTCCTCAACGGTTGCCTACGCAGCGCTCGGCAACATGTTCGGGAGCTCCCCCAACGCTCCCAATGGCAATGGCATCTACAAAGCTGCATCTATCGGTGCCACTTGTTCGACCATCCACTTTACCAGGCTCACCTCCACGACGCTGCCTGCCCAATCGACGATGGGCCGCATTGACCTCGGCATCGCTCCCAGCGACGCGACGGGCAATACGGTCTACGCATCCATCGCCGATTCATCTACTGGCTCCGGCACTAACCTTGGTGTGTTTCTCAGCACGAATGGTGGCACTACGTGGACCAAGACGAATGCCCCCGACGTTTGCCAGCAACAATGCTGGTACGACAACGTCGTTAAGGTTGACCCGACGCAGCCCGGCACCGCGTTTTTTGCCGGAAGTGCGGTCACGGATAATAGCGGCAATCCCGCATGGGTCGTCCGCACGATCAACAACGGCACATCCTGGTCATCCGTCATCCCGAATCTGCCTCCTGGAAGCGCTGGTCTCCCTCACGTCGACAATCACGCCATCGCGCTCTTCCGGACAAATGCCGGCAAAGTTCGCCTCTATCTCGGCAACGACGGCGGCATCTGGCGCACCGACGACGCCGAAGCCGCATCCATCCAATGGACAAATCTCAACAATCCTTCGCTGTCCATTACGCAGTTCTATCCCGCCGTTTCCCTGCCAGTTTCCAATCCCACCGCGGCATTTGGCGGTACCCAGGACAACGGCAGCCTCGTTTACCAAGGTGGCGTATCTTGGCGGGACGATCAGATGTGCGGAGATGGTGGTTCCACCGCGGTCGACTTTCAGATACCAAGCACGATCTACGTCGGATGCGTTACCGGTGCTCCCGTCAACGTTTCCTTCCAGAATGGAGCAATCGGAACATTTTCACCTGCGGTCAATGGCATCAATCCTTCGGATACATCCAGCTTTGTTCCGCCGCTCACAACGGATCCCAACACTGCCAACGTCCTCTATTTCGGCACGACCAAAATCTACCAATCGCTCGACGCTGGAACAACGTGGACGGCGGTTACTCCAGACCTGGTGAATGGTAATGCCGGAGAGTGGCTCACTTCTCTCACCGTTGCTCCCGGCAACCCAAACATTCTCTATGTCGGTGTGAACACGAGTGCGGGCTTCACGATTCAAAACATTTCAGTAACGAGTCCCGTATTTGTTGGCGGAATTCCGTGGAGCCAGAATGGCATTCCGCTGCGGCCCATCACTTCCGTCGCCGTTGATCCCTCCGATGCCACTGGAATGACGGCATATGCCGCATTTTCAGGTTTTGCTTTTGTGGGACTGGACCCGTTTGGAAATTCGATCCACGATCCTCTTGGCCACATCTTCAAGACCACGACCGGCGGACAAAATTGGGTCGATGTGAGCTGTTCAACGGCGAACTGCTCTACTGCCGCCCTCACGGATCTTCCAAACGTTCCCGTCAACGACGTGCTCGTTGATTCAGATTTGCCCAGCACTCTTTACGCTGCAACGGACCTCGGTGTTTTTCTCGGCGACTGCTCCGCCTCGCCCTGCAAATGGAGCACGCTCGGCACTGGCCTTCCGCGTGTCGCCGTACTTTCTTTGCGTTTGCACGAAGCCTCACGCACGCTCCTCGCCGGAACCCACGGTCGCGGCGCATGGACGATCGTGCTGAACAATTTCACGTTCTCCGGTCCGCACATCTCTTCCATTTCGCCCGTTTCCGCCAAAGCCGGAGGCACCACTTTTACGCTTACCGTAAATGGCTCAAGCCTGACCGGTGGAGTTGTTCAATGGAATGGCGCGACAACGGGAGTCACCACGACGCCCGTTTCTGACACGCAACTTACTGCTACTATCGCCGCATCGCTACTCACCGTTGCCGGCACGCCGCCGATCACTGTAAACGTTGGAACGCAAATCAGCAATTCGCTACCTTTCGCGATTCTCGGCGCGACGCCCAAAATCACGAGCATCGTTCCTGCGAGCACGCCAGTTCAGTCTCCAACTCCTGCGACAAACGTCCCGATTCAAATCAACGGCACCGGCTTTTCCAGTGCCGCAAAAGTCTTCTTTAACGGCGCGCAAAACGGAATCACCGTTGCCGCTCCCACCGCTTCCTGCCCGCTTCCAACTTGTCTCATTGCCACCCTGCCCGCAAATCTGCTCGGCCCGTTCGGCAGCACGAACGACATTCAAGTGGTCAACCTGCCCCCTGGCGGCGGCAAATCCAACGCTCAACCGTTCAGAATCGTAGCGCCACCACCATCGAACGACAATTTTGCCAGCGCGACCACCATCACGACATTAGGCTTTGATGAGTTTCAAGATACTTCTGGCGCCACCACTGAATCCTCTGATCCTGTTCCTCCTTGCGCAACCCAGTTTACAGCCGCCCAAGGAAACACCGGAGGCCATCCTAACGGCGCATATAACACCGTTTGGTATAAATTTGTGCCGCAATTTTCCGCCAATCTCACTATTTTTGTGACATTCACCTCATATGACAGTGTTCTTTCCATCTGGACGGGAACGCAGGGCGCTCTTACTTCAATCGCCTGCAACGACGACGCGGATCGAGGAGTGCTCGGCTCTGTGCTTGCAAATGTTCCGCTTACTGCCGGGACTACCTACTACATCATGGTCAGTTCCTTTGGTCCGCCCGACCCTAATCCCCTTGCGCTGGGGGGCGACGCACGCTTCCTCTTCACTTATAACGGTGGCGTCACCCCTGCTCCGACACTGACCTCAATTTCTCCAACCAGCGCCAACTCGGGCGATCCCGGTTTCACGCTCACCGTTAATGGTTCCGGATTCTTAAGCGGTGCGTTCGTCGATTTCGTTACGGACTCATCCCACTTTGAACCCACAACATTTGTTAGTTCAACAAAACTCACGGCCGCAATTCCTGCTTCCGAGATTCTGTTTCCCGGTACGTATACCGTCGGTGTTGACAATCAACTGCCTACAGCTGGTCCCTCCAATTCGATTAGTTTCAAGGTGAATGTAGGCAAGTATCCGGTTCCCACGTTAACCAGCATCTCGCCGAATAGCGTTGTTGCAGGGGGTCTAGGCTTCACTTTGAGCGCCTTTGGAACGAACTACGCTTCAACGGCAACCCTTAATTTCAACGGTTCTCCAAGGGTGACGACGTTCTTTGACTCTACTCATGTCAGCGCTTCAATTCTTGCCTCGGACATCGCCACTATAGGGACCGCCCAGATCACGGTCAGCAATCCAACACCCGGTGGCGGGCCTTCAACGCAAGTGGCGCTGGACATTATTCAACCCAGCCCAGTTCCCACCATTACTTCTGTCACTCCCTCAACCGTCCAATCGGGCACCAATGTGGGGTCACTGGACATTGTGGGCATGAATTTTGTTTACTCTCCAAGTATATACTTTAACGGTTCTGTGAACGGAGCCGCTTTCATCGATTCTACGCACTTGACTGCGTTCCTGAACCCCGGGGCCCTAAGTCCCGGAACCTACCCTCTCGTTGTCATCGACCCTTATCCCGGCGGATTGTCGCTGCCGTTCAACATCACAGTGACGGCTCCGCCTCCAGCACCAGATTTCTCTCTAACCGCTGCCGGCACCACCACTCAAACCGTCAACGCCGGCGCCACCGCGACGTACACCAACGTCATCACCGTTACTCCTCAGAATGGTTTTGCATCCGCCGTCAACCTCTCCTGCTCCATCGTCGCGACTGCCACGCACTGCTCCATCAACCCGACATCACTAACGAACGGCTCCGCCACCGTGACCGTCACCACCACCGCGCGCGGACTCCTCCCGCCGACAATACGATTCCCTTGGTTTGACCATCGCCCGTTTCCGATTCTCTTAATTCTTTTGGCCGCGAACCTGGCAGCGATGCTCTATCTCGTTCGCTCGCGACGGCCGCGCTACGCCATTGCGCTACCTCTTGCCGCCGTTGCTCTCTATTTCGTGCTCCACGCCTCTGGCTGCGGCGGTGGGTATTCCGCTCCACCACCACCTCCGCCCCCAACGGGTACCGCGCCTGGCTCGTACACCATCACCGTCACCGCCACTTCTGGCACCCTAACTCACACGACCAATCTGACCCTCGTGGTCAACTGATCCGCGCCGTTTGCCTTCGCAAGCGCCCGTCTAGCCCAGGTTTCTGTTTTTCCGGATGCCTCTCGCGGAATCCAATTTGGGTAATCTTCAACTGCTCTTTTTTCCAAAGATGCTGTAACGTCTTTTCCCCGGCCTTCACTACCTTTCGAACCGCCATCTCAGGAGTCCCCCTATGTCCGCAGGTTTAGACAATTTGAAGCACATCGTCGTTCTCATGATGGAAAACCGCTCCTTCGACCACATGCTCGGCTTTGCCGCCACACCCAATTGGCAAATTGACGGCCTCACCGGCGACGAAAAGAACCGCGACTCCGTCGGAGAATTCGCCCCTGTTTCGGATGACGCGCGTGACTCCGGCGACTTCACGCCCGATCCCGGGCACGCACTGTTCGACACACTCACCCAGCTCTATGGCGACGCTTCCACTCCCGTCAATCAAAACCCCTCTATGAACGGTTTCGTCCTCAGCTACGAAGGCAAAACCCACAACTCAAACAATGCCCATCGCATCATGAAGTGTTTCAAGCCGGAAAAAGTGCCTGTGCTCACCCAACTCGCCCGCCAGTTCGCCGTCTGCGACCGCTGGTTTTCTTCCATCCCCGGTCCGACGTTCCCCAACCGCGCGTTCGCTCACGGCTCCACTTCCATCGGCCGCGTCGACATGGGCATCAACTGGCTCGGTATGTCCAAAACCATCTACGAGCTCCTCGGCGAAAATAACGTAGACGCCCGCATCTACTATCACGATTCCACCATGGCCATGACCTTCAAGGGCCTCATGAATCAGGGCAAATACTTTGGCCTGTTCGACGATTTTCTTTCCGACTGCAAGAAAAACAATCTGCCCGCCTACAGCTTCATCGAGCCGCGTTACGCCAATGGCGAGGACGCCGTCAACAACGCCTTCTTTTCCGCCAGCGATCAGCACCCCGATCACAACGTCGAGCAGGGCGAAATCCTGATTCGCGACACCTTCGACGCCATCTGGAATAATCAAACTCTTCGCGAATCGACTCTCCTCGTCATCGTTTACGACGAGCATGGCGGCCTTTACGATCACGTTCCGCCCCCGCCCGCCGTCAATCCCGACAACAAAAATTGGGCCGGCAACCCGAACTCGCTCGATCCGGCGTTCGACTTCACCCGACTCGGCGTCCGCGTGCCCGCCGTCATTATTTCGCCCTATATTCCGGCCGGAACAATTGACCGCACCCAATACGACCACAGCTCCATCATTGCCACCGCTTGCAAACTCTTGCTGAAGGGCGTCTCCAACGCGTCGCTCACCAATCGCGACCGTCAGGCCAAAACTTTCGAGGCCAATCTCAGCCTGGCTCAACCGCGCACCGACGCGATCAGTTTCAAATTGACCGACCCGCCTCATCAGGCAATTACCAATCTCGGGCCGGCCCATGTCGATGCCGCTCATTTGAACGCCGACATCAACGATCACTTGGCCGCCCATGTCGAAATGGCTTCGCATCTCGAAAAGACTGTCCTGCCTCAATCGCAGCAAAGCGGGGTGGATCCCGGCGACATTCGCTCCGAAAAACAAGCCTCCGATTTCTTGTCGAGCGTCCATTCCAAGTTGCTCGCTCAGGCAAAACTGCCGCCTGGGGCCGCAAGCGCCGGGAAAGGGAATTAAACCGACCATGAAATTCATCGTCCCCGTAATCTCAAAAGTCCCAATATTTCTTTTCGCCCTGGCAATGATGGCGTTTGTCGCCACGCCACTGTTCGCGCAGATCGCGCCGAGCAGCCCACCCACCAATCCGCCCATGTGGGCCAGTGACCCCACTGTTACCGGCACCGACGATTGGGATCAGTGGAAAAAGAACTGCCACGACCTGCGCACCGATTTCGGCAAGGACACTTTTCTCTCTTGCGCCACCAGCACTTTCCGCTCCCGCCCCTTCCATTTCATCGCGCAAAGCGTCGTTCCTGGCAGCGGTGTCGGTGGTGGCGGCTACTACGGACGCGATCTGAACCGCGACATTTGGCAGAATCGTCTCGAATTTACCGGCGTCATGACCATTCGCCAATTCTGGTTCGCTGAAGGAAAATTCACGGCCCGCCGTCCTCACTTTGGCGACTATCATTCCGACGAGAATTTTGCGTTCCAGCTCTATGCGCGCAACAAGCAAATGGAAGATTTGCCGTTCTACGGTCTCGGTCCCGACACCAACGTCCACAACGCCGTCCACTTCAGTGAACGCGACACGCGTGTTGGCGGCCTCCTCGCCAGCCCGTTAACTTCCTGGCTTTCCACCAGCGGCACGTTTGAAGCAATCTTCCCGACCGTCGGCAATGTCTCTTCCACCAAAGTCACTTCCATTGGCCAGGTCTACGACGAAGCCACCGCTCCCGGCCTTGCTTCGCAGCCGACATTCCTGCACTTCGAAGCCTTTCTCCGCCCGCATTTCAGCCTTATCTCCAATCACCTTCAATTCGACTATCGCTTCCGCTACGGCTATTTCCGCGACACCGACACAGGCCACTACTCGTTCCGCCGCTTTGTCATGGATTTCGGCCACAGCCTCTATCCCGAATCCGAAAATGGTCACCGCCGTCTCGATAGCGTCTTCACCACTCGATTCAGAATTGCCATGTCGGACGCCAGCTCCACCAATGCCATTCCGTTTTACTTGCAGGAGACCATCGGCGGCAGCAACATCGACAATCAGGCCACGCTCCGCTCTTTCCGCGATTTCCGTTTCCGTGGCCCCAACTCTTTTCTCGTTCAAACCGAATACGATCGCCGCATCATCGGCCCAGTCGGCCTTCTCGCCTTTTACGACGCCGGCAAAGTTAGTGTCGCTCGCAGCGATCTGAATTTTTCGAATCTCCATCAAGGATTCGGCGGCGGACTCGCATTCTTCCTCGCCGGAAAAGTCGTCTTCCGCGCGTACGTCGGCCTCGGCGGCGGTGAAGGCGCTCATCCGTATTTCGGCATCGCCAACTTCTTGTAAGAGCTGTTTCGTAATGTGCTTTGGCAGGGCACGGCTTTAGCCGTAAAGAAAGGGAGCTGAAATCAGGGGTTTAACCCCTGGGGTTCGGTTCCGAATCTCGTGAGGATTGCTTTTCGCCTTTGTCTATTGGAAGGAGGCTACTCCATCATGTTCGGCTCAGCCTTGCTTGACGTCGCCATCGGTATGGTGTTCGTCTTTCTTCTCCTCAGCCTCATCTGCTCCGCGTTCAACGAGCTTCTCGAAACTCGCCTCAAGAATCGCGCCCGCGATCTGGAGAAGGGAATTAAGGGACTTCTCGGCGCCAACACCGGCCTCGTCGACAAGCTTTACAGTCACGGCCTCATCTTCAGTCTCTTCCGCGGCACTTACGCCGAAGCTTCAAAAAACAAAACCCTCCCCTCCTACATTCCCTCCAAAGATTTCGCCAACGCCGTCGCTGGCATTCTTGGTCCCGCTGGAGGCAATATCCCCGCCGCCACCGACATCCGCAACTCCATCAATCAAATTAGCAACGAACAGGTAAAGTCCGCGCTGCTCACTCTTCTCAACGACGCCGAGGACAACCTCGACAAATTCCGCGCCGGCCTCGAAGCTTGGTTCAACTCCGCCATGGACCGCGTCTCTGGCTGGTACAAGCGCCGCGCTCACGTCATCATCTTCGCCTGCGCCTTCCTCATCGCCGTCGCCATGAACGTCAACTCCATCGCCCTCGCTCAGGACCTCTGGACCAATCAAGCCAAGCGTGAAGCCCTCGTCGCCGCCGCCCAGGGCTATCTCGACAAACATCCCGCTTCGCCATCTTCTGCTCCTGCCGGCGGCACTGCGCCGGTCCTCGATCAAGGATTGAAAGCAGATATCGAAGAACTCAAAGGCACCAACGTCCCCATCGGCTGGAGCCGCGCTGGCTTGCAAAACATGCAGTCGAATCCGATGTTGTGGCTCGGCGCGCTCCTTGGCTGGTTCCTCACGGCCTGCGCCGCTTCCCTCGGCGCGCCCTTTTGGTTCGACGTCCTCGGCAAAATCATCGTCGTCCGCTCCTCCGTCAAACCCGGAGAAAAAAGCGCCCCCGCCTCCTCCAAAAGCTAAGCGCGGCTAACGTCTCCCCGGAAGAATCTGGCCGCCAATGCGCCGCTTTTGCGTGGGCGGGTTCTATTTCAAATTTACCCGCAACATGACGGAGACGGGCGAGACCCGAACCGCAGATGAGAAGCGTCCCGCCCATTTTGACTATCCAATGATTACGGAGTTTGATTCATTTTCTCTCACGCAGCAGAGCGGCGATGAAGCGGGGATTAAGACGACCGTGCATGATGGCAACGACAAGCAGTGGTGTTTCATCCGCAGCGTACGCGATCAGAAAATCTCGCAGGGGACGAATACGCAGCGGTCGGGAAGTCAGTTCGGGGCGGCTATGCCCCATGTGGGGAAACGGTGAGGGAGAGAATCGCTTCACGGATTTCCGGAAGAACACGGTCAGCTGCGCCCCCTTTGGGCAAAGTTGGCTATCCCCTTTGTTTTGACAGCGATCCGTTTTGCCTCGCCTCTAACCCCTTCTTTTGATAACCATCTGGATTGCTTATGTGCGCGATTTTCCAGCCCGGATTCTCAGCTCCTTCTTTGCGACTCTTGCCAAGGGCGAAGAACATCTCCTTTGTTTTCAACCATGTGCGCACTCTTTGCGCAAAACTGCCGGGGTGTGCATCCAGACGCTTCGTCGGGACGCCGGGCGCAGACACACTCTTCCCAATCTGGAACAAGCCGCTCGCCACTCGTCACTAGCCACTCGCCACTTCCGTTTGCTCCTAGTACCTCCGTACTTCATTGGCCCAGGTTCTTTTTGTACCTCTTGGCCTATTGTCCCCCCGCACCTCCCCATATAGACTGGCCTTTCAATCGAGGAGGTTTTCCCTTGACCGGCTCTGAACGCCGCACAACTCAGCGCTTCTCCATGCGGCTACCCCTTACCGTTCGTTGGACCACCGGGGCCGCCGTTGGAGAAACCAGCACCGAATCCCGCGACGTTAGCTCCCGCGGGGTCTACTTTTACCTCGCGAAAGACGTCAAGGAAGGCTCCGCTGTCGAGATCCTTCTGACGCTTCCGAACGAGATCACTCTGGCGGGGCCTGTTCGTGTCCGTTGCCTCGGCCGGGTTCAGCGCACCGAACCGCGCGACGACGCCTCTGTGGGCGTGGTTGCGGCGATCGAGCGCTACGAATTTCTGCGCGGTGAGGACGATAACTAGACCGCTCCTATAGTTGGCTCGTAGTTATTTCGCGCAGCGGTTTTTCTTGAGTTTGCAGTTCCACGGTCTTCCTACTCGCTCACTGCGGAGGCGGGCAGGATAAGCCGGGGTGCCTTGGCCCCTCAGCGAAGCGCCCCGGCTCTTTGTTTTTACCGGTTTTGCACAGCTCTTGTTTTCTTCGCCGCCCCTGTACTTCAGGTCAGGCGACATCCGCGCCCTAATCGGCCATTATCGGTTCACCTGGCCGAGTACGCGTTAATTCGCGGCTCACAAATTGCCCTGAGGGTATTGCCCATGCCGGACTTTCCGGCCCAAGATATAGATATTTCGCGAAAGCTTTCGCTTGATCCCGGCACCGAGCGATTGGCGACAAAAGACGAAATGATCGCGCTCATCGAGCGCGGCGCCCAGCCGGAAAGGTCGGCGGAAAAAAATGAACCGCCGATACATTCGTTAGTGGCGAGTAAATCCAAACCGGAACGCAGCGTCGCTCCATCGCGGTCGCCTGAACCGCCGCCGGCGGAAGCCGCAAAAAAATCGGGCAGCGGCCGCGCACTCAATTTTGACGAGAAGCCAACTTCGTCGCGCGCCGTGCCGATTCCGGAAAATATTCACGCGGGCGTGGCCGGCGAAATTGACATGGTCGAACTTGCCGCAATTCTGGACCAGCACCGCATCTGGGTTGAATCCGGTGGAGACGAAGGAACGAAAGCGGATCTCTGCGGCGTGAATCTGGAAAACGCGGATTTGACCGGAGTGAATTTGCAGGGTGCGTTTTTGCAGCGCGCGAATTTGCGCAACGCCGATTTGTCCATGGCGAATCTGAAGGGCGCTTCGCTGGTTCAGGCGGATTTGTGCAACGCAAACCTGCTCGGCGCGGAATTACGCGGCGCGAATTTGATGGGCGCGCAATTGTACGGCGCGGAAGGGCTTTGGCTCGGGCGGCTCGGCGGCGCGAATTTGTACGACGCCATGCTGCCGGAAACAATTTCTTCGATCGATGGGTCGAAAGCAGTTTGGGAAGCGACACGGACGGCGCGTTGGTTTTATTTTTTGATGCTCAGTGTGAGCGCGATCTGCTGCGTCGTCGTGACAACGACTTCCGACGCACGGCTGATTCTGGATGGACCGACGATTCCGTGGCGGCGCCTGGGAAATCTCCTGCCGATTAATGCGTTTTATTTGATTGCACCGATCGCGCTGCTTACGATTTTTGTGCGATTCCAGTTTCTGCTGCTGCGCGTTTGGGCCAGCATGGCGGCGCTGCCCGCGGTTTTTCAGGATGGACAAACCGTCGAGCGGGAAGGGCCGTGGTATTTGATGGGATTGGTGCGGCGTCATTTCCGCTGGCTGCGCGATGCGAAGACAGCGGTTTCGCTCCTTGAGAATGTGATCGCGACGTTGCTCGCGTATTGGGTGGTTCCGGCGACGGTTGCCCTGATCTGGATGCGGTATTTGGTACGGCAGGATTTGCGCGGCACCGCGCTGCACGTTTTGTTTTTCGTTTTGAGCGTGAGCGTTGCGACCGGTCTGCCGGCAGTGGTAAGCCGCGTGGTTCGGCCAGGCGAGATTCGCCGTCCAAATTCGCGCAGCGTTTTGAAGTTGGCGTTGATGACGATAAGAATTCCGGTTGCGGCCGGGATTGTTCTGATGACGCTTTCGGTGGGCGTGATTTGGGGCGTGCCGGCGGAAACCGAAGCATCGAACCGGTATTTCAGTGGAAGTCCGCGACGCTGGGCCGCGGAAGGATTTCGCTTGGTCGGTTACCGGCCCTACGCGGATTTGATTGAATCGTCGCTGATTTTGCCGAAGACAAAAGGCAACCCAGATGCCGAAGACGGCGCGAAATTGAATGAAGGAAGTTTGCGCTACGCGCGGGCTTACCGCGCTTCGTTGACCGATGCGAGATTGTGGCGCGGCGACTTAATCGGCGCGTACTTGACGGAATCGGATTTGGACGGTGCAAACTTGCGCGAAGCGAAGATGCGCGACGCTGTACTGGATCACGCGAGTCTTGAAAAAGCAGTGCTGATTTCCGCAGACGGGACAGCCGCGAATTTGGCCGGGGCGAATTTGAAAGGTGCGGATTTTACGTATGCCGTTTTTCCGCAAGCGAATTTCGCGAATGCAAAACTTGCGGGCGCATCGCTGTACGGAGCGAACCTTCAGCAAACGAAATGGCTCCGCGCGGATTTGACGCGGGCGGATGTGCGCGATACGCAGATGCAGGGCGCGATCTTGTCGCTCTCTAATTTGGAACTGGCGGACTTTTCCGGCGCAAAACTTGGCGGTGCGACGCTTACGGGCGCACAGCTGAAGGGCACGATTTTCCTCGGTGCGGATTTGCGCGGCGCCGACCTGCGCGGCGCGGTTTTCACCGGCACGGTAGTGCGCGATGCGCTGCTCGATGGCGCCAAGCTCGATGGCGCCGACTTGCACGGCGTGTTGGGACTTACGGGCGCACAAGTCTGCTCGACGGCGAGTTGGCGCGACGCGCAGCTTGATCCGGATACGCTGGCCGACGCGCAAGCAAAATGCGGGTCCGGCTCGTTCATAAAGCCCTGACGATTTCGCGGTTAGAGCCGGAGTTTGTGAGGGTCCGCCGATGACACTCCTCAAAATAATTTTCCCGATCGGATTGTTGATATCGAGCTCCGCCGCACTGTGCCAACAGACAGGAACGGCGATCGGCACGACTCCCGGTTCGGCGGCGAAAATTGGGCTGACCGTCACGCGAGTAATTCCCAAACCCACATGTGAAACGACGCTGAGTGTGGCTGGCGGCGAAGTTGCGCACGTGCCGGAAATGTGGTTTGGCCGTTCATGGGACGATCTGGTTTGCGTGCGGCACACGGATGGGCGAACGGAACAAGTTCACTCCGATGTGCCTCGTGGAGTTCCTTCGGCCGACGGAAGTGCAATCGCTTACTGGAATTCGCAAAAGCATGAGCTTCACCTTTTCCTGGTGGCAAGCCATTCCGACACGCTTGTCGAAAGTCTGCCGGGGGCGAATTTGCGGGGGTTGTCCTGGTCCAGGAGAGGGCGCACGCTTTCCTATTTTCCAACTGGCGCGAATCCTCGGGGAATCCGCTCGTTTGATGTCGATTCAAGCAAACGAAATTTGTTCGGCGGATCATTTAGTGGATTGGTGCCCTCACCCGATGCAGAGCATGTAGTCGCCGTCAGTGGCGAAGGAGTCGAGAGCTTTGCCATCGCGGACGGCAAGCACGAAATCATTGCGCAGCTGCAATACCCGTGGTCGGCAGAGTATTCGGGCAGCGGGAAATTTCTCGGAATTGTTGGGAATACGTCGATCGCGGAGCAGAATGCTCCTCAAGCGGGCACGCAGGCGACGGCCGATGATGACGACGGGCCAGATTGCACCGGCGGTTCGTCCGCACTGATGATTCAGAACACAAAAACGAAGCAATTGACGGATGTTCCGTATCCGAAGGGATTTGACACGGTGCTGGATTTTTCTTTTTCACCGGATGAAAAAACGATTGCGGTTACGTTTGGCGTTGTCGGTTGCGACTATCCCGGAGAGCGGGCTCAAATATTTCTAGTTTCTTTTCCTGATTTGAAGTTAACTCCGATTTCGCCTGAGGATCGGCTGAGCGTGAAGCCGGTGTGGACGCCGGATGGGAAAACAATCGTGTATTCGGATTACACGGGAAGCGATTCGCCGCTCGTTGCGTTCGAGCTGGCAACTCACAAGATGACGCGGCTGACAAATCCCGGGCAGCTCGGTCCTGACACATGGATCGCCTGGCGTTAATCCAAGGTGCACCCAAAAAACAGGGCGACTCTACCGCGCCCTCCTGTTTCGATTGATGCTATACGCCTCGATACGTAGCGTTGGCGTGATCCGCGCGCTTGTTATACTGTGCTGCAAGCGGAGGTGGTCATGGCGCGAATTCCCAAATTCCTGCTGGTGATGCTTGTTGCCGCTCCCGGCCTGGCCGCGCAATCCGATTCGGACGCGATGAGCAAGGCGATGGCGCAGGGAGACCTGTTCGAATCAAAACACAAATACGATTTGGCGCTGGATGCATACCACAAAGCGGACAAGCTGGCGCGTCACGAGAATGCAAACTGCTATTTGAAGCTCGCGTCGGTGGAGCGAAAGCTCGGTGATTTTTCTTCGGCGCTGGACGATACGAAGAAAGCGATCAAGGTGTCCGGCGACGACAAAACAACTGCGATAAAGGCCCACACGATGCGCGCGATTCTGCTGGTGAGGCAATCCGGCAAGCCGACAGACAAGAAATTGAGAGAAGCAGAAGACGACATGCGGCAGGCGATTGCTTTGGATTCGCAACAAGCGCTATCGCATTTCAACCTGGGCACGATTCTGATGAAACAGGAACGCGATGCGGACGGAATCGCGGAGTTGAATCAATCGCTCGCCATTCCCGGGCTAGACCAGAAGACGGCGGCGGAAGCGCGGAAATTTATTGCGAGTCCGATACGGGCGCGGGAACCGTTTGCCCCGGATTTCAATTTTGTGGCGAAAGAGAACGAGCCCATCAGTAACGCGGCCCTGCGGGGCAAGGTTGTTCTGCTGGATTTCTGGGGGACGTGGTGCCCGCCGTGCAGGGAATCGATACCCACAGTCAAAAACGTGAAGAAAAAATTCGCGAATAAAGGATTCGAGCTGGTGGGAATCAGTTCGGACGATGATGAAGACGTCTGGCGCACGTTTGTGGAATCGAAGCAGATGGACTGGCACGAGTACATCGATCTTTCGGGAGATGTGCTGCAGGCGTTCAACATCGATTCGTTTCCGACTTATATCGTGCTCGATAAGGACGGGGTGATTCGCTACCGCCAGTCCGGATTCGGCGATGCGACGGAAGGGGACCTGGAAGATGCGATCAACAAGGCGCTGAAGAGAAATTCCGATCCGGCGCTGGCGAAGGCGGTGGCAACGAGTGCGAAAGAAGAGACGGAGACGGTTCCAATCAGGGGCAAATCTGATGAACCGAAGGGTGCACCGGCAGAAAGCTTCGGGGCGGGCAGACCGTTTGGAATTGAGGCGTGGACGGTTGGCGGAAACGTTTATACGAATGAAGCATTGAGCATGACGTACGAATTTCCCAAAGGATGGAGTGCGGCGAAGGCGGAATCGGTTCACGAATTGAACGTTAAGGCCGAGGCGGCAGCGAAGGCTTCGATCCTGCAGCAGCATCCTGAGATGGCACAGCACGTAAACGTCATGATGCCGGTGACCGTTTTTTACGCCTCGAAGCGAGGAGAAGGGAATCCCCAAAGACTGTCGCTGCCATGCATACGGATCAATGTGACGCCGGCGCGAATGAGCCAGCTTTCACTGGAGACATTTCAGAAGATGGCAGACAACATGGCGGTGGCGTCGAGCGCAAAAGTGATGGGACCGGCGAGCAAGTATGAAGTGAAAGAGCACGCGTTCCTGAGGGTGGATATGGAGCGGAACGTAGGCGGAACGCGGCTTTATCAGGCGTACGTGCAGACGCTGTCGGACGATTATTTATTGACGGTTGAGATTTATGCGACGTCCGCGGATGAGTTAGAAAAGATTGGGGACACACTGCAGGCGATGGTGATCAAGGATGATGAGTAAAGGGTAGTTGTAAAAGGGGCGCGAAGGAACGGGACGAGCGGAACAACCATCGGTCTCGACAGGTACGGGCTGCGGCGTGAAAATGCGCCGCAGCCCGTTTTGATTCGTCCTGCTTACGACGAGAGATCGCTATTTATGGGGACGATCCCGGTCGTGTTCTTTGTCGTTGTCGTGGTCGTTCTTCTTGTCGTCTTTGTCGTGATCCTTCTTCCTGTCACGAGCGCCGCGATCATCGTCGCGGTCGTGGTGGTCTCCGCCATTCGTTTTGTATGGGGCGGGGTCGACGGTTTGGGCGCCGACCACAACCACGGCTGAGGCAGAGGTCGAATTGCCGGCGGCATCGGTAGCAGAGTAGGTGACGGTGTAGATGCGTCCTGTGCCGCTGCCGGAGCGTTCCGCGCGCAGCTGGAAGGAACGCACGTCAGTTCCGAATGGAACCGTTCCGCCGTTAATTGACTGTATGTCGTAGGGCTGGTCGCCGTCGCCCGTGTCTTCGTCAGGCTCGTTGCTGACGATGGAGACCAGACGGACAGCTGGGTTCGCTGAGCACGCATCGCTGGCGGAAACCATGGCACTGATGGGAACCAGCTTGTGATTGGGAGGCCACAGAGAGTTTGGAGAGAGAGACACGGACAACCCGGGGGCCGTCGTGTCCTGAATAGTGAGCTGCGTGCTGGCCGAGGAGCTGAGTCCGCCGGGATCGGTAACGGTCAAAGTAAAAGTGTACGTCCCGGAGGGTCGCGTCAACTGAACGATGGCAGTGGTGCCGACGGTGTTGCCGGTTAGATCCTTCCAGAGATACGTGAGGGCGTCGCCGTCGGGATCGCTGGAGGCCGAACCGTTTAGAGTGACGGTCGTGCCGTTCTGGCCCGTACAGCCAAGAGTCTGGCTGGCGCCGGCGTTTGCGGCCGGAGGATGATTTACGGGTGCTGTTATCGTCACGTGAGTCACAGCTGAAGAGCTTAGCTTGCCTGGATCGGTGACGGTGAGAGTAAAGGTATGGGTTCCAGCCTGGAGCGAGAGCTGGACGACCGCAGTCGTGCCGATGACGTTGTTCGATTCGTCGGTCCAGACGAACGTAAGGGTGTCATTGTCCGGGTCGCTGGACTTGGAGCCGTCCAGTTGAACGGAGACATCATTCTGATTGGTGGCTTGGATGTTCTGATCAGGACCGGCATTTGCGACCGGAGGATGGTTGATGATCGCGTTGGTGTAACGGCTGAATAAAATTTGCGTGGCCCCGGGCGTAGTGTCCTGCCAGACGACGTTCAAGCTGCCGTTTTTGTCTGCGACGATTTCGGTGACCGTGGACGAACCTGCGTCACTCGAGAGATTCTGCGGCGTCGAGAAAGTGGCGCCGGCGTCCGTCGAGCGCGAGAAGAAAATTTCGCGATTGCCCGGCGTGGTGTCTTGCCAAACGATGTTGGCGTTGCCGGCGGGGTCGACGGCGAGCCAGGGATCCGTGGAGAAGCCGGAATTGTTCGAAATATTGACCGGGGCGGAAAATGAAGTGCCGCCATTGGCGGAACGAGAGAAGTAAATATCCGTGCTCGACGAGGGAGGAGTGTTGTCCACCCAGATGACGTTCAGATTGCCGCCGGGGTCGGTACCGATTTGGGCGGAGCTGGCCGAGCCGGGACTGTGCGAAAGATTGGAGAGCGGCGAAAAGGTCTGGCCGCCATCGGTGGAACGAGTGAAGAAAACGTCGAAATTGCCGGAGCTATCGTTTTCCCAAACGACGTTTACGTTGCCGCTGACATCGACGTTGACTTGAGCGCTGTTGGAGTTTCCGACATTGTGAGAAAGGCTCTTGGGAGTGGAGAAGGTTTGGCCGTGGTCCTGCGAGCGGCTGAAAGAGATATCAGAGCTTGAGGCAATGTCGTCTTCCCAGACGAGATTCACGTTGCCAACCGGGTCAACTGCCAGTTGGGGAGCCATTGAACCGCCGGCGTTCGTGGAGACCATGACCGGCGCGGAAAAAGCGACGCCATCTGCCGAGCGGCTGAAGAGGATGCCCAGCACGCCGCTATCGCTTTCCCAAGTGACGAAAATGTTGCCGGCAGAGTCGGTGGCGATTTGCGGAGAGGAGGACGAGTCCGAATCGTGTGAGATATTGACTGGCGTGGAGAAAGTGGCGCCGCCGTCAGTTGAACGGGCAAACAGAATATCGAGATTCCCAGGGCCGTCATCATTCCAGACAACGTTTATTCCGTCGTGCGAGTCAACCGCGATGCGCGGATCGAAAGGAAAGCGCGTGGAGCTAGAGATGATCTTTGGAGCCGAGAAGGTTGCGCCGCCGTCGGAAGAGCGGCTGAAGAGAATGTTGTTGTTGCTGCTGGCATCGTCTTCCCAGACGACGAAAATGTCGCCGGAAGAATCGACAGCGGTTTGAGGCGTAAAGGAGAAATCCGAGTTATTTGAGATGTTCTTGGCGACGGAGAAGGGCAGCTGGGCGCTGGCGGTACTGACCGTTGCGGCTACACCCAAAATCGAAACTGCGAGAAAGTGCCCCCAATGCTTGTGGGAAAACATGGACGACCTCCTAAGCGGAATCGGCAGGCCAAAGAGCAGGGCCCGGAAATCAGTTGGGACAGCAAAAAAGCATAGGTAATTGCCCCCTAGTCAGCCCTGCGGGGAAGATCGGCTGACTGTCGAGAGAGGCCGAATGGGACAGGCTCGTCGGGTAGACAGAGACGAGCCAATTGCACTGCGTTGATTATAGTACTCTCAGTACTAATTGAAAGAGAAGGTCTAGTACTAGTGTGTCTAAAGAGATAACTGATGCAGGACCCGCCGGCGAGGGCGAGTGAGTCGCGGGTGGCGACTAGCCGTTTTCGCCGAAAAGTTTAATGTCTTCGGGACCGTCCTTAAGGACGACCGCATCGCGGCCTTGGACGAGTTCTCGGATTTGCTCGACGATGTCGGGATTGGCGAGGGTTGTGATGTCGCCGGTGTGCATGCGGTTCGAAATGGCGGCGAGGACGCGGCGCATAATCTTGCCGGAACGGGTCTTGGGCATGTCCGGAACGACATGGATGCGCTTGGGGCGGGCGATTTTGCCGATCATGGTTTCGATGGTGGAGATGACTTTGTCGATGACCTGCTTGTTGGGCGTCGTGCCGGGCTTGATGGAGATGTAGACCTCGGGGACGCGACCCTTGATTTCGTCGACGACGGGGACCACGGCGGCTTCGGCAATTTCGGGAACGCTGAGGCAGGCCGATTCGATCTCTTTAGTGCCGAGGCGATGGCCAGCGACATTGATGACGTCGTCTACACGGCCGAGGATGCGGTAGTAGCCGTCGGCGGAGAGCATGGCGCCATCACCGGCGAAGTAGGGCCAGTCCTGCCACTTTTTGCTTTTCGGGTTCTTGCAATATTTTGAGTAGTACTGCTTCACGAAACGATCTGGGTCGCCCCAAATGGTTTGCATGATGCCGGGCCAGGGATTGCGGATGCAGATGTTTCCGGCGGCGTGCTCGCCGGCTTTGATTTCTTTTCCGTTTTCGTCCCAGATGGCAGGGAAGATTCCGAGGGCGGCGGGGCCGGCGCTGCCGGGCTTCATACGATCAAGCGCGGGTTTTGTGGTGCAGAGAAAGCCGCCGGTTTCGGTTTGCCACCAAGTGTCAACGATGGCCGCTTTGCTTTTGCCAACGACTTCGTAATACCAGCGCCAGACTTCGGGTTCGATGGGTTCGCCGACGGTGGTCATGTGCTTAAAGGAGTAGTTGTATTTCTTGGGTTCGTCGGCGCCGGCTTTGCGGAGCATGCGAATGGCGGTGGGGGAAGTATGGAAGATGTTGACGCCAAGGCGTTCGGCGATGCGCCAGGGACGAGCGGCGTCGGGAAATTGCGGAACGCCTTCGTAGAGGACGTTGGTGGCACCGAGGGCGAGCGGGCCGTAGACGATGTAAGAGTGGCCGGTGATCCAACCGATGTCGGCCATGCACCAGTAGACGTCACCGGGTTGAAGGTCCTGGTAATACTTTGAAGTGCCTGCGGCGTAGGCGAGATAGCCGCCGGTGCGATGCTGGCAGCCTTTGGGCTTGCCGGTGGTGCCACTGGTGTACATGAGAAAGAGCGGGGCTTCGGCGTCGAGAGAAACGGGTTCGACGATTTGGCCGCGGTAGTCTTTCAAAACATCTTCAACGAAGAAATCGCGTTCGCTGACCATCGGCGCTTCCGACATTCGTTTGCCGGGATAGCGGCGCCAGACGAGAACTTTGTCGATGTCCTGACCTTCTTTTTTCGCGAATTGGACGGCGACGTCGGCGTTGCCTTTGTGATCGATCCATTTTCCGTTGCGATAGTAGCCGTCGGCGTAGATGAGGACGCGACTGCCTGAGTCGGCGGCGCGGAGGCCGCAGGCTTCGCCGCTGAAGCCACCGAATACGACGGAGTGGACGACGCCGAGACGGGCGCAGGCGAGCATCGTGACGGGCAGCTCGGGAATCATCGGCATGTGAATGGTGACGCGGTCGCCGGCTTTGAGGCCGCAAAAATCGCGGAGCATGGCGGCGGTTTCGTTTACACGGATGTAAAGCTCGCGGTAGGTGAGGACTTGCGGCGCTTCGTGTTCGGGTTCGGGGACGAAGATGAACGCGGCTTTGTTTTTGTGTTCGGCAAGATGGCGGTCAACGCAGTTGTAGGATGCATTGAGTTTGCCGCCGACGAACCATTTCCAAAAAGGAGGATGTGAGGTGTCCAGAGTTTTCTTCCACTTCTTGTCCCAGTCGAGAAGATTGGCGTAGTGGTCAAAACACTGCGGGAAATTCTTTTCGGAGAATTTTTTGACGAAGGATGAGTCGGCGAGATTGGCTTGCGCTTTGAATTCCTTCGTGGGGTGGAAATATTCTTCTTCTTTCCAGTGGACGGCGATTTGCGCTTCGGTGGGTTCGTGGGACTTGGAGGATCTGGATTTTGCAGCGCGTGAACTCTGTTTTGCCTTCGGCACGAGAGATTTCTCCGGTCGGAGATTTTAGCAGTGGTGGGTCCCGCTGGGAACCCAAAGCCGGTAGAAAAATGGCGAATGGGGGGGCGCCGCGAAATCAACTGTAGAACAAGGTTGTATAGCGCGCATCGTGTTGACGATACGGAGCTTGACAGTGCTTGGCAGCATCCGGCGAGCAGTGACGGGAAGCTCCGGTTCAGATAAAGTATAACTAAAG